>JAESGC010000034.1_pt1 | contig 98248 bp, 75 predicted proteins | sample 9266221 | NCBI WGS metagenome assembly JAESGC01 (sample SAMN14515568, study PRJNA621660) | algae metagenome | isolation source: Trichormus sp. ATA11-4-KO1 and co-occurring heterotrophs from soil, at the... | place: Chile: Atacama Desert, Tarapaca Region | collected 2009-05-22 | reverse complement strand
TTTGCACGCGAGGGGTACTTTTGTATATAATCAAAGATACTAATCATTTAATTAAGTAGTGGTAGAGGGTCAATTTTACTTTCTACCACTTTTTTGTACCTAAATCATATTCCGGACGAGTCTATTGAACCTGCGATCGCAGAAAGTACTTCTCTTGCTCCATCAGGGCCACCTGTGTAAATCCAATCCCAATCATCAAAACCAATTGTGCGGTCAAGGGTCAACATGGTAAATGCCAAAATGACCGCACTGAGTGCCAGGATTCCTGGCAAAAACCAGTAGCTAGTATGGAGTGCATCTCACAGCTTGATCAACTTGACATTATTCATGATTCATGGGGTCATTGCTGCGAGCATCTACCTTGCCATTGCTATCCTGCAACTGAGCCAAGCGCTTGAGTGAACCGCCGATGCTACGTGGTTTAGGGACTTCACCTTTACCTGCGGGCCAACCTTCACGCTGACGAAAGCGATCGCCATCTGTTTCTTCGGTTTGGTCGTGGAATAAAATTTGACTGGTGGGATATGGTAAATCAATGCCATTTTCGACGTAGAGCTTTTGCTTAATTGCAGAGATGACTTGATCGCGTGAATCTAGAGCATCTGACCGTCGGGGTGGTTGAATCCACCACCGGACACGGATATTAACACTACTTTCGGCAAGTTCCATCACCAGCACATCAGGAGCCGGGTCTTTTAACACAACATCTACACTGTGCATAGCCTCCAACATTAACTGCTTTGTCCACTCCAGGTCATCGCCATAGCCAACACCGACATCATACTCTAGACGACGATTCTCGAAGGCAGTATTTACTGTTACCGAATTGGTAAACAACTCGGAGTTAGGAATCACAATCCGACGACCATCATAAGTTCTGATAGTAGTAGCCCGTGTTTCAATATTTTCTACCGTACCTTCAAAATTCTTAAAAACAATTTGGTCATTGATTTGGAATGGCTCAGTCAATAGAATTAAAATGCCAGCTAAAAAGTTTTGTAGAATATCACGAAAAGCAAAACCGATAGCGACCCCACTAATTCCCAACAATTGCACCAAATCTGATGCCCTGAGTGAGGGAAAGACAATCGATAGCGAAATAAACAAACCTACCAAAACTGTAGTACCTTGTGCTAACCTACCTAGCACCATTCCCAGATTGCGGGCATAGCGGTGATGGCTGGTTAAGCGTCTAACCACTCGCTTGATTGATCTACCGAAAATCACAAAGATGGTAAAAACAATCAATCCCAGCACAATATTGGGTAGCAGAACAATGAAGTCGTTAATCATTTTCTGTACCTTGTCCCAAAGTGCCGATATCTCTGCATTCATCCAGATTCCTCGCTCATCAGTCGTTGTTGATAATAGTCAAAACTCAGGTAGTTAAATACCCCCTGAGGTCTGGATATTGGTGTGCTGCAAGATAGATTTGGCAACTTCCAAAGGTCTTTCAAAAAACTTGGTGTCTTTGTGCCTTGGTGGTAAAAAAATCTTGAACCACTAAGACACAAAGAGTTTTTATCTGTTCTGGTGAAGGTGAAGAGGCGATCGCCTGCTAGGAAATTGGCTACTAGTACTCAGAAATCAACAGAGAAAGTCATTAGGTCATTATATTTTCAAGGGCAAGTCAATTTGAAAAGTTGAACCTTGAGATGGGAAACTTTTAACAGTGATTTGCCCTTGGTGTGCTTGGATAATTTGTTGGGCGATCGCTAGTCCCAGTCCGAAGCCACCTGTTTGCCGAGAGCGAACGGTATCTACGCGGTAAAAACGATCAAAAATATGGGGTAAGTCGTTGGGGGGAATGCCAATACCGTTGTCTTCGACTTGAATCACAGCGCGGTGAGACTGAATAAACAGCCGTAATTGTACTTTTCCACCTGCTGGCGTATATTTAAGAGCATTACTCAGGAGATTAATCACTGCTTGTTTGAGCAAATTGGCATCAGCTCTGAGCATGACTGGCTCTTCCGGGAGTTGAGCAATGAAATAAAGGCTTTGGGTAGAAGCCTGGACAGTAAAATCCTGGGCAAGCGATCGCAAAAGTTTACTCAAATCAACTGGTTTTAAGGTGGTTTCCGCTAGGGAACCCTCATGACGCGACAGGAAAAGCAAATTATTAATTAGCACACTCATGGATTTAGCGGTTTCCGCGATTTTTTGTAACCGCAGTCTTTGCTCTAAGGGGTCTTCAGGTGGTATGAGAGCAACCTGAGCATTACTCAACACTGTGGCTACAGGTGTACGCAGTTCATGGGAAGCATCAGCTGTAAAACGCTGCAATTGCAGATAAGCGCGTTGGCTGGGTCGCATTGCCAACCCACCCAAAAACCAACCCGTAATACCAATCACTCCAAAAGTAATGGGAACACCTACAGTGATAAACAAGCGGGCTTGATTCAAGCTACTGCGTAGTGAATCCATAGGAGCAGCAGTTTGGAAATAGCCAATTAGCACCGTATCTTGCAAAATCGGCAGAGTAACTTGACGAACCCAGGTTGTAGTTGTGGGAGAATCTTCTGATCCTAGTTGCACTTGCAACGCTTGAAATCCTGGTTTTGCAGTTAATTTCTTAGTCCCTGGTGAACCAATAAACTGTACAAGTCGTTTCTCAGTGTCATACCATCGGGCGTACACCAGGCCACCATTTAAAGTCACACCATTCTCTAGAGAAGCTTGGGTACGCTGAGTTTGCCATTGACTTTGATAAAGCGAGTAATGAGTTTTAGCAGCCAAGGTTTTACTGTGATGAAAGAGTTCATCATCAAACAACCGCAACTGTTCTTCCACATTCAGACAGTAACCCACTCCAGCAAAAGCAAAAAGAATCCCACCCATCGATAAGGCAAACCAGTGAGCAAGATTTCGACGACTCCGATCAAACATTTAGTCATTAGTCATAAAAAAGTTTCTTCTCCCCTGCACCCTGATAGTAAAGTGCAAAGTGCTGAGTATCAACCTAGTTGCTTTAGAGCCGCCGCACCATCCGCTACGAATGAAACAAACACATATAGCCTTTCTGTTCCCTGTCACCTGTCCCCTGTCCCCTGTTTCTTCCTACTCCGGGGGAGTCAACCGATAACCTATCCGATGTACTGTTTCTATCCAATCTTTAGCATTAATGGTTTGTAGACGTTGGCGCAGACGGCGCACTAAAGTTGTGACTGCATTACTTTCGGGTTCATCTCCGCAACTCCATAAGGCTTGCTCAATCTGGTCATGGGATAAAATTTGACGGGGGTGACGCATAAAATATTCCATCAATTGAAATTCCCGGCTAGAAAGTTGAGTCTTTAAAGAACCACGTTCAATTATTAGATTAGATAGATGTAACTGCAAATCGCCTAAGCTGAGGATATTTCCTTGCCACATTGGCGATCGCCTGCCCAAAGCCCGGACTCGAGCTAGCAGTTCTAGTACATCTACGGGTTTAACTAAGTAATCATCCGCACCAGCATCCAACCCCATAACTTTATCTGTAACTGTATCTTTCGCTGTTAACATCAGCACAGGAGCCACTTTCCCAGCTTGCCGATATATCTGACAGAGTTCTACCCCACTTACTTTGGGCAACATCCAATCTAAAATTAGCAAGTCATAATCTTTGCGAACAGCAAACCATTGTGCTGTTTCGCCATCTTCAATGGCATCCACAGTGTGTCCCACTTTTAATAATGCTGTCCGCAGTGGCTCTAACTGTGATGGATCGTCTTCCACCAGTAAGATTAGCATTTTGTTTTCTCAGGTGGCTGTGATTTTTACTTGCTAGTTCTTAGATTATGCTAAGAGCATGACACAAAAGTGACAGTCAACTGTAACTTCTATGGGACAATTTCCCCTGTTTCAGGTGTTGCGATCGCTTGGCTTGGTATTTTGGTTGTCCTTGCCGTTCATTGGTTTGGTTTTTTGGCTAGGAAGCAGTTTTGTAGAAGAGCAAATTTTGAGTCGGGCTTACAGTACTAAAAAATCTTTGCAAGCAGATACACAATCGGCACGGCAGATGATGAGAAAAGTCGTGGCAATTAAGGTGGAAATTTTGCCATCACAAGGGGTTTCATTGGTATATGTAAAAACAAATCATTCGGTTCTCAAAACCATAGCTTTTGAGTTTCCCATCACAGAAACTAGCCAACTGGAAGTTGCCTTGAGTCGGGAGTTGGGCTTACCTCGTGAGCGAGTTCAGGAATTAATACGTTATTGAAGTAGGAAGTGGGGAATAATATCCAGTAACCTTACACCATTTCCACATGAAAGCGATCGCCTTACTCGGCAAGTTTTTGTACAAAGGCTTGATGTTCAGGTGAGGTCAGACCTTTTTGCAGAGTATTCAATACATCAATCATTCTGCCTTCTAATAAAGCCGTCACCTCTAGCCACAACCCTGGAAAAGTGCTACTACAAATAATGCCTTCAGCATCCGGCTCGATGAGAACAAATTCCTCAGACTGCAACCGAAACCAACTGAACCGATTTTCAAAGGTTTGCCACACTAGATACTCCTGCACACCGTTACGACGATAAGCATTTTTTTTATCGCCCAAGTCAATAGCAGCGCTGCTAGTGGCAATTTCGGCAATCAGTTCTGGTGTCCCCTCAATGTAGCCGTCTTTACTCAGGGTAGAAGTACCACCAGTTTCAATTCGCAGCAGAGCATCCGGTTGGGGTTCATTATCTAAATCCAGTCGCGTGGTTGTGTTGTCAGCAGCACTCACTCCAGGCGTTGCTGTCCGATACACCCCCAGCCAGGTTACTAAATCAGCATGGGGAACACCGTGAAAGGCTCTAACAGGGGATGCCACGTAAACCACTCCTTCAATGAGTTCGGCTTTGAATTTTTCTGGAGTTGCTTCATAGCGGCGCTCAAACTCAGCACGAGTGAGGCGATCGCCACTGGCTAAAGCCGGAACGGGTACAGAACGAGCAGGTTGATGCAAAACCATAGGCACCATTTCAGGATTAGATCGATAAGCTTTCGTAGAGCAGAACTCAGCGATCAAGAGTTAGTATTTAGCCGATTCTATCTTCATCCCCCATTTTATCCTGTCTCCCGTAATCACTCTTATCAATTTTGCCTTTGTCTCAGGGTGTTGGAAGCGGGTTTTTGCCGCCACAGACAAGCTACAAAATCCACCTTTTGAAAGCTTGTGTGTACACTTTAACCTCAGTATGGAGAGGTTGAATAAGAAGGAAGAAGGAGGCTCATTCTTCTTCCTTCTGACTTGAAAGTGCTGAGTGCTGAGTACTGAGTGCTGAGTAAAAATTCCAGTCTCTAGCTTCTAGTCTCTCTTTCATACTTGGCTGTGAAACTCGTTTCATCGGAACTTCCCTCTGACTTCGTTGAGAGGGATCAGAATAATGTGCAAGCTCTATAGGAAATTGGCTTCAACCAAAAACAAAAGTAATATCTTGCAATATTTCTTGATAAGAATATATGTTTTGACATAACTTTGTCATATTTATATATAAAGATACAAACTAAGTAACATTCATATTTTAATTCCCACAAATAATTGACCGTTGATTACCAACGGTTGACAGCCTTCCGAATTACGAATTACGTTCGCGTTAGCGTGCCGTAGGCTTTATTACGAATTACAAAATGGATACTTCTGAGGCTCAAGCTACAACTGTGGAAACTCCACCAGACAGTGTTGGATCTCCTGATTTAGCAACTACTAGTTCTCGTAAACCGTGGTTCTGGTTGTTGTTAGTCCTGTGTTTAGCAACTGGTGGTATTTGGCGGCTGTTAACTCCTAGTGAGGCGCAACAACCTTCTGTAGCCCAACAGCAGCAGTCACCACCCCCAAGGGCTATTGAAACAACTACCCTAGCAACGGGAAATGCTACAAGAAGTGTACAGCTTTTAGGACAGGTAGAAGCTAGTCAGCAATCAACAGTCCGCGCTCAAACTAGTGGGATTGTGGAAAGAATCTTAGTGCAACCAGGCGATCGCGTCAATGCAGGGATGACAATCGCTGTTCTCAATGACTCTGATCAACAATTGGCAATTACTCAAGCACGCGCTCAACTAGCACAGCAACAAAGTAATTTAGCTCGTTTAGAAGTAGGCACACGTCCAGAAATTATTGCTCAACGTCAAGCGGCTGTAACTTCTGCCCAAGCGCGAAAACGAGAAGCAGAAGATAACCTCCAGCGTACCAGTGATTTGGTGAAAGAGGGTGCTTTATCCCAAAGATTGCTGGTGGAAGTGCAAGCAAGATTAGATGATATTCAAGGCGAACTACTAGAAGCCGAAGCCGAACTCGCCGAAGCCAAAGCTGGCCCAATTCGCGAAGAAATCGCTGCTCAAAAAGCCAACGTTGAAGCAGCCAAAGCCAGTTTAGCTCAAGCAGAACTAGCGCAGCAGCGTACTCGCATTGTGGCATCTGAATCAGGTGTGGTGCAGAATCGTCATGTCAGTAACGGTGATTTGGTGCAAAGTTCCAGTGAAATTGTCACCTTAGTCGCAGGCGATCGCTTCGATATTTTTCTGGAATTACCCGAAGAACTCAGTAGTCAAGTCACGCCTGGTATGAGCATTAATCTCACAGCTCGCGCCCTACCACAATGGCAACAACGGGCTACTATCACAGCAGTAGTACCCATAACCGATAGCGCCTCTCGTCGCCAACGTGTACGCGTGCAAATCAATAATCCGCCACCAGGATTATTACCAGGAATGGCGATCGCCGGGAGCCTCAATATGCCCGCCAATCGTTCTAGTTTTGTTGTATCCCGAGATGCCGTAACTAGAAGACAAAATAGCTGGTTAGTCTTTGCAGTTAACGATAATCAAGCCCAACAAATTACCGTAGAGATGGTGGCCGATATGGGTGAAGAAGTGGCAATTTACCATCCCAGCTTGCAAGCCGGTCAATCCATTGTCTTACGTGGTGGTGATGGCTTACAAGATGGCGCACCCGTAAAGATAGTGAATCGGTGAAACTAATTCGTAATTCGTAATAAAGCCTACGGCACGCTAACGCGAACGTAATTCGTAATTTCTCAATCCCCAATATGAACTTCATCGAAACTGCTGTACGTTGGCGACACGGAACCTTTGTCTTGTTTTGCTTACTAGCAATGCTGGGAGTCTTCTCCCTACTGGGGTTGCCTTTAGAATTGCAACCAGGTGGCGATCGCCCGGAAGTTACCATTACTACTGTGTACCCAGGAGCAGGGCCAACAGAAGTAGAAGACCTAATCACTCGCCCGATTGAAGAGCAAATGGAACAGGTGCTGGGTGTGCAGAGAGTAACTAGTACCTCTCGTGCGGGACGTAGTTCGATCAATTTGGAATTTGCTCAGGATGCTAATGTGCAAGAACGCATGTTAGATGTGATCAACCGTTTGCAACAAGCACAAAGTTTGCCCCCAGAAGCCCAAGAATCGAGTGTGGAATTGGTGGGTAGCAACAATGCACCCATGATGTGGATTCCTTTTGATACCAGAGCAGGATTTGAACCGGATGCCAACCGTTATCGAGATTTAGCGGAAGAAGTAGTAATTCCCCGCTTGCGGCGAGTGCAAGGAACGGGACAATTTTTGGTAGTCGGTGGACAAGAGCGAGAAGTTGAGGTCCAAATTGACCCGAAAGCTTTGTCTGATCGCAACTTAACTATTGGTGATGTGGTGCGGGTGCTGCGGGAAAATAACCGTGATATTCGGGGTGGCCCGTTAATTTTAGGACGCAGGGAATATCGGGTACGCACCGTCAGCCGATCGCAAGATTTATCGGAGATTACAGGCTTTATTTTACGACGCGACCAATCCGGGACAGTTTACCTGGGGGATGTCGCACGAGTAGAGATGGGACGCAAACCCCAAGATAGTGCTTTGATTTTCAACAGCAAACCAGGGGTAGCAATTGGTGTAATTCGTCAGGTTGGGGCCAATGTCCCAGCAGTCGCCCAAGGTATCCGGGCGGAAATTGCTGCCTTACAAGCGGAGTTTGACCAGCAAAATCAGGGAATACTTTTTGTCTACAACTACGATGAGAGCGAGTATATCAATCAATCTGTCAGTTTTGTGCAAGGTAACTTGCTGGGTGGAGCGCTACTCGCTACGATTGTTTTGATTCTATTCCTTGGTTCTATGCGTACCGTGGCAGTGGTGGCAATTACCATCCCCACAGCCCTGATCATGGTGTTTATCGTCATGTCTGCGCTGGGACGTTCATTGAATATTATCAGTTTGGCAGGACTGGCATTTGCAGTGGGTATGGTCGTAGATAATGCCATCGTCGTGCTAGAAAATATTTTCACCCATATTCAGCAAGGTAAAAGTCCCTTACGCGCAGCTATTGAAGGCACTCAAGAAGTTTGGGGGGCAATGCTGGGTTCTACGTTGACCAACGTTGTGGTATTTGCACCATTAATCGTGGTTACAGGTGAAGCCGGTAGACTCTACGCTGATATGGCGATCGCTCTTTCTGCTGCTTCTATTTTCTCGTTATTTGTAGCTTTGACATTAGTACCCATGCTATCGGGATTATTCCTCAACCAATCAGAAGCCATGCAAATGATGGAGGGTGGGGAATATCGCGGTGGTAATTGGTTAGAGCGTGCAGTCGCTCAAACTTCCCTAGTCTATCGTCAATTTCAAAATAAGCTGGAAAACTTCATTGCTACTACGGTTAGTTGGTCGCTGGGACGTAAACGTGTTGGTCGTCGGTTATTAGTGCTATCAATTCCTGTGGCATTGTTAATCATTAGTGTCTTACTATTGCCACCAGCCGACTATTTACCAGAAGGCAACCGTAACTTAGTAGTCTTACGCGCAGAACCGTTACCGGGAACAAGCATACCGGAAGCAATTCGTCAATCAGCACCCATCCGAGATTTTTTGCGATCGCAACCAGAGGTAGACCGCATTTTATATGTTGACCGTCCAGGCGCACTGCGAGGAATTGCCACTGTCTTAAAGTCAGAATTTGCTACCAATCGGGGATTAGCTCAGATGGTAGATCGATTACGCGCCCAAGCTAATAACTTTGCTGGCTACCGCTTTATTGTCCCGACCCGGATTTCCATCTTCCGCAATCCAGGTAAGGAATTTGAAGTGGATATTATTGGAGATGATTTAAATCAGTTGAGTGACTTAGAAAAGCAAATCACAGGACAAATCAGGAATTTGCCGGGAGTGCGAAATATCCGTTCTAACTTTGTTATGGGTGCAGGGGAATTACAAGTCATTCCTAATCGAGAACGCATTGCCGAAGTAGGACTGGCAGAATCTGATATTGGTTCCATAGTAGAAGCTGCTTTAGGTGGTCGCATTGCTTCTAATTACCTGGATGGCAAACAAAATTTAGATATTTCGGTGGAACTGCAAAATACATTTGTAGAAACACCAGAACAACTGCGACAATTACCACTATTCGCTCAAGGACGACAGGTGCAATTAACTGATGTGTCAGAAGTCATCGAAACAACAGGCCCCGATGTCATTAATCGCGTCAACTTGGAACGTTCTATTAGTCTGACAGTTTCCTTAGCACCTGATGCGCCACTTGCTACTTTAGTGCAACGCACCGAAGAGGAAATTTTAACTCCCTTACGTACCAATCTGCCTACAGGTTATCGTTTAGACTTAGCAGGTTCCGCAGACGAGTTAGGAACTACAGTAGGTGAACTAGCGACTGCCTTTGCATTTTCGATTTTGATTACTTACTTGTTACTGGTGGCATTATATCGTTCGTTCCTTTACCCAGTAGTAATTATGGCTACCGTCCCCATGGGAATGAGTGGCGGACTATTGAGTTTAGTGATTACCAACCATATTCCCGGTATGAATGTGCAGTTGGATATGATTACAGCCTTGGGCTTTATCATCCTCACAGGAGTAGTGGTGAACAACGCTATTTTGCTGGTTGACCGTGCCTTGCAGTTACAGCAACTGGGTCATGAATATGATGCCTCACTGTATAATGCCACAAGCGATCGCCTACGGGCAATTTTCATGTCTGCTGGCACTAGTGTCTTGGGGATGCTACCCTTAGCAGTTTTACCAGGACAAGGTTCAGAATTGTATCAAGGATTAGGGATTGTCTTAACTGGCGGATTGGCATTTTCTACCATTTTGACCCCTACTGTTGTCCCGGCTTTAATGGGTTTACTCCATGATATTTCTGGTCGAAAGTCGTTGCGATCGCCTGTCAAAACACAGCCTGACAAAGTAGCTAATGTCACCATATCAGAGTAACTGACATCTTGCACCTAGCCCTGGCGATTAGAAAGATGCCTCCGGCACGCTACGAGGTAAGCGCAGCTATGCCCTTTAGGGCTTTACGCGGCTATACAAACTAAGTCCGCCTGCGGGGACTCACGGAAAATCAAGGGTTTTAACCCGCGTAGGTGGTTACTGAGCTTGTCGAAGTGCGGGTTTGGCCTGTGTAGCCGCGACTTCCAGTCGCCTGGTGCAAGATATGAGGTAATCGCATTTTGCTGACCTTACTCAGTGCTGTAAAGCCCTGCGGGTATGGCTGCGCTTATAGCCTGTGCTGAGTGCTGAGTCAAAAGAAGAATACTCAAGACCTTTTCCCCCATTCCCCACCTCAACCAACCCGCTCAACAGCGCCACTAAAAAGGTATTCAATCAATTGTTCTAGCAGTAAAACTTCTTCAGTCTGTCTCAAAGCTTTTAATGTCAGCAGATTCTGAATTTGTTTTTCTAACACAGGAGTCAGCTTTTTGGTTTTGATGATTTCTGCTACCGAATCCTTCAAGGTGAGAGATTGATAGAGTTCATGAATTTGAGCAGCAACAGCTGCACAACTAAAACGAGATTGAACCCACTTACGTGCAGCAATACCATAGAAATGCCATTTTGGCAAGTCTGCAAACACATCCTGAATAGCGATCGCTAAAGCATTTGAGTTACCTGGAGCAACCAGTATTCCTGTTTCACCATTAACTACTGTGTGCCTCAATCCACCCACATCACTGGCAATTACAGGCGTACCAGCAGCCATTGCTTCTAAGGCAACTAAACCCAAAGGTTCATAGTAACTGGGGATAACACAAACATCTGCTGCTGCGTAGTAAGCAGGTAAATCATTCTGGGAAACTTGCCCTGTAAATACTGTTACTGCTGCCAAGCCGAGTTTTTTAACTAAGGCTTGAATGTGCTGTTGTTCTGGCGATGCTTGATTTTGAAGGCTACCTCCTACCAGATATAACTGGAAGGGTTGAAGCACATGAGCGCAAGCTTTGACTAAAGTTTCAATTCCCTCACCTTTGTCAAAGCTTCCCACGGACAAAATCATCCGGGAGTTGCTAGCAATGCCTAACTTTTGGCGGGCATTTTTTTGCTTTAAGGAACCAAAATGTGTAATGTCAATGCCATAAGGAATTACCTTGATGCGTCCCTGTACGGAAATGAACTCACGCAGGTCGGCGACTTCTTGAGGACTGGTGGAAACAACACAATCTGTTTGCTCCAAACAAGCCCATTCTACCGCCTGTCTCAGGGCAGCTATCTCTGGCGGATTTTCCAGACCCCGGTACTTAATGGCTCCTAGAGAATGGTAAGTATGGATCTGAGGTAATCCCAGTTGAGACTTCAGTTGTAGCCCTACCCAACCAGAAAGCCAATAATTCGTGTGTAGTAAAGTATAGTTGCGTCCAGACTGGCGCTGAAACTCCAGCCACGCTGCAACAAACGCTGGTAAGTGTGCAAATAACTCTGTTCTAGGGATAAATTTTGCTGGCCCTGCTGTTAAGCGAATAGTGCGACATCCTGGTGAATGTACTACTATCTCAGCTTGGTCAGGATCTTCGCGCCGAGTAAACATATCCACCTGACATCCTCGCTGTGCCAGTGCTAAACCTAGTTCACGCACATAAACATTTTGTCTACCGGCTCCTGCTTGACCAATTTCGGCTGTGGGGTCACCGTGAACTGAAATCAAGGCGTAAGTAGGCAGAGAATTTTGGGCGATCGCACTATCACCATTCGTAAATATATGATCTAATGGTCTTAGAGGATCAATATCAGTAGTAGTCATATTTTATTTTAAAAACTCCAGATGTTATTAGCCTGCATAAACTTTGCTAATTTACCTGGGTTTTTCTGGTAGAGAATCAATCAGTTGTTGGATAATTTGATTGATAGATACTGTCTTTTTTGCTGCGTAAATTTTCAGTTTCCGATATTGCTCACTTGTCAAAACTAAATTAGGAATAGCGATTTTCACATCTTGAGACATGCCGATTTACCTCAATTGCAAGGGAATAGGGAGTGGGGCAAGATTTTTTTCTTTTTCCCAAATTTTCTGATATTCTGCAAAGTTTTCTCAATGAACTACTGCGTTGGCAATAGTCAAAAAATTAACTGATACTCTTAAAGTACTTTTTAGAAGTTGAAAAAGTGGGCAAAAATCGGGCAAAAATCGGGTAGAGCGTTCATCTGGTAGACTGATACCAATTCCCGAAAGGAATGTGACAGATGCTTCGTTGGGTTAAACGCAGTGAAAAGCCCTACTCCAAAGGAAAATTGCTAGAGCGGATGTGCAAATCCCGTTGAGGAAAAGGAATTCGGATATGGTACTGCCTGAAAAGTTCTTCAATGCGAAAATACAAATTACTTTTAATGAGGTATTGTTGATGAGGTTTAGCAGTCCAGACAAGCAGTACAAAATTAAGCGAACTATCTCCAAACCCAATGAAGAAAATCGTCGGCGTGGGAACTGACAAAACTCCAGTCTGCTCTTTAGCAGCTTCTAGCAACGCTGCTTTAACAACACTAATATCAGAATCGTAGGCAACACCAACGGGAATTCGTAGCCGCGAAACCGGATTTTTATAGCTCCAATTAATTACTTGATCTTCCAAAAATCGAGAATTAGGCACAATAATTGAAATTTGGTCTACAGTGCGGATTAAGGTACTACGGCCACCAATGCGCTCAACTGTGCCCTCTATTTCACCAACTTGGACAAAATCGCCCACCTGAATCGGGCGTTCAAACAGCAAAATCAAACCACTGCCAAAATTTTTGGCGATGTCCTGAAAACCAAAGCCAATCCCCACCCCCAAAGCACTTGCCAAAATTGTCAGTGAACTTAAATCTAGTCCCCAGACTTGTAGCAAAACAATTGCACCAATGATAATAATCGTATATTTGGTGATGATAGCGATCGCTTCTTGAGCGCCCCGATCCATACCAGTTAATTGCAAAATGCGGGTTCTCAAAAGGTTAGTCACAGCACCTGCCAAAATCATCAGTCCTAGTAGCAATGCCAACAAGACCAACAAATAAATAACAGAATATTGACTTTGACCCAAGGTCAAGATGGGAGATGTCAAGCTTTGAATCAATTGATTAGCAAGACGATAGCTCCAAATTCGACTGATAGGAAATAAATTTGTAATGTAGAGGGATACAGTAACCCAAAGCCAAATCCGCGCCGCCATCAAAGTAAAACTGAATAGTAAATCTAGTGCTTTGAATGAACTAGAATCTACATCTGTTTCCTCTGGATATGCAGGTAACCGTCGCAAGATTTCTTGTTGGAAATGTTTCCATAGCCATCCCAAGAATTTGTGAAAGGCAGTTGCTATCACTAAAACGCCAGCACTCAGCAGCAGCGCGTTACGAATAAACCCAGCACTCCGCTCTCTCTGAGCTTGTTGCAACACCTGACTTAGTTGCTCAACCCAGACTTGTGCTTGTGCTTGTAAAGTTTTACCATCTAACACATCTGCCTGGGTGACAGTCAGCAGGTATTGCTGATTCACCAAAATAATTTGCGATTTATTACGTTCCTCACTTGTTACCTGGACTTGTTCCTGAGATGTGACAATTTGACGCAGCCGTAAGTTAATCAAATTTGCCCGTTCTCTGGCAGTAAATTGTTCAGAACTACCGACTTGAAACAGCAGACGACCATCAATACTAACAGGCGCTTGCTCTGTTGCTTGAGCAGGCGCAACTATGAATAATAAGCTGAGAATAAAAGCAATGAAAATTTTGGTAACCCTAGACCGAATCAGGTTTGATGGTTGTCGAATACGTTTTTGAGTCATTGATTTTGTTGGCTTACTCAAGCTGCTTCAGGCGATAACCCAGTCCGTGAACCGTCTCAATCAAATCATCAGTAGCACCGACATCCCTGAGTTTTTGTCGCAATCCTTTGATATGTGACTTGACAGTTTCCTCACTGGGTGGATCTTCCAAAGACCAAATTCGCTCAATAATCCCGCCTCGACTGAGTACACGACGACCATTAGAAACCAGCAGTTCCAGAAGCGCATATTCTTTAGGAGTTAGGTGCAGAGGCCGATTTTCATAAATCACTTCATAGGTACTCGGATTAAGGTACAAACACCCCCAAGACAAACCAGACGACTCTGTAGAACTACCTCGACGCAGCAGCGCCCGAATTCGCGCCATTAACTCTGGCATCTCAAATGGTTTTACCATGTAATCATCTGCCCCAGCATCCAAACCAGTAATCTTATCTGCAAGGGTGTCGCGAGCAGTTAACATTAGCACGGGCAAAGTAGAATTACGTTCTCGCAATCGTTGGCAAAAACTCACACCGTCTAGTTTGGGTAAAGTTAAATCTAGCACAATCAAGTCATATTCTAGAGTTTGCACCCAATCCCAGGCAGATTCACCATTTTGCACCACATCCACCACATACTGACGGTCTGCAAGTGCTTCTGTCAACATTTCCGCCAACTGCACATCATCCTCTACAACCAAAATACGCATTGCTAAAACACTCCTGATCTCAGAAATAGAAAGCAGCTACAGTTTGGCTATAAGAGTAGTAATAAATTTCTCATCCGTGCCATTTTGTGTTACCTCTCGGCTTGATTGAATTTAAATTGGTATAACTCTCTATGAAATGGTCTTTTAAAGGAAAATGGATTGCCGGGGGGTTTAGTTTGGCATTGCTGCTGACAGGTCTTGCCAGCTTTATATCTTACCAAAATGCTAGTCAATTGATTGAAAGTGCAGCCAAGGTACAGCGCACCCGCAAAATTCTCAATATTGTCACAGATATCTTTGCCAGTCTGGTAGATGCCGAATCTGGACGACGGGGTTACCTACTATTTGCAGACCAAAAAGAGTTACAGCGTTATCACCGTGCTATTCAAAGCATTGATCCTAAAGTCAAGCAACTCAGGCAATGGATTGCTGACGAACCTGAGCAAAAACAAAGGTTGGTAATTCTGAAACCTTTAATTGCTCAAAGGTTGTCTTTATCTGAACAGTCCGTTAGCTTGTATCAGCAAGACCCATCAGCAACAAAGAATCAGGCTCTCCTCCGGGAGCAAAGTCTGAAGAACCGACAGGAAATTCAGCAGATTATTACCGAAATACATGCCAGTGAGGAGCAGTTCTTAAAACTTTGGGTACAACAATCTCAATCCAGCACCCGCTATCGAATGTTTATAGAACTCCTCAGTACTATTTTGAGCTTTGGTATTCTGTTGGGTACTTTTGCTCTGCTCTATCGACAAATGCTCGAGCGCCAAAAAGCAGAAACACTCCAGCGCATTTTAGCCCAGGAAAACGAACTCAGTGAACTCAAACTGCGCTTTTTCTCCATGGTTTCCCATGAATTTCGTACTCCCCTCAGCATTATTTTAGGTTCGGCTCAACTTTTGGCAGAGAGTAGCCAGCAATGGACTGAAGCTAAGAAACTCAAAAACTTGCATCGTATCCAGTCCTCAGCCCGCTCGATGAATCAATTATTAACTGATATTCTCACCTTTGCTAGGGCGGAGGCAGGAAAATTAGAATTCAATCCAGACCTTTTGGATTTGGAATCTTTCTGTCTCAATTTGATTGAAGATATTCAGTTTTGTAGTAAACCACAGCCTGCAATTAAATTTATTAGCCGTGGTCAATGTATCCATGCCAGGTTAGACGAAAATTTACTTTATTCAATTCTCAGTAATTTACTCTCAAATGCCATCAAGTATTCGCCTCGGGGTGGAATTATTCAGTTTATTTTAAGTTGTGAAACGGATGTCGTCATTTTTCAAATTAAAGACCAAGGAATTGGGATTCCTTCAGAATCTTATCAAGAGCTATTTGAGCCTTTTTATCGGGCTGATAATGTCAGGAATATTGTTGGTACAGGATTAGGATTAGCTGTTGTGAAAAAGTGTGTAGATATTCATCAAGGGCAAATTTTTCTAGAAAGTGAAGTGGAAATGGGAACAACATTTACAGTTAAGATTCCTAAGAGATAATCGCTTCTTGTACAAGGACTTCTCGAAAAATCTCTTTTTTCTCTCTGCGACCTCTGTGTCTCTGAGGTTGAAAAGTAATTAATTTAACCGCAGAGTCACAGAGAACACAGAGAAGAGCCGAATTATTGTGTCAAAATCTGACCCACCGGGCAAGAGCTAGTCTCTAGTACTCTGCGGCGTCAATAGGGATACCCTTTGAAAAAGCTCCAATGCTCCAAATAAAAGCCTTTTGACTTCACGGCCGGTACTAGTCCCCCTGCTTGCGGTTGAAGTCATCATCATATAGTCAAGGTGGAAAAATTGTTGATGTGATGAAATTAAAACCATGCTAAAAAGCTGAAAAATTTTTCTCGTCTTTCAATGGTTGTGTTATTTTGATTGATCAGCTTGCTCAAAAAATTGTTAAAAAATTTAAAAATTGTAGTAAACATACTCACTACAATTACTACCCTTGTATTTTTAGATAAATATAGTTTTTTAGATATTTATAAAGTATTGGAGAGTCTAAATATATGAAGATACTGGTACTGAGTTGGGAGTTTCCACCGAGGATAGTTGGCGGAATTTCTCGTCATGTGGCGGAGTTATATCCAGAACTAGTCAAGCTAGGACATGAAATTCACCTGATTACAGCAGAGTTTGGTCAGGCATCGATGTATGAGGTAGTCGAGGGAATACAAGTGCATCGAGTACCAGTTGCCCATAGTAACGACTTTTTCCATTGGGTAGTCAATCTTAACCAGAGTATGGGACATCACGGTGGTAAGTTAATTTTGGAAGAAGGGTCGTTTGATTTAATTCATGCCCATGATTGGTTAGTAGGGGATGCAGCGATCGCCTTGAAGCATAACTTCAAAATTCCCCTAATTGCGACAATTCACGCTACTGAATATGGACGCTACAACGGTATCCACACAGAGACTCAAGGCTATATTCATCACAAAGAAAGCTTATTAGCTGACAACGCTTGGCGGATTATTGTTTGTACTAATTATATGCGCCGAGAAGTAGAACGAACGCTACACAGTCCTGGTAATAAAATAGATGTTATTTATAACGGTATTCGACCAGAAAAGAAACAGCACCACAAAGATTTTCATGCTCAAGATTTTCGCCGCCAGTTTGCTGAAGACTATGAAAAAATTGTTTATTATGTTGGTCGCATGACATACGAGAAGGGTGTTTCTGTATTAATTAATGCTGCACCCAAAGTGCTTTGGGCTATGGCAGGTAATGTTAAATTTGTGATCATTGGTGGCGGCAATACTGATCATCTCAAGCGTCAAGCTGGGGATTTGGGAATTTGGCACAAGTGTTATTTTACTGGTTTTCTCTCTGATACATATTTAGATAAATTCCAAACCATTGCTGACTGTGCCGTCTTTCCTAGTCTTTATGAACCCTTTGGTATTGTGGCTTTAGAAAGCTTTGCTTCTCGCGTTCCCGTCGTGGTTTCTGATACAGGCGGTTTTCCAGAAGTAGTGCAACATACTAAAACTGGCATTGTGACTTGGGCAAACAATGCTGATTCTCTCGCTTGGGGAATTTTAGAGGTTTTGCAACATCCTGGTTATCGGCAATGGTTAATTGATAATGCTTACAAAGATTTGGCGCAACGCTTCAACTGGAAAAAATTAGCCAAGCAAACAGAACAAGTTTATCAGCAAGTCGTGCAAGAGCGATCGCGAATTGTGTGGCTTTAAAACTGACAAGCAACGCGGAGATTTTCGTCACATGACGCAGAGAACTAATGATTACTCTGCGTTATTTGGCGTTAAAAAACAGTACAAAGCCTGTACGCTGGAAATTTCACCCTTTATGGTGAGAGAGTTAGCAATAATCGTGGTTTGCACCAGCAGCTTAGTATGACAAAGGTATTCCCAAGCATAGCAAAGTGGTTAAAGACTGTAGGAACCAAGTTGATGAAGATGGGAGCCTCAATCATCACCCGTCTTACAGCATACCTGAAACCTGACTTCCCAGACAAAACATTCGATATCCGTCCCTCCTTATTTAATCCCTTAGCGGGACCTGTACACATCTTGGGTGGGGGTGGGCCTGATGTCGAGGAGGCTATCCAATGGATGATTAATCAAGTTAGGGGACCTACTAGTTACTCCATCAAAGTTAATGTTGTAGTGATTCGCACTTACGGTAGTGATGATTACAATCGGCTAATTTATGGCATGAAGGGAGTGAACTTTGTCGAGACTCTCATCATTAGTAATAGGCAAGATGCAAACAGACCTGATATTGTTGAGAAAGTCAGAAATGCTGATGTGATTTTTTTTGCTGGTGGTGACCAGTGTGAATACATTCGCAGTTGGAAAAACACCAAGTTGGAAACTGCCGTGAAGTCAGTTTATGCCAAAGGCGGTGGTATTGGCGGCACCAGTGCAGGTGCAATGATCCAAAGTGATTATGTCTATGATGCTTGTGCTTCTTCCGAAGAAGGCATTGAAACTAAACAAGCCCTCGAAGATCCCTATAGAGACATTACTTTTTCTTATAACTTTTTCCCGTGGAGTCATTTGAGAGGAACCATCATTGATACTCATTTTGACAGCCGCAAAAGAATGGGTCGAATAATGGCTTTCATTGCCCGTCAAATTCAAGATGGCGTATCGAAAAGCGCTTTAGGGATAGCCATTAGCGAAGAAACATCGGTTGTTGTCGATAAATACGGCATGGCGAAAGTCATGGGTAGGGGTGCGGCATATTTTGTTCTGGGAGATCATCCACCAGAAGTATGCAAACCCCGAACTCCGTTGACATTTTCTGACTACAAAATTTGGCGAGTTCCTCGTGGTGATACCTTCAACTTAAGGAATCTACCGACCAGAGGTTATTATCTCAGGAGCGTGAACCGGGGAAGGTTTAGTTCAGATCCTTATTAATTGGGAACTGGAAGCAAGTTGGAAAAAGCCGTAATTTTTCTCTTACCCTCTTGTAGAGCGGGCATCTTGCCCGCTTTTGGATTAACAACGGATATAATTTTATTTTCCAGATATTGCTGTACTATGCTGTAAACTTTGGACAGTAGAAATTACCTGCTGTGCTACTGTGTCTATTTCCTCAGCAGTATTAAATCTTCCTATACCAAATCGCACTGAAGCATAAGCTAGTTGTTCTGGGTGTTCCAAAGCTGTGAGAACGTGGGAGGGTGCTGTGGTGGCTGAGGAACAAGCAGAACCAGAAGATACTGCCATGACTGGTTGTAATCCTAACAACAGTGCTGCACCATCCACTCCCTCAACACTGATATTCAAGTTTCCTGCTAATCGCTGGGTGGGATGTCCATTGAGGTGTATTCCTGATAATTGCGAAAGTTTCTCCCATAGTCTTTGTCTGAGTTCGGTGAGGCGTTGGTTTTCTACCTCTTGTTCTGCTAAACCTATTTCTACAGCTTTCCCAAAACCGACAATTTGTGGTGTGTACAAAGTTCCAGAACGCATTCCTCGTTCATGTCCACCGCCATGCTGTTGTGGCGCTAGTTGGACTCTGGGGTTACGTCTGCGAACATACAAAGCCCCGACCCCCTTTGGCCCGTATACTTTATGTGCAGTCAGCGACATCAAGTCGATTTTCATCGCTTGGACATCCAAGGGAATTTTACCAATAGCTTGGGCTGCATCGGTGTGGAAAATTATCTTGCTTTCTCGGCACATTTCCCCAATTTCTGCCAACGGTTGCAATACACCAATTTCATTATTGGCAGCCATTACCGACACCAAAATTGTTTCGGGGCGAAAGGCTTTTTCTAACTCAGTTAAATCAATTATTCCATCTTTTTGAACTGGGAGAATAGTAATATCAAAACCTAGTGATTTTAAATAATGACAAGGGTCGAGAACTGCACTATGTTCTGTCGCCACAGTAATAATATGCTGTCCTTTTTGAAAATAAGCTTCAGCCACACCTTTAATCGCTAAATTATTAGCCTCTGTTGCCCCACTTGTGAAAACAATTTCTTCTGGAGTAGCATTAATAGCTGCGGCTAAAATTTCTCGTGTTTGTTTCACAGCCGCTTCTGCTTCCCAACCGTAGACATGACTAATACTAGATGGGTTGCCAAAGTGTTCTGTAAAATAGGGAATCATCGCTGCTAATACCCGTTCATCTACAGGCGTAGTAGCGTGACAATCGAGATATATAGGACGAATAGACATAAATTAACTTAAAATTTTACTGAGGTTTTTTAAAATACTTAGGACTTTATATAATTCATTTTCTCGCTTTGATAAAGTAAATTTATCAGACAAAGCATACTCAGGTTTATCTTGTTTTATTAACTTGATAAATTGAAAATCTTCTCCACTAGTTACACATCCAAACACAGGGTTTTCTGGATGAGGATTAGCGAGCATATAAGTCAGTGCTTGGGGTATAGCTTCTAAAAGAGAAAAACTAGCCCTTTTAGATTCAATCACCAATAACCAAAATTGTTCTTGAATAACTAAAACATCTATTCGCCCTCTGATAATTTTTCCTTGATCTTCTAAGGCAAGTTCTATAGATTCTTCGGTAGCAAAATAAAACGGATCATCATAAAATCCTGCCAAATCTAGTAAAGGAGATAATACTACCATTTTTACAGCATTTTCTAAGATAGGGGGATGCTTAACTAATCTAAGATAATTAGTTTTAACTCTGTTTAAATACTGCCTTTCTAAATCTGTAATTTCCGGTAAATTATCCCACCATTCTGGAAAAAATGACTCGTCATCGGTCTGCTGTAGACCAAATCTTTCTTCTAAATAGGCAATACCAACATTTTGTGCTTGGATAAATTGAACCATAGTTTTATCAGAAGATATATTTTGGTGAATGAAAACAAATAATTAATTCAATATTTGACCTATATTTATTAAAATTTGCAAAACTTTATATAATTCATTTTCGCGTCTATATAAAGTGAATCTATCAGATAAGGCATATATTGCTGAGTTATTTTGTTTTAATATTTTGATAAATTGGAAGTCTTCCCCATTCATGATTAATGAATATACAGGATAATTAGCATGAGGTGCAGCTAGCATATAAGTAAGTGCTTGAGGTATCGCTTTAGCTAAAGAAAAACTATAACGCTTAGATTCAATAATCAATATCCATAACTTTTTTTGGATAACTAGTACATCAATTTTACCCTTAATAATTTCTTTGGCTGATTCTGCCTGTTCTGCTTCGTGAATAATAATAGTTTCACTAATTTCTATAGATTCTTCTGTAGCAATGTGAAAGGGATAACGATAAAAACCAGCTAAATCTAATAAGGGAGACAGTACTACCATTTTGACTGCTTCTTCTAGAAGAGGAGCAGTTTCAAATAAACTAAGATAATTCTTTTTAACTCTATCTAAGTATTGCTTTTCCAATTCAGAAATCTTAGGTAAAGAGTCAAACCATTCCGTAAAAAATTGCGGCTCTTCAGATTTTGCTAGAGCAAATTTTTCCTTTAAGTAAGTTAGGGTGATATTTTGTGCTGGAATAACTTGAACCATGTTTATTGCAACTGAAGAAAAGTCACATACTCTACTTCGATGATAGCGCTGTCAGGTTTTTTAAGTGCTGAGTAAGACAGGACTTACGCAACCAAAATTTGTCATTGCGACCGAAACGTAGTGTCAGGAAGCAGTCCCAGAGTTTTAGGCGATTACGTTGCTATCGTTTGTCCGTTCCGGACATGCTACGCAAACGTAATGACGTAATTAGGTGAATTGAGCGGAAGTCTTAAAAAAGTGAAAACTAACCAGCATGAGGCGTGGCTGCTAATTCCTGTAATTTAGTTAATACTGCTTGTGCATGACCTTTGGTTTTGACATTAGGCCAAATGTCAGCAATTATCCCATCAGGTGAAATGAGAAAAGTTGACCGGGCTACACCCATATATTCTTTACCCATGAATTTTTTTAAGCGCCAAGCACCATAGGCTTCTATCAGATGATGTTCCGGGTCACTTAACAGGGTGATTGATAAATTATGTTTGTCAATAAATTTACAATGAGCTTTTCCTGAATCTGGGCTTACGCCTAAAATTTTCGCTCCCAGTGTGCTGAAGTCTGGATACAACTCGCTAAAGTCTTTAGCTTCGGTGGTACAACCTGGGGTGTCATCTTTGGGGTAAAAATACAGTACAATCCACTGACCGCTAAAATCACTGAGGCTGAGGAGATGATTATTTTGGTCAGGGGTGGAAAAATCAGGCGCGGTTTGTCCAGCTTGGGGAATGTTGCTCATGATTAGTGTTAAATGGCGATCGCCTACAAATTTTACAACTTAGAGGTTTACTACAGTGAAGGTTATCCGGCATGTTTGAGGATTGGCAAATGGTGAGAGAGTAACAAACACCATCCAATTCAGCTTTTTTCTGGGCTGGGGCTAGCAGTAGAGGCACTATTGCATAATCAGATGGCTACAAGCAGGTTTTAAGTCACTGGAACATGCAGAATTTGTAGAGTGATTGAGAAAAAAATAGCCAGGCGATCGTCTATCGAAGTGTAGAAAACACCACCACATAGATTTATTTTGCCAGACTACTTAAGTCAACTGATATACTTATATATATTTAGTACTGAATTATTAAGTTAAAATTTTTACATCTTGTCAATACCTTTTACCACAAATAGGTAAAAGTTAAATTCGTTATGACACCACACTATAATTAATTGCATAACGCCATGACTGGACAAAATCACTCGACTGATCGTTTTCGCTCCGCTACAGAATTTCCCAAGACAATCGCCAATTTAAAAGCGGCTGAGGCTGATGAATTATACCAAGAAATGCGAGATTGTCTAATTTTCACTAATCGTAGCCGTTCACAACTAGTCCGCAGAAATGAAGAACACAAACTGCGGTTAAAAACAGATGTAGAACGTCTACAAACAATGCTTAGTCAACTTAAACTAGAAAAAGAACAACTTGCTTCTAGTAATCGGCAGATTGTCACAGACCTAGAACGTGAAATTAGCTCAATGGCTGGATATTTAGATACACTTTCAACAGCATTTGATTCAGTGGCAGATGTAGATAATCCAGAAAAAGCTTATTGGGGATATGTATCTGTTCCTGGTAGATTCTTTAAATTTCTCCAAGCAATTAAAGCAATTGTACTTTGGTGGCGTGAAGATAAAAGTATAGAAACAAAAACATTAAAAGCAACAACAATATCCTCAATTTCTTTGCCTGATGAAGTTACAGACGATGAAGATCGCACAGAAAATCCACAAATGCATACAGACCAGGCCTCAATAGGACGCTCACTTTTAGACAAATAAAATTCATGGGCAAAAAACGAATTACTCAACTCCTAGAAAATATCAAAGAAAATCAACAGCATGAATTACAAAATGCCGCAGCCATCTATACAGTTGCCCAAGTTGCTGTAAATGAACTGCAACAGCAAAACTTACAGGTAAAAGAACAGCCTATTGCTGCCTTACCTTCTACACTCAAAATAATCGATAAAGCTCAACTACTCCAACTATATGGTTCATATAACGCTTGTCGCAAAGTAGCTAAAGAAAGAGGAATTAAATTTCCTCGGACTCCAAGCTGGGAACAATTAGCAGCAGCATTAACTTATGCAGAAGCTTTTCAAACAATCATCACAAATTATATTCAAACCTATCCCTATCCAAAACTGCAAGGCACCACATTTGAATTAATTTTCAAATAATTAAATCAGTATTTTAATATTAAATAATTTTAGTTTTCTAACTCTCTGCGTGATCTAAATGCAAATTTTCACTCAGCAACACTAATCTAAAAAATGCCATCTGAATTCAACTTTTTCCAAAACTGGTATCCTCTCTCACCCATTGAGGATATTGATCCCACCCGACCAACATCAGTCACTCTTTTAGGAATACGTTTAGTCATTTGGAAACCTAAAATATCTGAGATTTATCAGGTATTTTTAGATCAATGTCCCCACCGCCTCGCGCCTTTGAGTGAAGGACGTGTTGACGAAAAAACTGGCAATTTAATGTGCAGTTATCATGGCTGGCAATTTAATTCTCAAGGCATTTGTACTCACATTCCCCAAGCAGAGAATCCAGCAATTGTTACCAAAAATCAACAAAAATTCTGTGTAATTTCACTACCTGTTCGCCAAGTAAATGACTTACTTTGGGTTTGGCCTGATGCTAAATCAGCGCCAGAAGCAGCTAATACGCCGTTACCACTGTCTCCTCAAGTAGATGCTAGTAAAGGATTTGTTTGGTCTTCTTATGTCCGCGATTTGGAATACGACTGGCAAACTTTAATTGAAAATGTAGCAGATCCTAGTCACGTACCCTTTACTCATCACGGGGTGCAGGGTAAGAGAGAAAATGCTAGACCTATATCTATGGAGGTTGTGCAATCAACATCAAAGTTAATTGAAGTAGTTACGGCTGGACGCTTCAAAACTACAATTACTTTTGAACCTCCTTGCCGCTTGGAGTATGACATCAGCTTTGGCAATTCTGACGAAAAGAAGATGGGACTTGTAACTTACTGTATTCCTGTGTCCCCAGGTAAGTCCAGAATTGTCGCCCAATTTCCCCGTAATTTTGCCAAAAGATTCCATCGGTTGACACCCAGGTGGTGGACTCACATCCAAACCCGTAATCTAGTGCTGGATGGAGATATGATTGTTTTACATCAGCAAGAAAAGTTTCTACAACAAAGACAATCTGTTGAAAGCTGGAAAACAATCTATAAGCTACCTACAAGTGCAGACCGTTTGGTAATTGAGTTTCGTAATTGGTTTGATCAGCATTGCCTCGGTCAGCTACCGTGGAAAGAAGTGGGAATTAGTGTATCAGAAAACTCAAAAATTAATGATAACCGCTCTGTATTGCTTGATCGCTATATGCAGCATACCCAGCATTGTAGTAGTTGTCGCAATGCACTGAAGGTGATACAGCGCTTACATCTGGGACTTTTGGTATACAGCATAATTACTGTTGCTGGAGTTGCTTTACTTCCTGATGCACTCAGAATCAAGCTTGGTCTCCCCTTAGTAATTACAGCAGGATTAACTATGGCTGCTTACTCTTGGCTAAAATTCCAGCTAATTCCTCAGTTCTATTTTGTAGACTATATCCATGCAAAAAAAGAATAGTTTTAGGAATTACGAATTAAAAACATGCGCCGTGACTTTACTAACCGTAATGAATTAATAGCCTACCTGCGTGAACAATTCCCCAAAGCAGCAGAACGTGATGACCATATTAGCGAAATCGTTGGGGGACGACAAGCTGCTGAGAAAGCACTACAACAAGTCAATCCAGTAGCTTACGCAAAAACACGTAACCTGTTAACTGGTGCTGTTACCAGACTTTCACCTTATATTCGTTATGGAGTTTTAAGCTTGCGAGAAATTCGGGATTATGTGCTTGATCAAGTACAACATCCAGACGAGTCCACTAAACTAATTAATGAATTAGGCTGGCGTGACTATTGGCAGAGATTATATGTCAAATTAGGCGATCGCATTTGGCAAGACCAAGAAAATTATAAAACTGGATACACCCCAACAGATTACGCCCCCAATTTACCACCAGACATCACCCAAGGCAGCACAGGCATGGTTTGTATCGATAGCTTCAGCCGTGAATTGCGCGAAACTGGCTACTTACACAACCATATTCGCATGTGGTTAGCAGCTTACATCGTTCATTGGCGGCATATTCGTTGGCAAGCCGGGGCAAAGTGGTTTCTCGAACACTTGCTCGATGGTGACCCTGCTAGTAATAATATGTCATGGCAGTGGGTTGCCAGCACTTTTAGCCATAAACCCTATTTTTTCAACCGTGAAAACTTAGAACGCTACACCAAAGGTGTTTATTGCCAAAAATGTCCCCTTTATGGTCATTGTGACTTTGAAGGCAGTTATGAAGAGTTAGAACAGCGACTTTTTCCCCAGGGTGAATTTAGTAAAAAACCCAATAGTCAAAGTTGGCAGCAAGGCAAAAAAGGTAAAAAATGAGTCAACCAATAGTTTGGGTACATGGAGATTGCCTAAGTCCAGACCACCCGGCATTACAAGCATACCCCGATGCCCCAGCAATCTGGGTGTGGGATGAGGCGTTAATTGAAGAATGGCAACTGAGTCTCAAACGCATCACATTTATCTATGAATGCTTATTAGAATTACCCGTAGTCATTCGCCGTGGTAATATAGCCCAAGAAATTTTAGCATTTGCCCAAGAGCATCATGCCGATTTAGTTGTGACAGTGGCAAGTCCCAGTCCCAGATTTGATCATATTTGCGACGAAATAGAAAAGTCTTTAAAACTAGAAGTGTTAGAAGTGACACCGTTTTTTGACTACGACGGCTATATTGACCTGAAGCGGTTCTCGCGCTATTGGAAAGTAGCTGAGAAATATGTCTGGGAATAATCTGCACTCTATTTTACAGAACATAGGTCTGTGAGAATAGCGTCAATTAAGCCAGTTAAAATGAGTAATTGTCGCCCTACTAAAAATTTATTTCACGTCAGAAACTAAGATTCAATTTTCTGTGCTTCTTTTTGTGCCACCTCACTATATTTTTTGTATAGTTGGGTGCGAATCTTAGCTTCCTCATAGCGGCTGTGATCTGATGGTACCATACTCATTAAATCTGAAGCTCGTTGCCACTGAGCAGCTAATTCTAACCACTGAGTTGAGGTAGTAGCTATTTTTCCCCCAGCCGAGGCTTGGTTGGCAATTCGTACTGCTTCGCCAAATGGGTCATCAGCAGGAGCGGAAACACCATTATTGGTAGAATGTGGTGCAGTTGCCATTCTACTTGTGCTTTCATTAGTGTTTGCTGTATTCAAAGAATTGAAAGCTTCTAGTTGCATGAAGTTTTTCAGTTGATCGCCTAATTGGGCATAAACAGCCCAACCAAGTAACAATAATGAGCATAAACCAACTGCTGTGATGATTCCTGTTTTGGATGAATTTTTAATAAGTACTGAAGGACGAGAAAATTGCACCTTAGGTAAATTTATTTTTACTACTTCCGATTGATCTGCTGTCAAATCTCTCATGAACTGCTTGAAGATGTGTGGCTGATCTAATGTAATTTCTTGTGACCAAAGTAATTGATTATCGCGATCGCGATAAATTTCTGTCAACCACAGCAATTGTTGTTCCCGAACAATGCGACTATTGATATTGACTCGCCGAATATTACGGGGTGTGATGGCAGCCAGGATTTGTTGGATTTGTTCTACTAAAGTAGACTGCTCTAATTGCTCTGCCTTAGCCGCTTCACACAAAAGTTGTAGAACTCCGTCGGCAAAAATTGCTCTGGTTCTCACCCCAGAGTTAGCTAGCTTTTCGTTCAATAATTGAATAATCGCAGCAACGCTACCTTGGTGAGCCTGCCAAGCGATATCGTTTATCCGATCTACCATTGGGGATTTAGTGATAGCTCTCGCACCCTGACTTATTAACTGACTCATCAATTTAGGGAATTTATTCTACTGAGTTTTGCTTTGTCTTCGATTTTACGAGTAAAAAGATGAGGTTGCCAAATAAAATTACAAAAATCTAGTCTCCTGCTTAATTTATCAGGAGGCTCTATCACTATTAGTCAGTCTAACGCCATGCTGGCGTGCAACCTATCTGTGTAGCATAATATATTATGTCTTTTAGCGATCGCCTTTGGTCTGGTTAAGGTGGCCGAAGGAGTTTGCTCATCAGAAGTTATTCTGGCAGTGCTGGTTCCTCTACTGGACGGATAATTGCTGGAGCGGGTGTCACCTCTGGCTGGAAGATTCCCTGCAATGCTTGTTCTAGAGTTGGCGCCATGACAATGCGGTTTTCAAAAGCGACGATTACCCGCACCAGGGTTGGTAGTCTATTTTGGGTAGCTTCTAAATAAATTGGCTCGACGTACAGTAAGGATTGCTCAATGGGAATGATTAGCAAATTACCCTGAACAGCTCGCGAACCTTGACGATTCCACAAAGAAATTTGCTGAGAAATCACCGGATCTTGGTTAATCCGCGCCTCAATTTGCTCTGGCCCGTAAACCAAGCGTTCTTTCGGAAATACATACAACAATAACCTACCGTAATTTTCCCCATCCGATCGCGCGGCTAACCAAGCAATTAAATTAGACCGTTGTCTAGGTGTGTAAGGCAACAACAGGATAAATTCTTCAAAGGGAACGGTAGGAAGGCTAGTAATTAAATAGTATGGATCTACGGGACGTGCTTCATCGCCATAAATTTCGTTGGGTATTTGCCATTGGTCTTCCCGGTTATAAAAAACTTGGGGATCTGTCATGTGGTAGGTCATCAACCGCTCAGATTGAATTTTGAAGAAGTCCACAGGATAGCGGATGTGACTGAGGAGGGTGGCTGGCAAATCACTGAGGGGTTTAAAGGTGTGGGGAAATATTTTTGACCAAGTGGCAATAATTGGATCTCTGGGATCGGCAACGTAAAAGTTAACAGTGCCGTGGTAGGCATCAATTACTATCTTGACCGAGTTACGAATGTAGTTAATATTATCGCTGGTGGTGTCTGAATAGGGATAGCGATCGCTTGTGGTGTAAGCATCTACTATCCAGTAAAGATAATTTTCATTATTAGGGTCACCATTACTATTATCTGGATTGGCATCGCCGGCGACTAGATAAGGGTCGCTATCAAATTGTAAAAAAGGTGCGATCGCGTGAATGCGTTGCTTGATATTCCGGCGGAACAATACTTTGGTATCTGGCAAAAAGTCCCGTGTAAATAACATCTGCCAATCTTTCAAATACATGGCAAATAGTAATCTTCTCCAGCCCGTACCAATACGAACACCACCGATGCCATCATAGACATTGTAAACGTTATCACTGCCACTGGGATAGTCTAACTCTCTGACTCTTGTCCCAGTCATCACATAAGTATTAGTAATTTCACCGTAATAAATCCGGGGTTGTCCAATGGGAACACTGTCACGAATAGCTTCACTAGAGGTCGTCAAGGCGCTTTCGTCATTGCCGGCAATATCTTTGACAAAGTACTCTGGTAGCCCACCTGGCCCGACTGTGTTCACTGGACTCATAGTAAAACCGTAGCCATGAGTATAAATTAAATGACGATTTACCCAGGTTTGTGCTTGTTGGGGTACAGCAGTATAGTCTAGTTCCCTGGCAGCAATTAATACCTGTCGGCGTTCTGTAGGTTGATTCTGTTCTTGGTCGGGTTCTGGAAATTTTCCTGGTGCTGCGGGTCTGTCTGCGGGTACTTCTGTAAACAGAGTGTAACGGTCAATATCGGCATCGGGAAACCGATAGTAAAGTCTGATTTGTTGCAGTTGGCGGTTAGTTTCTAACAGTGGTTGCTGATCCCAAAGGCGAATATTCCGAACGGTCAAATCGTTTCTTTGAATATCTGCTTCGGTCAAGTCCCCTGTGGGATTAAAGGTTTGAGCATCGATGACTTCTAAATCAAATGCTTGCCGAGTCAAAGCGATGGTACGCTGAATGTAGGGTTGCTCTCGTTGTAATTCGTTGGGTTGCACAACTAAATATTGCACCACAGCAGGTAAGAGAAAATCAGCCGCGACAACTACGACTAAATACAGTCCCAACCCATAAAATACAAATTGGCGATATCGAGACTGCGATTTCCAGGAAAATGTCCGCCAGAGTAAGTAAAAGGCCACCGCTAACGCCAAAACGCACAAAATGGTATAAGCTGGCAAAACTGCTGTGACATCAGTATAGCTAGCACCGTAAGTGACCCCACGTTCAGAGTAAACTAGCTCATAACGACTCAGCCAATAACTCAGCGCCACGACCAGCATAAATAAGCCACCCAAGCCATATAAATGACGCTGTTGCTGAGACGAAAATCCGGGAAAAATTCCTTGACTGAGACTATCTGCTGACAGGAGATAACTAAGGCTCACAGAGATGAGAGCATACAAAAATAATCCCATCAGCCATAGTTCTAACAGTTCCCAAAATGGCAGGGAAAATATGTAGAAACTAATATCTTGACCAAATAAAGGCTCAGAAGCGTTGAAGGAAGTGGGGCGAAAATATTGCAGTACCCTAGCCCAGTTGTGAGATAGCACCCAAGCAAACAAAACGCTAAACCCAACTGCGATCGCCTGCAATAAAATTTGCGGAGACATTAAAATAGCGATCGCTACTCCTGTAACTAAGCCAATATACCAACCTTGAGAGAGAATTTGCACACTCATCAGTTGCCAAATTCTCTCTGGCCGAAATAGGGGGGGAACTGGTGGAATAGACCTGATAATGGGAGAATGCCAGTAAGTAACGGCTATTTGACCGTAGTGAAACAGCATCAACCCCACTAACAGACTTAACACCAACGCCACAGGTAACAACCACCGTAGTCTTAATGGTTTAGTCCGGGATTTAGGTGCGGAAATTTCATCGCGTTGGGGATAATGAGGACTGAGAAAGTTTTCTAACTCACTATTAAGTCCTGCTGATTCACGCTGGACTTCTTTAATTTTTAAAGACTGCGGATATCTTAGCTGTTTTGCCAATGAGAGGTTTCCTAGCAGATAAGCAGCAGTCGCCACAGCTATCACTACCCATATCCCACCCCTAGTCAGTATCCGCAGCAGAAATACTTGCAAGTAGCCAACATTCTCAAACCAGAAAATTTCTGCTCCCAGACGAGAAACCAAATCCAGGATCAGCCAAAGTCCTAGGAATCCTATTAATAATCTGAAGCACCATTTCCAGAACATGACTTGTGGGGAGTGGGGGAGTGGGGAATGGGGAAGAGTTACCTCTAGCCTCTTCTATTATTCAGCTGGATCGATGCGATTAACAAACAAAGCTAAAGGCAGCATGGGCAATGCGGGAATCAAACAAATCAGCCATTGATTTAAGTTTAGGGGTGCTGTTCTAAATAAAGTATTCATGATCCCCCACTGGCTAAAGATGATTTGCAGGATGACTGTGCAGAGTATACCAAAAGCCATTGCTCGGCCATCGCTAATATTGGTTGCTTTACCTCTGAGTTTGCGGAAGATCGCATTTCCTAACTGGCTGATGCTCAATAAGTAAACTATTCGCCCAGCTACTAAAGCTTGAATTGCCATAGTCCGCGCCAGATCGATATTTCCTGTGTCTTGACGCACCCATTCAAACATGCCAAAAATCAGAATCCAGTTAAATATGGAAACTGCACCAATGCGCTGGAACAGTGTACCGGAAAGTAATGGCTCCCGTGGATTGCGGGGCGGGCGTTTCATTACTCGGTCAGATTTGGGTTCAAATGCTAAAGGTACGGTCATGGTGACTGAGTTTACCATGTTCAACCACAGGACTTGCAGCGATAAAATCGGTAAATCTCTGGCGAATAAGGCACTAATTAAAATTGTCATTGATTCACCACCGTTGACGGGTAGGATAAAGGCGATCGCTTTGCGCAAGTTTTGATAGACTGTCCGCCCTTCTTCCACTGCGGCTTCAATGGAGGCAAAGTTATCATCGGTGAGCAGCATATCAGATGCTTCTCTAGCGACATCTGTACCAGCGCCACCCATGGCTACACCAATATCCGCTTGTCTGAGTGCTGGCGCGTCATTTACCCCGTCTCCAGTCATGGCGACAATTTCGCCTTTAGACTGTAAAGCTTCTACCAACCGGAGTTTTTGTTCGGGAGCAACTCTGGCAAATACTACACCTGCTTCTACAGCCTGGATTAATTCTGAGTCGTCCATCTCAGTGAGTCGTCTACCCTCGAAAGCCTGAACCTTGCCGTCTTTTTCTAACCCAATACGTTCGGCGATCGCCTTGGCTGTGGTAATGTGATCTCCTGTAATCATTTTTACTTGAATACCCGCAGTTTTACAGGCGCGCACGGCTGCGATGACTTCTGGTCGGGGAGGGTCAATCATTCCCTGTAATCCTAAGAAGAGCAGCCCAGTAGCAATATCCTCGTGATCTACTGAATTCTGGTCATCTGCTACAACTTTCTTAGCAAAAGCTAGTACCCGCAACCCCTGTTGAGCCATTGCTTCTACTTGCTGTTCTATTAATCCACGGTTGATTGGTTCTGGCTGTCCATCGGCATTGAGCATTTCTTGACAACGGCTCAAAATCGCCTCTACAGAACCCTTAACGTAAATAGTTTTAGCACCATCACCAGCTGGCTCTAGCGACTCATGGCTATCATGTAGCGTAGCCATATACTGAAACTGAGATTCAAAGGGAATACCATCTATTCTGGGAATTAACTCAGCCATCTGGGACTGATTCCAACCTGCTTTATTGGCAACTGCAATTAAAGCACCTTCTGTAGGATCACCAACTACAATCCAATTACCATTCTTTTGTTCTAAATGAGAGTCGGTACAAAGCAACCCAGCCATGAGACAGGCTTTGAGAGTTGGGAAATTGCCTGATGCTAAATCTACAGGTTGCTGCTCAAATAAGATTTCCCCTTCTGGATTATAACCCGTGCCACTGACAGTGAAATGCTGTCCTCCAGCATAAATTGCCTGTACTGTCATCTGGTTTTCTGTCAGAGTACCAGTTTTATCAGAACAAATTACTGTAGCACCGCCCAAAGTTTCCACGGCGGGTAACTTGCGAATAATGGCGTGACGGCGTGCCATCCGATCCACCCCAATGGCCATGGTGACTGTGACTACCGCCGGTAATCCTTCAGGAATTGCACTCACTGCCAAGGCCACAGCCGCTTCAAACATTGCGGGCCAGGACTGTCCTTGTCCTAAGCCTACGGCAAAGGTCATGGCTGCTAGCCCTAAAATAATGTAGAGGAGTTGGTGACTAAATTTGTCAAACTTGCGAGTTAGGGGTGTACTCAGATTAGTCTGCCGTTCCAATGACTGGGAGATACGTCCCATTTCTGTAGCATTTGCCGTGGATACAACAATCCCGCTTCCTTGTCCAAAGGTGACAAAGCTACCAGCATAAGCCATGTTAACCCGCTCTGCTAAAGGAGTATCTGCGCTTAAAGTTATAGTAGATTTTTCCACAGGTACAGATTCCCCAGTCAAGGCTGACTCATCTACCTGTAAGTTGCGTGTATTTAGTAGACGCAAATCAGCAGGAACCTTGTCACCAGAAGTTAGCAGCACGATATCCCCAGGCACTAATTCTTGAGAAGGAATGCGAGATTTTTGCCCGTTACGGATGACCGTTGCTTCGGTAGTCACAGCTTGGGCTAAGGCGGCGATCGCACCTTCTGCCTTAGATTCCTGAACAAAGCCGATAATGGCATTAATCAGGGTTACGCCCCAAATGACTGCTGCATTTGTCCATTGACCCAACAGCGCTTTAATCGCCCCAGCGACGAGCAAAATATAGAGAAGAGCTTGATTAAATTGCCATAAAAATCTTAACCAAGCTGGTTTTCCGGGTTTACCCTTGAGTTCATTTTTGCCAAACTGTTCCAGGCGTTTGTTAATTTCTTCTAAGGTTAAACCTTTACTAGGATCGCTGTTGAGCGTTTTAGCAGCTTCTTGTGCTGGTAGTGCGTGATACTCACGTGCCTGTCGTCCACCCACTGTAGTTGCAGACATAAAATTTCCCGAAGTACTAAAGTGGTCAAATTTTGGTAAGTGGTGAAAAAGTTTAAGCTGCTAACACCAGTAGCAACTGAGACTTTCATCACTCGTACTGACAATCTGCCAGTTATGTGCTTTCAATAGTTTGTCAACAACTTTTCAAGGCACGGGTTTTCTTTTATATTACTATTTACGTAATCTGCTTTCTTCCCCCTTAAGCGAGAGACTATTGCTTAATTTATTTGCGGATAACTGGCTAATTTTGCTCTGATTTATCCGATCATCGCCAATTGGTAGCTTATACTTGCAAGAAATTGCCACTAAAGGACTTCTATTTGATTTTTGCAACAATGTAACTTGCACGCTTTCAATAATTTCATGAATTCAAGGGCTATTCTGACTCCCGATGGCATTTATCGCAGTTACCACGTAGCTGAGGACATAAACTAATCATAAAACCTAGACATCATCTGGTACATCGATGAATATGGCGATCGCATCCTCAAGCAGATGAAAACTGACTTAACCCTAGCCTACTGACCTTGATATTTTTAATGTGTGAATTTTAACTTTAAATTATGCTCAGCAGCGTTGACCGTTTATTATTTGTCCGGAGAGTGCCGATTTTTAAGGAATTGCGTGATGATTTTATTGTGCGGCTGACTTCGGTGATGCATGAACTGTCATTTCCCGCTAATTACACTATTTTTAAACAAGGAGAAGAGGGGCGATCGCTCTATATTGTTGTGTCAGGTAGAGTTAAAGTCCATATTGGGGATAAAAAACTGGCAGAAGTAGAACAGGGAAAATACTTTGGAGAGATGGCAGTATTTGATACTCAACCCCGTTCTGCTTCGGCGACAACTCTAGAACCTTGTGAGTTTTTAGAACTGACCCAAGAGCAACTATATGACGCAATTGAAGAAACTCCGGAAATTGCCGTCAATATTATTAGAGAGTTGTCCCGCCTGATTCGGAGATTAAACGATGATATGAATGTGACCACTTCTCGAAGTCATTAGTCAATACATAGATTCAGCCCTTGACACCACTACCCGTTTCCGTCGGTACGATGTAGCGCTGTAAAAATAAGAATAATAACAGAACTGGGGCAATAGAAATTATTGATCCCGCAGCTACTAATCGCCAGTCTAAAGAAAACGTACCCGCTAACTTTGCCACTCCTAAAGGTAAGGTATATAAGCTTTCATCTTGGATGACAATTAAAGGCCAAAGAAAGTCACTCCAAGCACCGATGAAGACAAAAATAGCCAGGGTAACCAATGCTGGGCGAATTGCTGGTAACATGATATGCCACCATAAGCCTAACTCGGAACTGCCATCCATGCGGGCAGCTTCTTCTAGTTCTTTGGGCACACCCATAAAAGCTTGTCGCAGTAAAAAAATCCCAAAAGCAGACGCTAAACTAGGAAAAATTATGCCCAAATAAGTATTTCTTAAACCTAACTGGACTGTCAAAATATACAGGGGAATCATGACGATTTGGAAGGGAATCATGATTGTCGAGACGATCGCCATAAAAATCGAGTCTCGCCCCACAAATGACAGTCTGGCTAACGGGTAAGCGGCTAAAGCACAAAAAAGTAGATTTAAGCCCACTGTCAGCACTGCCACTAAGGTACTGTTATATAAGTATTGTGCAAAAGGTAGCGATCGCCACACACTAAAAAAATTATCCAGTGTCGGTTGACTGGGTAGTAACTGCGGTGGCGACTGCAAGATATTTTCTGTGGGAGATTTCAAGGCTGTACTAATTAGCCACAGCAAGGGAAAAAGCGTTACCAATGCGATCGCGGCTAATAACCCATAAATTAATAAAATTTTTAGTCGTGAATTGGGGATTTTAAAATTAATCATTTTGCTAGTTGTATAAGTCCTATTGATTCTGCTCTTGAGCTTTCACAGGCAAGGTAATCATAAACTCTGTACCTTCTCCTGGTATAGAGTCTACGTTAATCGTTCCACCATGCTTCTCAACTACAATCTGTCGAGCGATCGCCAATCCTAATCCTGTACCTTTACCCACACCTTTGGTAGTGAATAAATGGTCAAAGATTTTCTGTTTTACTTCCTCTGCCATGCCTAAGCCATTATCTTGAATGCGAATCACAATATAATTTTCATCTTCACTCAAAGTAGTTTTAATGGTAATCTGATTGGGATTTTCGGCAATTTCGGCAAAACTATACCCTGTATTCGCTTCTTCTAAAGCATCAATCGCATTAGCTAACAGATTCATGAATACTTGATTAAGTTGTCCAGGAAAGCATTCTATAGGAGGCAATTTACCATAATCTCGAACTACTTCAATGGTAGGATGCTGCTCGTTAGCTTTTAAACGATGTTTCAAAATCAGAACAGTACTATCAATGCCATCGTGAATATTGCAGATGATTGGGCGATCGCTATCTGCTCGCGAAAAAATTCGTAAACTGTTGCTAATCCCCCGAATCCGCTTGACACCCTCTCTCATGGTGGAAATTAAATTCGGCAGATCAGAGCGGATATACTCTAGGTCTATGGTGGCAATTTGTTCGTCAATTTCTGCTCTAGGTTGAGGATAATGTTCCTGATAAAGGTCAATCAGGCTAAATAAATCCTGCACATAGTCAATAGCAGGTTGCAAATTCCCGGAGATGAAGCCCACAGGATTGTTGATTTCGTGAGCTACCCCAGCCACGAGGTTACCTAAAGCAGACATTTTCTCACTCTGCACTAGTTGCAGTTGCATCTGCCGTAATTCGTTCAGAGATTGTTCAATTTGTTGAGCATAGTTCTGGGACTGCTGGTAAAGACGCGCATTTTCCAAGGAAATAGCTGCTTGGGAACAGAGCAAGTTGAGAATTTCGACGCGATCGCTGGTAAATGCACCCGTGGTCAGGTTATTCTCTAGATATAAAATCCCCAGCAGTTTGCCTTGATGCAGAATGGGTGTACACAGCAAGCTTTTAGGTTGTTGCTGCACAATATAGGGGTCAGCTAGCAACGATGGATGCACGGCTGCATTCATGATTACCGCAGGTTCCAGTCGGCGCTTCACAATGTTGATTAAAGTTAGCGGAATCTCTTGGCTTTCCTCTACTGGCATTGATTGTAAAACAGTAGGTGCTTGTGTTGAATAAGCGATCGCCTGAATCATCAAACGCTGATCTTCAAGTAAGATTAACACGCATTTTTCGGCTCCCGCGTTGGCAATAACTACTTGCATCAAAGTAGAAAGCAATTTCTGCAACTGAATTTCGCTAGAGAGGGTTTGGGAAACTTTTAAAATTGTTGCCAAATCTAAAGTAACTGAAGCGCTACTAGAAGATGAGGTACTGGTACTTGATTGAGACAATGCAACGATCGTTTCATTAGCGGTGAACGCTGTGGGAGTCTGTTGCAAAATAGGCTCTAAAAGTTGTGGATACCGTTGTTCTAAATCCTGGACTTTAGCTTGAGCGCCCCAACGGATATAGCTATAGTAGGCTTGTGTCAGATACTCCTGAGCAATGCGATGCTTACCCCAGTCTAAATAGAATTTGGCTGTAAATTCATTTGCTAATGCTTCATTGTGGATCAACCCATGATCTCTGGCTGACTGGATCGCGCGATCGTACAAATCCACTGCTACTAAAGATTTACCAGTCACGCGGCTTAGTTCTGCCTCTACTAGCAAATATTTATGTAGAAAGTTTTCTGGACAAATATCAGCCCAAATTTTTAGCTGTGTTTGATTCGTTTCTACCTGTTTGTGGTATTCATTTTGTTCATCTAATGAAGCTTCTGGATAAAGGTTTAATAAGATGAGAGAATAGTAAAAATTATATTTAGAATAAGTTGTATGTCCGGCAATACTATTGAGGATTTTGCTGGCTGCTAAAGCATGATTGAATCCCTGAGCAAAATTTCGCTTGATGCAGGCTAATTGCATTTGAAAAACATCATAAAGACACAACGCAAAAAAGCTGTGAGAAGATTGACATTGCTCTACAAATTTGTTTTTACGTAAATCAAAATCGGCAATTTGTTCTTTGGCAAATAATGGTTTCACCAAATCCAAAACAAAAAACTGAATTCCCTGTAAGATATAATCAGCAGATTGATTCTTAGTACTAGTAATAAATGGTAGATATTTCACAATATCCGCCAGAATCATATCTAGTTGAGTTCCCTGGAATAATTGATTACAAGCCTTACCAGAAATATGATAACCAGCATGTTGTAAATCCCCTGAGTTTAAACCCGCTTGATATCCTTCATCATTAATTAAAGTTACACCTTGAATTGGTTTAGCCCAAACATGAATAAAATTTGCTAGAACAAAACTGGTTTGGCAAAGTTGAGCTAAATAATTAAACTTTTGACTTAATTTAAAACCAAGTAAACCGAATTCATACCCAGATTGATAATTACCCAAAACTGAGCCTAAAATTAGCCCATAACCGGAATATCCCATCGCTGATTCTGGCATATTGCCATACTGAATTGAGATATTCATGGCTTTTAGCGAAACCAGCATATACAAGCTAAAATTAGAAGTAACGTAAGCGGGTGGGACTAAAGCAATCAATAATCTCACTACTAATTGCTGTTTTATATCTACCATTTCTGGTAAATCAATCAAAGAGGAAATTTGGCGATCGCCTAAGTTCTGTTTGGCCTCTGCTAATTCTTTTTGTACATCCGTATCTAAATTTGGTGGAGCAATTTCCACATCTAGTAAACGCAGTGCTGTAATTCCAGTTTGAATTGCTTCGGAAAACTGCGCCGTAAGGCTATACTGGATGATCAGTAATTCATACACTTCAGCCTGATCAATGCAGGATTTGGCTTGAGCTAAAATCTGGTTAATTAATGCTAAAGATGTTTCAAAATCGCCATTGAGAAACTCAGATTCTGCAAGTTCTCTATGCAAGATAAACGTTAAATCATAATCACTTTGCCAGCTATCTTCTGCCAAGAAATTGATTCCAGTACAAAAATATTCCACAGCCGATGCATAAGCTGTAGAATTTTTAGCTTTACATCCTGCATTTAAATTTAATTGAATCAGTTGCTTTTGTTGAGGTTCTTGAGTAATGAAAGTTGCTCCAATATTCAACTGATTCACAATATCGAAAATCTTTTCTTCCCGCTCTAATTCTGACAGATTATTTAATAGTAATTGTCCAATTTGCAGATGAGTTTTCTGTTTTTGTTCCGCCGGAATTAATGAGTATGCAGCTTGCTGTACACGGTCATGTAAAAATCGGTAAGAAATTGCAGTCTGAGCAGTTGCTGATGTCATAGATTCATCATCCTGGAAAAACTTATAAACTTCTGTCAGGGGTAAAATTAAACCTTCCTGTAAGGCTTTCCAGAGGTCTATTGCTGTTTCTGCCTGAGATTTCTCATACACAATTGCCAGTGTTGCTAAATCAAACGAGTTGCCAATACACGCTGCTAGTTGCAAAACTTGCTGAGTTTCTCTTGGTAACTTCTGCAACTGAGTTGCCATAAATTCCACGACATTGTCGGTTAGTGCTAAAGCTCTAACTTGAGTAATATCACTCTGCCAATAACCACTTTCCCGGTTAAAATTAATCCATCCGTCTTCATGTAAGGACTTAAGAAACTGATTGGTAAAGAAAGGATTGCCATGAGTTTTCTGATATACCAACTCCGTCAATGGTGCGGCCAATTCTGGAGAACAACTGAGAGTATCAGCAACCAACTGGCTAATATGGGATTCAGTAAGTGGAGATAAAATTATGATGTTAACCGTGGTCTCTGCTTGGCGAATTTCATCTAGGGTTAACATCAAAGGATGAATCGGACTAACTTCATTATCTCGATACGCCCCAATTACCAACAAATAGCCAATTTTGGTTTTACCCATCAGTAATTGCATCAACTTCAGCGATGCCGAATCTGCCCATTGCAAATCGTCTAGAAAGATCACTAAAGGATGTTCTTGGGTAGTAAAAACTTGAATGAATTGCTGAAATAGTAAATTGAAGCGATTTTGTGCCGCATTACCCGACAATTTTGCCACAGATGGCTGTTTGCCAATGATATGTTCTAGTTCTGGAATCACCTCAATGATTACTTGACCATTTTCACCCAGTGCAGTCAGAATCTGAGATTTCCACTGTTCTAATTGAGTATCTGTTTCTGAAAGCAATTGCCCCATCAAATCTCGAAAAGCCTGTACAAAGGCAAAAAAGGGAATGTTGCGCTGGAATTGGTCAAATTTGCCTTTGATGAAGTAGCCGCGTTGTCGGGCAATGGGTTTATGTACTTCATTCACTACTGCTGTTTTACCAATCCCAGAGAACCCTGCAACCAGTATCAACTCACTGCTACCGCAGCTGATACGGTCAAAGGCTGCCAAGAGGTTATTTACCTCTGTTTGGCGACCATAGAGCTTTTCTGAGATTATAAAGCGATCGCAAACATCCTGCTGTCCCAAGACAAAGTGAAAAATTTGCTGATTTTCTTGCCACTGGTGCAGACATTGTTCTAAGTCATACTTTAGCCCTAAAGCACTCTGATAGCGCTCTTCTGCGTTCTTGTCCATCAGTTTATAGACGATATTTGACAGCGCTGCGGGAATGTCTAGATTAAGGTCTTGGATGGCAGGGGGTTGTTTAGCGATGTGACAATGTACCAGTTCCATGGGATCATTTGACTGGAAAGGCAATTGTCCTGTGAGCAGTTCATAAAAAGTGACACCAAGAGAGTAGAAATCACTGCGGTAATCAATACCCCGGTTCATTCGTCCAGTTTGTTCAGGAGACAGATAGGCAAGAGTACCTTCAAGAACATTAGGATTGTAAATTTCTTGAGTTTCTCTAGGTAGGAGAGAGGCAATGGAGAAGTCAATTAACTTTACCTGCCGACTATCGGGGTTAATCAGAATATTAGCTGGTTTGATGTCTTTGTGAATTACCCGATACCTGTGGACTCCATCCAAAATTATGGCAAGTTGCCGAGCAATGTGTAAAAATTCACTAATATTATTAATTCCACCATTGTCCTGAATCTGCAAGTCCAGGTTTTCCCGTCTTCTCATTTCTTCCTTAAGCGAAATGCCCCCAAAATCCTCCATAATCAAAGCATACCGATTGCCACACAGTTCTAAACTGTACGGCTTGACAATCCCAGGAATATCCAGGTTTTTGGCAATGGTATATTGGTTGCGGAATTGGACAAGTTCACTAAAATTGGGGTATTGATTCCGCATGAATTTGATCACAACAGGCACAGATTCAGCTTCTACCTTTCCCCGATATACAACAGTACTAGAACTCTCATAGATTTGTTCACCGATGCAGTAACCAGGGATTTTTAGGTCAGTTCTGATTAAACTCATAGGTTCTACCCTTAGCAGTTACCATTAGGATTACAAGTTAGTATGCCCAAGATAGGTTCTGACAATAACAAAGGGTCAGCACATTCGGTGAATTAAAAATTAAAAATTAAAAATTAAAAATTGAAGACCCCACAGATGAATCTGGAGGCTTGAATAATGTTGCTCTGCATTTTTTTCTTTTCCATAAATAAATTCGCTTTCTTGCATCCTTTTTAGGACTTACGCAGACTCTACGATTTCTTGGCGTTCTACAGCCCTTGCGGGCATCGCTGCGCGCGGGTCTCCCAACCTAGGCGACTGGTGAACCCGTTCGCGTAGCGACGACCATAGGAGAAGGGCGGTATGCGCTTCGCGCACGCTACGCGAACGATAATCAAGGTTTTTGGCAATTTTTGCGTAAGTCCTACTTTTAATTTTTGGTTAAAAGTGGTTTTCAGTAATAACTAATTGTAATGGTTTATCCCAAGTTTCAATAGGTATTTGGGGCAAATAAGCAAAATCAAAGACAATGCCTATGGTTGGTTTGTTAGCCCAGTCTGGTGAACTGAGTAAGCGGTCATAATATCCTCCACCATAGCCCAGGCGATAGCCTTGATAGTCGCAAGCAACACCGGGAATGAGAATCAAATCTACTTCCACAGGATCTATCGTTGGGGCGTGGGGATGGGGTTCGGTAATGCCATAACTACCAACTTGAAGAGCATCTTGGGGTTTCCAGAGATGCCAGTTCAGAGACTTACCAATGCAGCGCGGAAATCCCCAACGATATTTGGTGTCGGTAAATAAGGGACTGAGATCAGGTTCTTGACGAAAGCTGAAATAAGCCAGTATGGTTTTTGCTTGGGTAAATAAAGTAGAGTTTTGCAGTTGCGTACAGATGCGATCGCTTTTTTCTCTCCATTCTTGAAGGGGTATTGATTGCCGTTTTTTCAGTAGACGACGGCGTATTTCTGCTTTATTTAATTGATCATCGAGTATTCCCATACTGTCACCTGTCACCTGTCCTAAAGGGACTTTGTAACAAACTCTACTAAATTGCTGCTCAAAATCCGTTAATTTAGTGAATGCCATCAGTGTAATTCAGGCTACATAAACATGCGGCTAGAGCAGTTGCAAGCCTTTCTGGCGATCGCGGAAACCGGCAGCTTTCAACAAGCAGCCCGAAGATGTAATGTTACTCAATCGACTATCAGTCGTCAAATTCAATCTCTAGAAGCTGATTTAGGGGTAGAACTATTTCACCGCAGCAGTCATGCCAAACTGACTCTAGGTGGTGAATGCTTGCTACCTCGTGTCCGCAAAATTTGCCAAGAGTGGCAAACTGCTACACAAGAATTAACAGATTTAATTGCCGGAAAGCAACCAGAACTTTGTATTGCCGCGATTCACTCGCTGTGTGCCTCTTACTTGCCACCAGTGTTACAAAAATTTTGTCATGATTACCCACAAGTGCAATTGCGAGTCACATCCTTGGGTAGCGATCGCGCTTTAAAGGTCCTCAAAGATGGATTGGTGGATCTGGCAATTGTGATGAATAATCGCTTTTTAACCACTAGCAGAGAAATGGTGGTAGAACCACTATATGAAGAACCGATAGAAGTCCTCACAGCAGCCAATCATCCCCTAGCCCAATATGAACGTATTCCTTGGTCGGAGTTAGTGCGTTATCCACAAGTGGTTTTTAAAGATGGTTATGGGATGCAACGCTTGGTACAAGATAAATTTGAGCGGCTGGAAGCTAAACTTCAAGCAGCTTTAGAGGTAAATACCCTAGATGCCTTTCGGGGAGTAGTGCGCCAAGGAGAATTGGTGGCTTTGCTACCTCACTCAGCACTCATGGAAGCACTTCATGACCCCAGCCTAGCTGTGCGACCCTTAGCTGATAATGGTGGCTTTACTCGTGGAGTAGTCATGGTAACTACTCAAGATCGCCTCCAGATTCCTCCCATCCAAAACTTTTGGCGACTCGTGCAGGAAAATATCCCACCACAATTTGCGCAACAGCGATCGGCTTCCTAAAGTTATGATTAGTCAAAATGTTGACCGTTGACTAATCGCTGCCATGAGCAACGCATTCAGGGATTTACTCAAAAAGGTAGGTAGCGGAAACCATACAGCAGAGAATTTAACTCGTGCTGAAGCAGCCACCGCTACGAAAATGATGCTACTGGGTGAAGCAAAACCAGCGCAAATTGGGGCATTTTTAATAGCCCACCGCATCAAACGCCCCACGGGGGAAGAGTTAGCAGGGATGTTGGATGCCTATGATGAATTGGGGCCAAAACTGCAACCAATCGCTGCTGCACGCCCAGCAATGGTTTTGGGACTACCTTATGATGGCAGAACGCGCACAGCACCCATTAGCCCAGTTATAGCTTTACTACTCGCCGCAGCTGGACAACCAGTAGTGATGCACGGAGGCGATTGCTTACCAACAAAGTATGGCTTACCATTAGTAGATATTTGGCAAGGTTTAGGTGTTGATTGGACTGCCTTACCATTAGCAAAAACCCAGCAGGTGTTTGAGCAAACAAATATCGGCTTGCTTTATACACCTGTGCATTTTCCGTTAACTAACACTATGTGGGAATATCGCGACCAACTCGGTAAGCGCCCACCCTTGGCGACAATGGAATTAATTTGGTGTCCCTATGCTGGGGATGCTCATCTTGTGGCTGGGTTTGTTCATCCTCCCACAGAAGCCATGTTTCAGGTAGCCTTGGAATTGCGGGGCGTGACAAAATTTACCTTAGTTAAGGGATTGGAAGGTAGTTGTGATTTACCACGCGATCGCACGGCAATTATTGCTTTGTCGAAAACGCCCCAAGAGATAGAAAGGTTATTACTATCACCCCATGATTATGGTTTTACTACTAAAAATGTCCCCCTAGGAAGTACTGAAGAATTACTTGCACAAATCCAGGGATTTTTAGTTGGTGAACCCAGTGAATTACTACAAACAGCCCTATGGAATGGTGGGTTTTATCTCTGGCGCAGTGGCATTTGTTCAGATATGCCATCGGGTTTAGCCAAGGCGGAAGAATTATTAGTTAGTGGTGCGGTGGCTGCCAAACTCCAAGAACTCAGACAAGCCGTAAATTCTGCTGCCGAAACAGTTTTTCAACGAGTGTAAGTCGTAAAATTCATACAATGTGAGGGTGAAAGTGTATCTTAATTAATCATGAAATCATATTAATTCATTGAGCGGTGGCAGATACCCTCAAATTCAGCGCTAGCGGCTCTCAATCGTCCACTGCATACCCAGATAAGGGCTTTATTTCTGCTGACTGGCAGGCGATGATCGCTCGACACACGGGGAATCGCATCTGGACACTCAAGCGTGAAAACCAGCATCTTCAACATTCTCATACTTTGAACCGTTTTAGGTGATTTGCGATCGCGGTAGTGAGTAAAAAGCTAAAAACTACGTATAAATAATGATGCAGTCTACCTGAATTGAAAAGTTTTAACACCAGTAATATAAATAAAAAGTCATCTCGACACTAGTTAGAAGCATAAGTATAATAAATCATCTTGTTTTGACAATTGCCTTACGTAACTCGGAGTTAACTTTAGGAACTCTTCAAAGGATTTCCAGCAAAAATTACCTGGCAAGAGTTAATTTTGATTTCAATAATTAAAGGAGAGTGTAACGCTCTTGGTCATTATTCGTGCAGCGAGTTGACAGTGCATGAGCTACTGCTTAAATCCTACCTGTCCCAATCCAGAAAATGTGGCTTATAGCCAAAGGTGTCAATCTTGTGGCTCGCGACTACTGTTGCGCGATCGCTATCGGGTAGTCAAACCATTAGGTCAGGGTGGCTTCGGAGCAACCTTTTTAGCCAACGATGAAGCCTTACCAGGAGAACCGAGTTGTGTAATCAAGCAACTACGTCCTTCAGGGACTGCACCACACATTTTGCAGATGGCGCGAGAACTTTTTGAGAGAGAAGCCAAAACCCTGGGTAAAATTGGCAATCACCCCCAAGTACCACGGTTGCTGGACTATTTTGAAGAGCATGAACAATTCTATTTAGTCCAAGAATATATCAGTGGTGCTACTCTACAACAGGAGATCAAACTTAACGGTATCTTGAGCGAAGCTGGTGTCAAGCAATTCTTGAGCGAAATTCTGCCTTTGCTACAATACATCCACGAGCAAAAAGTAATTCATCGTGATATCAAGCCAGCAAACTTAATTCGCCGTACTCAAGATGCCAGAATGGTACTCATAGATTTTGGCGCTGTTAAAAATCAAGTCAGCCAAGCCGTGGTTAGCCAATCAGGACAAACAGCATTAACCGCATATGCAATTGGTACTCCTGGTTTTGCACCCCCAGAACAAATGGCGATGCGTCCAGTTTATGCCAGCGATATTTATGCACTGGGGGTAACGTGTATTTATCTGCTGAGTAGTAAAACTCCTAAAGATTTAGATTACAATCCCACAACAGGTGAGATGATGTGGGAGCATCTGGTGCAAGTGAGTGACCACTTAGCCAGTGTCCTGCGGAAAATGTTAGACGTGTCAGTACGCAATCGCTACCAATCAGCCGAAGAAGTACTGAGAGCCTTAGAGATGGAACCATATCTAGAAAGTTTGGCTCAAGGTTTACTAGTTAAATCTGATGCTGGGGTTAAAGAACCAACACATAATCGTGGGGAAAATTCTGCTATTTTATGCAATAATCCTGCAGCTGCTTTTACTAGTGCAGGAGGTGTAGCACAGGTAGCGGCAGCAATTCGAGCTAGACGAGCCAAGGCCGCAGACGCAGGGGGAATGCGTCAAGGGTCTTCCCTAGGTAAATTAACTGCTTTGACTAGTAGTAATAGCAATGGTTCACACAGTCAAAATTCTCAAGGGCGCAAATTAGATCCTCAAAGTTTACTCACAGCTTATCTAAAGGGAAGACGGGATTTTGCCCTACATAATTTAAGTTTTCTGAACTTGCAAGGTGTTGACTTATCGGAAACAAATTTCCATTCTACTCAATTGCAAAATACTAATCTCCAAGGAGCTAATCTGCATAATAGCGACTTTGGTAGAGCTAGTCTCACTCGCGCGAATCTCAGGGATGCTAATGTGAGCAAAGCCTACTTCAATCATGCTGATTTAGAAGGAGCAGACCTGCGAGGCGCAGACCTTAGTAATGCCTATTTTAGTAATGCCAATCTCCGAGGAGCTAATCTATGTGGTGCTAATCTTACTGGTGCCAAAATTTCTGATGAGCAGTTAGCATTAGCTAAGACCAATTGGATGACAATCCGCCCCAATGGTAAACGAGGTTTATTGTGATTTGATAGTAGAAGTTTGGGCTGAATATTGGGTAAATTCTGATGGGGAATTTATAGCCCAAAAATTTTACATAGCAACCGGAATAAGTATTCATGTGCGTTCTATTTGATTAAATAGAACGCACATGAATCTATTCTTCTTCCTCTAAATCAACATCTTCATCCTCTTCATTAGCCTTTGACACAGAGTTAGCAGAGACAACTGCTCCCATATCTAGCTTTTGACGAACTAATTCTTTAATTTGTTCAGCAAATTCTGGCTTTTCTTCTAAGTACTTGATAGCATTATCTCGACCTTGGGAGATGTTATCACCGTTGTAACTGTACCAAGCTCCTTTACGAACAATCACACTAGTTTCTTCTGCTAAGTCAACAAGGCAACCCAAGGTAGAAACTCCTTTACCAAAAATAATGTCAAATTCCGCTATTCTAAAAGGCGGTGCAACTTTATTTTTGGCAACTTTGACTTTGACACGATTACCAAATTCATCAGTGCCTTTTTTCAAGGTTTGAATCCGGCGAATATCCAAGCGGACTGAGGCATAAAACTTCAACGCATTACCGCCAGTGGTGGTTTCTGGACTGCCGTAAGTCACACCAATTTTTTGCCGCAACTGGTTGATGAAAATAACTGTGCAGCCAGATTTACCGATATTGCCAGTGATTTTACGTAGAGCTTGGCTCATCAATCTTGCCTGAAGACCAACGTGGGTATCACCCATATCTCCTTCAATTTCAGCCCGGGGAACCAGTGCTGCAACTGAGTCAATAACTACAATATCAACGGCAGCAGAACGCACAAGCTGGTCAACAATTTCCAAAGCAGATTCGCCAGTATCAGGTTGAGAAACTAGCAAATTTTCAATATCTACACCCAAGGCCGCAGCATAAGTGGGGTCAAGGGCGTGTTCAGCATCAACAAATGCCGCAATGCCGCCATTTTTTTGCACTTCAGCGAGTGCGTGTAGTGCTACTGTAGTTTTACCAGAACTTTCTGGCCCATAAATTTCAATTACCCGACCTTTGGGTAAACCTCCACCCAATGCCAGATCCAAGGTGAGCGCCCCAGTGGAAATAGTTTCTACTCGCATCCGGGTAGCATCGCCTAGGCGCATGATTGCTCCTTTACCGAAGCTGCGCTCGATCTGGTTGAGTACTATATTCAACGCTTTTTGCTTGCCAGAAGTATCAGTGTTGATAGCCATTCTTGCCTCTAAATATAAGGATTATATGGATTTTAGGAATGTGCGGCTGGGAATTTGAGTAGAACAGATATACTATTTTAGCTAGAAAATTCTCGAATAGAACTTCTCAAATTAAAAAGTAAGTTTGACAAGATCCTAACCTGCTCACTACCTGATTGGGGTGGTTCTGCACCAGAATATCAACTTGAATTCAGATATAGCTTCTTTTATGCAGGTAAGCAAGGTTTCTTAAAGTAAATAATTATACGACAAGATTTGGCTATGCACAGCTAGGTTACTAGTAGCAGTCTACCCTTTTCATGGTGTAATGTATTTTTTTTGGTATCTTAGTGGTTACAAATTAGTAGCAGCCTTGATTGGTTGACTGTTAAGGCTGCCAATGCTACTCAAGTACGTCGAGCGAGATTGGCAACTACAGCTGCTAACTCCGTGGGATTGACTGGCTTAGGGATGTGAAGTTGAAAGCCTGCCAATAAGGCTTGGGTACGGTCTTCTGCCCTAGCATAGGCTGTCAGCGCTACTGCGGGAATCTGTCCTCCTTGTTCTGGGGAAAGTGCCCTCAGTTTACGAATTAGTGTGTAACCATCTTCTTGTGGCATCCCAATATCGCTGACGAGGACATCAGGGTGAAATTCTTCTAGGGCAACTAGTGCCTCAAAAGTAGATGCTGCGGCCATGACTTGTGCGCCATACTGTCCCAAAATAGTGGTGAGTAACTGACGAGCGTCCGGCTCATCATCGACAACTAGCACTCGTAAGCCTTTCAGGGTTGGCAGGCTATTAGCATCTTCATTGTTAGTGGCGGGTAAAAACTGTGCGGGGTTACTGGTATTTACAGCAACAGCTTTCATCGGCAGAGTGACGCTGAATGTGGCCCCTTGTCCAATGCCTGGACTTTCGGCACAAACTATGCCTCCGTGCAATTCTACCAAGTGACGGACGATCGCTAATCCTAATCCGAGTCCACCATGCGATCGCGTAGTTGAGCTATTGGCTTGACGAAAGCGATCAAATACGTAAGGTAGGAATTCTGGGGCAATTCCGCCGCCAGTATCACTTACCCGAATTTGCACGCGGGAATTAATGCGCTCTAGTTGTACAGTAACTATTCCCTGTTTGGGTGTAAATTTGACAGCGTTGGAGAGCAAATTCCAGACAACTTGTTGTAATCGGTTGGCATCACCCATTACTACCCCTACGCTCGGATCAAATCTGCATTCGATGCGAATTTCTTTAGCGTCAGCTGCTGGACGCACGGTATCAATTGCTGTTTCCACAACTGGGGTTAATTCTACGGGTTGGGTATTGAGATGGAGTGTACCCCGAATAATCCGTGAGACATCTAAGACATCTTCAATGAGTTGTGCTAAGGATCTGGTATTACGATCAATTGTCTCTAAAGCCCTGGCTGTAGTAGTTTCATCAAATTTGCGGCTCCTGAGTAGCTGTGTCCAACCGAGCATGGCGTTGAGGGGAGTACGGAGTTCGTGGGAGAGTGTAGCTAAAAACTCATCTTTCATGCGGTTGGCTGTTTCCGCCTCGGCACGTGCTGCTTGTTCGCTCTCTAGCAAGTGTTCGCGTTCTTGCTCTGCCTGCTTGCGATCGGTAATATCAATCATGAATCCATGCAGGAGTGGTGATTTATCTCCACTGCGCACGACATTGATAATGTCATACAGCCAGACAATTTTACCATCAGCTGCCAACATTCTGTATTCAAATTCGTAATTATCTAGTGACAGTGAAGATTGTTGGCAGTACTTGATGACCCACTCCCGATCCTCTGGATGTATGTGTTCTGCCCAAAAATTATCGGTGTACCAATCTTTCAAAGGATAACCAAGAATTTCATAAATTTGTGGTCCTACATAAGTAAAATTCCCTGTAGTGGCATCTGCTTCCCAAGGAATTACCCGCACCTTTTCCGTAAGTGTTCGCAACCTTTCTTCACTATCTTTGAGAGCTTTTTCTGCTAGTTTGTGATTTGTAATATCTGTGACTAAAGCCACAAAACCTTTGACTTTGTTTGCTATATCAAACTGAGGAATGTAAGTAGTATTCACAATGTGAGTTGTATTATCTTTACAAGAAATTTGGTTTTCAAAAGTTACTTGTTTTCCTGATAATACTAATTCTATGTAAGGAAGAATTGACTGGTAAACTGACTCGCCCAAAATTTCTTTAATGTGTTTGCCATAAGTTTCTGAGGCGGAAAATCCCAACCAGTCTTCATATCCTTTGTTATTAAAGCGATAGCGATGCTGAGTATCAACATAAGAAATCAGCGCAGGTACAGCATCTGTAATTAGCCGCATGTCATCTTCTTGTTGGCGTAGTGCCTTTTCTGTGCGTTTACTTTCGCTTAAGTCCAGGACAAAACTGACAACATGCTGTTGATTATTTTCTAATAAGGCAGAACCGACTAAAACGGGGACGCGACTACCATCTTTACGGATATATTCTTTCTCGAAGGGCTGACACACGCTTTTAGTTTTGAGGTCTGCAATGCAAGACTCACTGATTTGCAGATATTCTGGTGGGGTCATATCACGCCATCGCACTCGCCCTGTGAGCAAATCCTCCCATGTATAACCTACCATCTTGAGAAAAGCATCGTTAGCCTCAAGAATTGTCCCGTTTACATCGGCTACAATGACCCCGATGATGTTAGATTCTGCCAATCTTTTAAACTTAGCCTCACTTGCTTGTAGCTTCTGCATACCCATTTCTAGACGCTGTTTAGCATAATGCAACTCTGCATTCAGCAAGCTAATAAGTACTGTTACCATAATGAATACGCTTAATCGCACTATGTCTTCCATCCCAGAAATCAAGTGCGTAAACACTGGTTTCACGAAAAAGTAATTGATAGCTAAAATAGATACAAACGCAGCCAGCAATCCTGATTTCATACCGCCATACCAAGCACTAAAGGCTACGGCAGCAAAAAACAGTGGGAAAATATTGAAGATTAGCTGTGAGTGTAGCAACAGTGTTAGTAGCAATGCACTACCAACAGCCAATAATGCCACAGCGTAGGGTGCGAGCCGGGGGCGTATTCCTTTCAATGTGGCGTCTCCTTTCGTGCAGCCAGCTAAAGGGAGTATTCCCAAAATTAGCTAAACAGTGCGTTCTCTCAACACCTATTTTGCAACGGAAAAATCCCCAGATAACAATTACTGGCTGTGAATCTATCTAAAGAGGTAAAGAGGGGATGAGGGGGATAAGGGCGATCGCCTGATTGCTTAAATTAGACAGAATTTTCGACAATTTTTCTTGCTACTGCGATCGCTAACCACAACGTTACGACTAGCGCTATTTGGGAAAACAGACACTTTTTGTTATTCTTCTTCTGATCTCAGCACTCAGCACTAAGTAAGATAAATTACAAATTAAAAAATGGCTCGCACACCCACATTAACCTTTGATCGCGGTACATTAATTTTGCATCCTCCACCACGCGGTAAGGGTTGGATGGATTATGCTACGTGGGACGATCGCGTGGAAAAGTTTCGCATTCCGGCGCTGCGCTATCGGGCTGTGGTGGAAGCACTGCAAGCGGAAGATGTCTATTTTGTCGATGAAGCGAAAGAATTCTATCCGGTGGATTTGATTGCGAGTGTGGAAATGGAGCCTTATCCCCATCAAAGTGAGGCTTTAACTGCTTGGAAGTTGGCGGGAAGGCAGGGGGTTGTGGTGCTACCTACGGCGGCTGGTAAGACTTATTTGGCGCAAATGGCGATGCAATCTACTCCACGCACGACGTTAATTGTGGTGCCAACTTTGGATTTGATGCACCAGTGGTATGCTCATTTGGTGGCGGCGTTTCCTGATGCGGAGGTGGGTTTGTTGGGGGGTGGTTCGCGCGATCGCACGGCGATTTTGGTGGCGACTTATGATAGTGCGGCGATTCATGCGGAAAGTTTGGGAAATCTCTACGGGTTGATTGTGTTTGATGAATGTCATCATTTACCAACGGATTTTGGGCGGGTAATTGCGGAATATGCGATCGCGCCTTATCGTTTGGGATTATCAGCGACACCGGAACGGACTGATGGAAAGCACGCCGATTTAAATATTTTGATTGGCCCTGAGGTATACCGCAAACGGGCTGAAGATTTGGCGGGGAATGCGTTAGCTAACCACGAAATTGTCCAAATTAAGGTGAAGTTATCGCAGCAGGAGCGAGAAAGATACAATCAGTTAATTCAAACGCGGAATGATTTTTTACGTCAATCAAAGATATCGTTAGGGAGTATTCAAGGTTGGCAAATGTTTGTGCAAATGAGTGCGCGATCGCCGGCTGGGAGAAGGGCGATGTTGGCGCATCGTGAGGCGAAATCTATTGCTTTGGGTACTGATGGGAAGTTAAGGGTTTTGGCTGATTTGTTGGCATCACATTTTCCGGAAAGAATTTTGATTTTTACGGCTGATAATGCGACGGTTTACAGTATTTCGCAGCAGTTGTTAATTCCGGCGATTACTCATCAAACTCCGGTGAAGGAACGGCATGAGATTTTAAGTAAGTTCCGGGAGGGGGAATACAATACTTTGGTGGCTTCTCATGTGTTGAATGAAGGGGTTGATGTCCCGGCGGCTTCTGTGGCGATTATTCTTTCGGGGACTGGTTCGACTAGGGAGTATATTCAGCGTTTGGGTAGGGTGTTAAGAAAGGGGAATGTGGCTAATAAGCAGGCGATTTTGTATGAGGTGGTGGCTGAGGATACTAGTGAGGAGGGGACTTCGGCGCGGCGTAGGGGGGTGGAAAACGAACCGCGAAGGCGCGTTCGCGAAGGTAAGAGGGGAAAGAGGGGGGATTTGCAGGTAGTTTATGGGGGTGGGAAGGTTAGAAGTCCGAAGGCGGCGGAACAGTTAGAGATTAATTATTCGAGCGATAAGAAAGATGTTACCAACGGAGTTACTAAGTCATCGTCTGAATGGGGAGGAGATAATTCCCAAGAGGTTGAAGATTGATCAGAAGAATTTGGAGTTGGGGAATGAGTTGATTGGTTGTTTTCAGGAGGCTGTGGGGAAGTGTCAGGGAGTGTTGGAACGTCAGCTTCTGGATTTGGAGGGTGATGCTACTGATTATCGGGTGAAGCGGGGGTTGGCTTATATTCTTAAGAGTAGTTTCTGCACTTTTGAGGTGGTGAGTCCTTTGGAACCACCTTTATTAAGAGAACGGGTGTTTGCTTTGGCGGCGCAGTCTGTTCCCAGTGGGGAATCTACGCAAGTTACTTTAAATAAGATTGCTGCTGAGTTAAGTCAGGAACTGGAACGTGAGGTTTTATTAGAACAGGTGCGTGATGGGTTGTATGCTGATTTGGCAGAGAATAAGATTTTAACTAATTTTGATGCGCCTTCTTCGGTGGATTTATTAAATAGATATAATTTGTCTCAGGTGCAGGGAATTTTTTATAAGGCGAGTCAATTAATTTTAAATGCTCATCGTAATGTTCCGGGGGAATATAAGCTGTTATTTCGCTATTTGAAGTTGTTTCAATTGATGGCTTATATTGAAGGCGATGCTGACCACGGGTTTACAATTACGGTGGATGGACCGACGAGCTTATTTCATCCTAGTACGCGATATGGGCTGGCGATCGCTAAATTGATTCCGGCTTTATTACACGTGACTAAATGGAGTTTGGCAGCAACTTTGCAAACCCGCGATGCTTATACTAATACTTGGAAAACTGGACGTTTTACCCTCAATTCTGAATGTGGTTTAGTATCTCACTACTCTAAGGGTAAGCCTTACGATAGTATGTTGGAGGCATCTTTCGCTGATAAATGGGATGCACTCAAAACAGACTGGATATTAGAGCGAGAAGTTGATTTAGTGCCGATTCCTGGTAGTGTGATGATTCCCGATTTTCGTTTAGTACATCCTGATGGTCGTGATTTTTTATTAGAAATTGTTGGTTATTGGCGACCAGAATATTTACAAAAGAAGTTTTATCAGGTGCGGCGTTCTGGATGTGACAATTTAATTTTGGCTATTTCTGAACGATTGAATTTGGAAAAAGCAGGGGTTAAATTAGATAATGTCCCAGCAAAAATTGTGTGGTTTAAAGATAAATTATTACCGAAGTCCGTGTTAGCAGTACTAGATTAGTTGGAAAATTACTTAAAAGCAGACACGGCGGCGCATCACCCACTAAAGAATGAAATCAACAAAATCCTTTCTGAATTTTACTCAGCACTTTATTTTAGGCGTTGTGAGCAAGACTGGGGTTGTTTACGCGGCGCTTTTGAAAAAGAACTATGACAAAATTAGTGAGTAAGCAGCTAATTGCTAAAGACAACAAAATATAAGTGGGAGCCATTACCACACCAATGATGAACCAAGTATATACGTGCAATACCATTATGAAAGCAAAAGTACTTGCTATGCCGACAGCTTTCCATACTTGATGTGTTGGGCAACGTAATACTGTCAGTATGATTGTTAGTGATGTGGCAATTAAGTTAGCTGGTACAAGAAACGCACAAATACTTACGCAATTGGCACGGGAGAACTCAGCTAAGGTGTTGAAATCAAGCATCAATTTGTGGGGATAATGTCAATATCTTAAAAATAAGAAAATAAACATATTTTTAGATATTTCAATTAAACTTAGCATAGACTCAAGCGATTACTCCGCTAATGTAACATAAATTAAACTATTAGGACTTACGCAACTGGCACAAATAGCGGGCAGGGTGCAGCCCTGAAACGCAACAATTTAAATTAAACCAAGCACATAAGAATACTTGGGCGTTTCAGTTGCTGAATTAAATAATTAGAAAGCAAGTTATGCTTGATTTGATAAATAGTTTGGCCAGTGGTATAGGCTAAATTTTTTAACCTAACCCAAACAAACATTGCACAAGCAATATGATTTCTTTGGAGTCTAGCTTGACGACACTGACAAGATTCAATGCCAGTTACGTAAGTCCTACTTAAATTAAAGTTCCAAAAACTAGGAATGGGGAATGAGGAATGGGAAAAAATATTTTCATGTTTTCTTGTGAGCAGGAGATGGATCACTCATGCCAGATTTGATCAAGCTAGATTTAGTTGATTTAGCTATGGCCGTAGGATTGATGGCGATCGCCATTGGTTTATCTGCCTGGGAAAAATTAGGACTAGAGTGGAACTTAGCGATCGCTACTGGCAGAACCATCCTCCAACTACTCGTATTAGGATACGTTTTAGACTTCATCTTTGCTTTAGACAATCTTTGGGCAGTTTTGGCGATTTTAGCAGTAATTTTGACGATTACGGCGATTGTGTCCCGAAATCGCATCAGTCCCAAAATTCCCCAAGTTTTGCCTTTGGTATGGGGTGCAATTTTAGTTAGTACTGCTTTGACAGTGCTTTACACAATTTTCTTGATTATTCAACCAGATAGATGGTACGAACCGCGTTATGTAATTCCGTTAGCAGGAATAATTTTAGGCAATGCGATGAACGCCGCCGCGATCGCGGGAGAACGTCTTGTTAGCACCATGAACACCCAAACTTTAGAAATTGAAACTCATTTAAGTTTAGGTGCAACTCCCCAGCAAGCAGTCAGCCAATACCGCAAAGAAGCCATTAGAGCCGCATTTTTGCCGACTCTCAATCAAATGATGCTAGTAGGTATGGTAGCCATCCCTGGAATTACCACCGGACAGTTACTCGCAGGAATCAGACCTTTAGATGCTGTCTCCTACGAAATTTTAATTATTTTCATGGTGGCGATCGCCAATTTGTTGACAACGATTTTAGTGACTAAAGGTTTATATCGTCAGTTTTTCAATTCCGATGCCCAGTTTGTAAGGTAAAAGATAGGGAGTAGGGGACAAGGTGACAGGGAATAAGTTTTATCTATGCCTAACCCCAATGCCCCATGCCCTAAAATGAAAATTGACGTTCTCCAGTAGCCACAGTGTCAGAATCTCTGCCATTACGCGATAGCTATCTCGCTTTAATTGATGAAATTGTCCAAGCCACGCTCCAGGGCAAAATTAGCTCTGTAGAAATGGTGTATCAATTATTGCAGAAAAATATAACTTCGGGCACAGGAGAAGTCTTTGAGTTAGCTTTGAGCGATCGCCTCAGCGCCATTCAAGCTCAAGTGGATAGTCAAACAGATGAACTGAAGAAAGCCAAGGCTCATCGGAGTTTAAGAGCAATTAAGACTATTCAAAGTCAATGGCAGCGCTACGGAGAGCAAAATAAAGCTACAGAAGCGATCGCCTCGGCAGTTAAAGAAATTACTACAGCTGCTACTGATGAGCGTCTAGCTATATTTTTACGCATTATCGACCCGAATCAGAAGCAACCACCGAATGTACAGCAACTACAGCAATTATCCAAAGCTTTACAACAGTTTGCTCAAGTAAATGCTGATTTACCAGAAATATCACAGGGAATTACCAATGGTTTAACTGCTTGGCAACGGCTGCAAGACCACTTAGTTAGCTGGATGTATGAGCGAAATCAGCAATTAGGATTTGGTGGCGTACCTGGAGAAAGTGGCCCTTGGGCAACTTGGGCCAAGCAGGTTAATAGTGATATCGCCCAAGCATTGTTTCGGACTTTAGCCATGGAACAATCTGCCATTGAATTTGCCGAACGCCAAAGTAATATTACCCTGAGTGATTGGGTAGAAATCGCCTTAATTTTGCAGTACTTGCAACGAGGTTTAGTTAACTGGTTCGACCAACAAGCCTACAACATTCAAGCAGGGTCAAAGTTGTCAATTTCTACTTTTTTGACCTTTGCAGTGATTTGGAGTCAGTTAGCAAATGGTTTTCGTAGCAGGGCAGTATATAGTGATGCCTGTTCTCAAATCATGCTACAAATTTTACGCAATTTTTCCCAGCGTTCATATTTTCCCCTCTACGGTGGGATTTTCGCTTCGTTTTCAGGCAGTTCTTTACGGGATGCTTTAGATTATCTGGATGAACCACTGCGACAAGTTGAAGGAACCCAAGAAAAAGCCAGAATATTGACACTTTTAGGCTATTCGCAACGTGCATTAGGGCAATACCAACGCTCAATTCAGTTTCATCAGCAAGCATTGGAAATAGCCAGAAATGCAGGCGATCGCCCCTGTGAAATTGCTAATCTCAACCACCTCAGCCGTACTTATGTACAAGAGCAAAACTATGCTGAGGCAATTAATTATAGTCAACGGGCATTAATGCTGAGTCGGCAAGCAGGGAATCGGACAGGGGAAGCCAACGCCCTGGTAAATTTAGGTTACAGCGAAGTGATGCAAGCGCAACAACTGGAACAAATAGAAACAGAAGTCTACGAAACGGCAATTAACTATTTGGAACAAGGTTTAAAGTTATCAGAACAGCTAGGAGATATGCAAAGTAAAGCCTTATGTTGCAGTAGTTTAGGCATTGCCTATCTAGTGATAAATCAACCACAAGAGGCAATTCCATATTTAGAAAATGGTTTTAAAACAGCCCAAGTTTCCGGTGATTTATATCTCCAAGGACGCAACTTAGCTTACTTAGCTGAAGCTTATTATAATTTACAAAATTCAGAAAAAGCTATTTACACTGGCAGTCTAGGAATGTATCTTTTGGAGCAAATTGCCTCTAGCGAATGGCGACAACCAGCAGGATTACTCACAATATTACAAGGTCAAATGGGGGCAGAAGCTTTTCAAAGTTTATTACAGCAACATCGCCCTAAAATGATTGCAATTATCGGTGTAGATGGATATGATTATATTCCGCAATTGTTAATAACATACAAAGAAAGTATGTAATTGATTAAAGAAGGAAGTGCTGTTGGAGGAAGAAGGAAGAAGGAAAATTGGTGGTGGTCACTGAGCAGTTCGACAGGCTCACTGTAAGTAGGTGGGCGTAAATAATTAAAGGTTTGTAGTGTTCGCGTAGCGTCTCGCAGAGAGGACTTTAGTCCTCTCATAAGGACTGAAGTCCTTACTACGAACTAATCCCCAGATTTTTACATTACTTAATGTACTTTGATTTATTCTCGCGTACTTACTTATCACCTGTCGAAGTGGGGATTTAAATCCGTTTGGCAAGAAGAAAGAAGACTTTCTTCCTTCTTCCTTCTTCCCTCTTCCTTATTTAAGTAACTGTCATCAGTGAAAGTTGACCATCTTCCATATTAATAATGCGATCGGCAATATCTAAAATCCGATTGTCGTGAGTTACCAACATGATAGTGCATCCTTGTTCTTTTGCTAGACGCTGCATCAAATCTACAACATCTCGACCTGTCTTTTTATCTAATGCCGCAGTTGGCTCATCTGCTAAAACTAGTTTAGGGTGACTCACTAAAGCACGAGCGATCGCTACACGTTGTTTTTGTCCTCCTGAAAGGCTGTCAGGATAGTAGTCAACTCGCTCCCCCAATCCCACTTCCTGAAGCATTGCTTCCGATTTGGTGCGTGCTTCGTGACTGCTAATATCTTCATGCAGCTCAATTGACATTTGGACATTTTGTCTAGCACTCATAAATGGTAATAAATTATGAGCTTGGAAAATATAACCGATGTGGCGACGAGTTTGCACCATTTTTTCTTCATTTGCGCCATGCATTTCTTCGCCTAAAATTTTAATACTTCCCTCTTGGACAGAACGCAAAGCCCCAATTAATGATAATAAAGTAGTTTTTCCAGAGCCGGAAGGGCCAGTCATAATGACAATTTCTCCCGGATATATTTCCAGGTTAATATCAAATAAGACCTGTTTTTTTAAAGAACTATTGCCATAATAATGGTTGAGATTACTAATAGCTATTACAGGTTGCATAATATATATAGTCCTTAAAAAATATCAGCCGGATCTGCGGATTTTAGTTTACCCACCGCAGTAGCACCAGAAATAAAACACATAATGATAGTTGATGCTAGGACAAATGTTGCTCTGGGGAAATTCATCACAATTGGTAGTAAGGTAGCTTGTTTAGCAAATTCATATTGAATTACAGAAATGAGCAAACCTGGTATATAACCTAAAATGGCAATAAACAAGGCTTGTTGCAGCACCATAGACAACAGATAATTATGACGATATCCCATTGCTTTGAGAGTGGCATATTCTGCTAAATGTTCCGAAACATTGCTATAAAGAATTTGATAAACAACCACAACACCGACAATAATTCCTAGAGCTACTCCTAAGTTAAAAATAAAGCCAATTGCTGTACTACTTTGCCAATAATTTTTTTCAAAAGCAATTAATTCGGATTTTGAGAGAACTTTCACATCTTTGGGTAAGTAGTCTTTCAGTTTCGTGACAAAAGCATCAGCATCATTTCCAGGTTTTAATTTAATCAAGCCAATATTAATTAAGCCTTGCTGCCGACCACTAAAAATTCTCAGGAAGTTAAGATGGCTAGTAAGTAAATTACCATCAGATCCAAACGAAGTTCCCAGTTCAAATAATCCCGCTACTTGAACTTTGCGATTTATACCGCGATCGCTAATTTCTGCTGTTACGTTGCGCTGTTTTTCAAAGTCTGCCACAATAGGACCAAATTCAGAGCGAGAACTACGGTCAAATAAAACCATATCCGGTAATTTCAGAAAATTTAAATTCTCTTCAACTCCTGGAAAATTAAATATTGGCTCTCTATCTCGAAATTCAAAACCAATCACAAAAATATTGCGCCAATAATCTCTAGTTTCGGGGTTTTTCCACTGACCAAATCCCAAATAAATAGGATTCACAAAATCCACTTCCTCAAACGCCAAAGCTTGCGTTAAGCGTCTTTCTGGAAAGCTCTCCATCGCAATTAAGGATGTAGAACGCGGACTAATTAAAAAACAATCACCTTGTAAACCTTCATGGAGACGAACCGCACTATCAAACAAAGCATCACGAATGCCAAGCTGCATAAAAACAATCACAACTGCAAAGATAACTCCGGAAAGTGCAACAATTAATCGAGTTCTTTGATGGCTAAGTTGTAACCAAGCTGTAGGTAATTTACTAAACATAATTTTTGGTTAATTGCTCATGCTTTGTGTAGTTTCTGATGTATTAATCACCACTTTGACTTGTAAATTAGTTAAGCCTGCAACTCGCTGACTAGCTTCTTGATCGAGCTTAATTTTTACTTCCACTACTCTGGCATCTGCATCAGCAACGGGGTCAGTCCCTAGTGCATCTTTTTTGCCAATTTGTAAACCAATTTCATCTACTGTTCCTTGTAAATCGCCTATTACTCTATCACCCCTAATTGTGGCTGTTTGACCTATACTGACTCTAGTAATATCGGTTTCATAAACTTCTGCCGTTACATACATTTGGTCAGTGTTTCCTAAGTCAACAATTCCCTCATTGCCAATTAGTTCACCTGGCCAGGTATGAACTTTTAGAACTTGACCATCTCTAGGCGATCGCACATAAGCTAAATCTAAATCTGCCCTAGCCCGTTGAGCTGCTGCTTGTGCAGCTGCAAATTCCATTTGGGCGATTTGTACATCGACAGGACGAACTTCTGCAACTGAGTCTAGGGTGGCTTGCGCTTCTTTAATCTGCTTTTGATTTGTGGCTACTGTGCGATTCAGGTTTGCTTTTGCTTCTTGAATATCTTCTTGATAAGAATTGACAATGCGGCTGAGATTTGCTTGGGCTTCCTTGAGCCGTTCTTGATTGGTGTCCCGTTGCAGGCAAAAACTATCACGTTGTTGAGCTGCTACCGCCCCATCTTTATATAAATTCTCATAGCGCTCACAATCAGTTTGGGAATTTCGTAACTCAGCTTTGATGCGCCCAATCGTCGCTTCTTGGGCACTCTTTTCCCCTTGCAACTTAGCCTGTAAGCTAGCAATGGCTGCCCTTTGGGTGGCGATTTGCCCTTCTAATTCAGCCTTTGTACCTTGAAACCTAGCATCTTGAGCTATGATGTCACCTCTTTTCGCACCAGCTTTGACTTGCAGTAGACGAGCTTGGGCAACTCTAATTTGTGTTTGCGCCTGTTGCAGAGATGCTTCCAAGCGATCGCGGCTGTCTAGAATAGCGATGACTTGACCAGATTCAACTTTATCTCCCCGTTTCACTAGCAGTTGCTTCACTCTTGCTCCTTCCTGGAAAGCTGGTGCAGATATGGCAATTACTTCGTCTTTAGGTTCCAAAACCCCCGTAGCAGCAACAGCACCAATATCAATATTCGCAGTAGCTAGGGTAGTTGGTGGCGGACTGGAATTTGCTGACTGGAAACGTAATACAGAATAAGTAGTCACAGCACCTGTAATTAAAGCGCCTGTAACTAAGAGAATAGTTGTTACCAAGCTTGTAGATTTAAAAGATAGTGGTGATTTCATTTAAGCATCCCATAAAAAAGTAAAAAAGCTCGGATCATCAAGTTTTATCAACTATAGCGGAGGTCAGTATTTCATAAATCCATAACTGATAAAATAACCCATTGGTGGGAACTTTAGCTCTTCACTAAAATTACGAACTTATGTAAATTTATCCTGAGCTTTACTAGTGCTACGTGGTAATGCACAGTGCAGGTTTGCCATCAACTAAAGTTAGGTAAAGACATTTTTTATTCAGAGTATCAGAAATCCAGCAATATATGGGAATTCCTGGGGAATTTGCCGATTCATTCACTACTTGTGGTAAATCTCCAAAGGTCACAGTTTTCTTAGTTTTACCTAAATTCACGGCTGAAAGTGCTGCTGCTAAGATAAACATTGAACCGATTTCACCTAAACTTCTGGTTTCGAGTGAAATAGTTTGCCCTATCTTCAGGTCATTGAGTTCCAGTTCAGAAAGACTTAATCCCAAGAGATGGAGTCCCTTATGAATTTCATTAGTGCTTGGGGTCGATGTTAACTCAGACATAGTTTTTAAATTTATTCCTCAATAATGAAAACATGTGGAGAAAGTGGAATTCTATGATGCACTTGATGTAAAAGTGCTGAGTGCGCCTGCCCTGAGCGAAGTCGAAGGGGAGTGCTGAGTAAGAAGAATGCTTGTTACTTTCGCACTCGGTAAATACTTCACCTCTTATGGGTAGAATCTTCTTACAGGGAACAGGTTGATACCTCACCCCTTGTGAGTGGTCTTTTAACTCAGCACTCTTCATCGTGTTGAGCTAGGACAGTACAGATAACTCTGGCAGCCTTGGTACTGCTTGCTCACTTGATTGCTGCTCCATGCATGGCGAGTCTATTTCTGGAGTCCAAGGCTGTAACTGAGCTTGGTATTGGTAGTTTTTGAATTCTTGACGCATCTTTTCCACTTGACTGTTAGCAGGCAAATTTCGGGTCTGGAAGCGGTAGATTAATTCGCCGATGGCAGTATAGCTCGACAAAGCCAGTAAACGGAAGATATTGTAAAGCGATCGCGGTGCTAGCAAACCTGCTAAACCAAAGCCTTTCCACTGAAACATGGTGTACCAAATTGCTACGTAGTAGTAAGCAGATTTGATACTAGCAAAGATATTGGTTCGTCCTGGTTCATACTTAGCGTTTTCCAGGTAGTCATCAAAGCGTTTAGATGTGTAGTATTCTCCAACTAATTGATCTGCTCTGTAACAATCTAAAATACCTAAATTAGTGCCTTGATCTACAAGTTGATTAAACTGTTGATGTACATCAGCTAAAACTCCATCAATATTGGCACTAAAAGCTTTGGTGAATTGAGGGACAAAGTTAATATCCAGGTGTCGTTTACCGATAAACAAAGGCAAAATAATCCCAAACCACCACATATACTCAAAGTAAATCCGCCAACTCATCACACTAGCATTGCCTAATTGCTTGGCATGATAGCGCATGACGCCATTAGCACTACGTGCCATTGTCAGATTAAACTCGTTAAAAGCCAAGCGTTTCTGTTCCGCATTGGCTTCCCCTGCCAACTTGGCGCGAATGATTTCGGTGATGCTTTCCGCAGCAAAAGAAATCATTGTTGCACCATAGGAATAAAAAGCATCGAAAATATAGGCTGCATCACCCAGCACATACCAGTTATCGGGAGAAAATACCATTTTGCTGCTATGCGCTACTCTCGGCAAGTAATGGAAATCAACTTGTTCACCACTAGTGATCAGTTTATAGAGATGGGTATGATTTGCTTTCAAGAAAGCAAGGAATTTATCGCGAGTATTAATCTGTTCACTATGAATGACCTCATGATGATGAATAACCCCAATCGACAGTTCTAAAGGATCTGTACTGGTAGGAATCATCCATAACCAATGTCCATGACCAAACCAGTGATTGGTTGCATACCAGTGACTAGCAGTCGCACTTGTGGGATCATAACCATCATGGAACAGCGATCGATCCATATTTCTCACACGTAGCCATGCTGAGCCATTATTAACACCGTAGAGATTATCAGACCCTTCACCGCCACCAGCTTGATTAAAAACCAAATTATTGGTCTTATTGCCAATAATGAACCTGCGACCTGCGGCGTCAATTACGTGCTTGGCTTTCAGTTCTATAACTTCACCGTTAACCTTACTCTTAACCGTTTTAATTGCATCACCTGGTGTCAGATCAACATCTAAGACGCGACCATTATAGAAAACAGCACCCATCTCCTGATTCATTTGCAACACATCTCGCTCAAACTTAGAGCGGTTCATATGAAAAGTAGTAATCGATGGTTGCCGATTATCCCAAATACTCAAGTAATCATCAATTGTTTCGGTACGAGCAGGGTCTTTCGGCCAATGAAAATTCAAACCAAACTTTGGTGTATGATTTTCAATCATGTACTCATAAAGACCCAACTCTTTAGTCACAAAAAGCGAAGAGACTTCCACCAAAGATTCACCAACTTTCAAGTCTTTATCAGTCCGTTCTTCCGGTCGAGGGTCGATGAGGGCAACTTTGATATTGGGGATGTTGAGCATCAGATGCCTTGCTTGACATAGACCAGCAAACCCTGCACCCATAATCACAACGTCATATTCATGAGACTGGCTAGTATACATTGATAATTCCTTTGTTAACTAACAAATGTGTATGGAAATATGAGAATTAGAGAAAATTTTCCTAGATATCTGCGTGAGAAAAGCTAAGGTGCTAAGGTCTTTTAACTCAGCACTCAGCACTTTTAACTCAGCACTTTTCATTGGGCTTCAGCTATCCAAGGCTGTAATTCAGCTTTGTATTGATAGTCTTTAACTTCTTGATTTCTTTGAGCCACTTGACTGTTGGCAGGAAGCTTCCTGGTTTGGTAGAGATAGAATATCTCATAAAAAGCTCCATAACCTACCAATCCAATTAACAGGAATAGATATTGCAGAGAGCGAGGAGATAAAAATCCGGCAATTCCAAAACCTTTCCACAGAAACATTGCATACCAAACAGCAACGTTTAAACAAGTCTGACGACTATTTCTAAAAATGTTGCATCGTCTGGGTTCATACCTGGCATTTTCCAAATAAGTATCAGCATGGCTCACAGGACTGTGATGATTGAACAGTTGATCAGCACGATAAGGATCGAGGAAGCCAATATTTTTGCCTTGTTCAACGAGCAAACTTAGTTGGTCGTGGACATGATTAATAAAATTGCCCACTCGTTTGGTGTGTTGCAAGTATGTATTGACGTAGCGCAAATGTAAATGCCATTTACCAAGATAAAGGGGTACATGCAAACCAAACCACCAACTATATTCAAAGGATATTCTCCAGCTCATAATGCTGGCGTTACCTAGTTGCTTGGCATGGTAGCGGTACAGACGATTGACATCTTGGACATAGCGAAGATTGAACCGATTGTAAGCTTCCCGCTTTATTTCGGCATCAGCTTCTTTTGCTAGTTTGGCGCGAATAATTTCGGTGATGCTTTCAGTAGCAAAGGCAATCATCGTTGTGCCGAAAGAATAAAATGCATCAAAAATACAAGCCGCATCTCCCAGCACATACCAGTTATCCTGAGAATATAGAGTTTTACTGTTATGACCTAACCTAGGTAAATAGTGAAAATCAACCAATTCGCCGCTATTAATTAACTGATAAAGCAGTTTGTGATTTTCTTTGAGAAAAGCTGAAAACTTATCTAAGCTATTAATACTGTTAGCTGGAATTACCTCATGATGGTGAATCACACCAATGGATAATTCTAACGGGTCTTTGTCTGTGGGAATCATCCACAACCAGTGACCGTGACCAAACCAGTGATTGGTGGCATAGTAGTGACTGGTAGCAGCTCCGGTGGGGTCATAGCCATCGTGGAAGAGTTTACGGTCTATATTTCTCACTCGCACCCATGCTGAGCCGTTATTGAGACCGTAAAGGTTATCTGCTCCTTCTCCACCATCCGGTTGATGGAAGATGATATTGTCTTTCTTACGCCCAATCATAAACTTACGACCTGCTGCATCAATTACGTGCTTGGCTTTCAGTTCTATATCTTCACCATGAACCTTAACCTTAACCGTTTTAATTGCATCACCTGGAGTCAGGTCTACATCTAGTACACGACCATTATAGAAAACCGCACCCATCTCCTGATTCATCTTCAGCACATCCCGCTCAAACTTGGCTCGGTTCATATGAAAGGAACCAATGTCGGTTTGCCGATTTACCCACAGATGATAGTAGTCATCCAAATTAGAGGTTTGAGCAGGATCTTTAGGCCAGTGAAAATTTAATCCATTCTTGGGTGTGTGGTTTTCGATCATGTATTCGTAAAGCCCCAACTCCTTGCAGACAAAGAGAGCAGCGCCTTCGATCATCGACTCACCGATTTTCATATCTTTATCGGTGCGTTCTTCAGGGCGAGGATCAATGAGCGCAACTTTGATATTGGGAATGTTGAGCATGAGATGCCTTGCTTGACAAACGCCCGCAAATCCTGCTCCCATAATTACGACATCATATTCTTGAGACTGAGTAGTGTACATTAGACTTAATTAAATTGGTAAATAACTTGATGTTGGGTGCATCCCATTTTCGTTAAATAACCCAGTAGGTTAATCGGTCTGGCGTTTTTCTTTTTGATTACGCCTTTCATTTACTTCTCAGACCAGCTTGAAGAATTTATGCAGAGATTTACAAACATTGAATTTGGGCATTGCATATTTGCAGGATGATTTGCATTTCTCTCCTACTTAGTACATGATTTCACAAGTTCGTAGCGAAAAAAAATTGCCTTGATCAAACCTTGGCATTACTCTGCGCTAACCTTTGCGCGACGGCAGTCGCTACAACGGGGGGAACCCCCGCAACGCGCTGCCTCTCCTTTGCGTTTAAATTTCCACCCTCAATTCGTTATGAATTTATGCAAAAAAGCATCTGATTCAGCAATGCCATTGTGGGAAGATTTATGCTCAATCAAGACTGTTCACATAAAGCCAAGCGCACAACTTCTGGTAATGGCGCTGGTACGAATTTCCCATCCTGGCTACGGCTAAACCACGCAGCTTCATGCTCACCAACGGCTAGCTTTTGTTTCTTACCATCTGGTGTGAGGCGAAAATATGCAAAAGCCAAACTGACACTGTTTTCGTATACTGCCCGTAGTGACATATTCACCTGGATTTGATCGAAGGGTAGCGCTTCGCGTAAGTTTTCTACCCGACTGTGCAGACACCGAAATTCACCTTGACTTGCTGTTCTGCGGTAAGAGTCTGGGATGAGTTTGTAGAAGAAACTATCCCGGATGCGTCCTTGCCAAACGTAGTAGTTAGCAAAGTTAATATTGCCGATCGCGTCTGTATCTTCTAGAGATGTTTCAAAAATCTGTTCTCGTAGTAATCGACCAGAGTTAATACCTGGTAGTGCTTGATATAACTTTTTTCCTAAGTGAATATCCGCAAAAGATTCTGGGAGTGGCTGGGGAGTATAGGACGGGTCAGATAATTGGTTGATGAACTTTTCTAAGTAATCTGGTAAGGGTTTCAGTTCGGCGGGCCCTTGTTTGGCTAGATTTACCCAAGTCATACACAACTGACTTTGAGCAATCCGCTCAAAACTACCATCAGGTAAAACTTTGAGCCAATCGTAGCGAAAATCAACAGTTGAATTAGCAGGGCCAGATACATTAGCTACCCAGTAACGTCCTTCGATGACATCGTTTAGTCCCGCTTCACCAAGAATTCGGGTTTGAGCATGATTAGTGACCATTCCCCACTCACCAGTAGCTAAATGCTGTCCTAGGGGTTCACGAATAGACCAAATAGCTAAATCGCGAATCTTACCCATCCAGTTAAAAAAGTGCGAAAAATAGACACTTTGGCTGAGGTTAGCAGTCTCTTTGTACGAGACAGGCGATCGCACAACAAATACTTTCTCGTTTTCGTGAGAATTACTGATGCGGTAAATATCTTCAACTGGCGTAGTCCGGACTGTTTTGGGAGTGCGATCGCTAGCAGTAGCTTGAGGATTGGAGACAACAACAGCAACAACTCTTTCTGGGCCCCGCGTAAGTGCCAGAGGAAAAGTCAAGATATATACTTGATTCTCAGCAGTAATTCCCCGGAATAGAATACTATCTCCTTCATAACGGTCAATTTCTAAGTCGATTTTCTGAGCATTCGTAGCTTTACGTACAGCTTCAATTGCTGCCCAAATCCGTGTACCAGCAAGGTCTACTGAATCGGAGCTATTTTCTAGTAGCTGTTGCATTACAGGCTCGCGAGAGTTACTGAGTAAAGCAGTCCAATCTTCTCGTAAGCGATGGGTTACAGGAGCAATGTCACAACCTTGGGGGCCAATACCAGCGACACACAGACAAACGCGATCGTCATGAGAAAGGGACACATCTACTAATTCCTTTTCTAGTCCCTCAAGTACAGGCTTTCCAGAATCAAGCCAATTTATTTGAACATTTTGCAGCAAACCTGAACCCTGTAGAGGTGTTGGGCCAAATTTACTGATTGGACGGGAACTGCTTTTTGGTCTAGCTTTGGTTTTGACAGCAGTTGATGAAGACTTATTCATGACTTAATATTTAATCCTTACTGTTAAATTTTTGAAATCAGGGACTTGTCAACATTATTCGAGAGTGCTTAACAGCTTATCCACAGTTTTGGAAAACACTGGTATTTCCCGTTGGTGACGTTCTGCGGCAGATAAAGCATGTAAACCGGGAAGTTGCGCGAGTGAAGCTTCTGGTACGGTCATCTGCAAAGCTTTAGCTCGATTGTTAAGTTCACGGCGCAGAAGTTGCTCATCACGCTGAGTAGGATCAGCCAAATCTTCAGCAGTCGGATGATTTTCACGATGTTCTAGAATCTGTAGGTGATAACCATCTAGCTTTTCAATGATGCGTCCTGCTTCATCCACAGCAAAGACTGTGCTGTTATATTGCCGACCTTGGCGACCATGCAGGTTAACCACACCGATGCAGGAACCAGATATATTGCTATCGGTTTGATAAACTTGAATACTGTTGATGCGGATGGGTAGGCAAATGTCTTGAGGAACTACAGGCTGTACAGCTTGGAGTAAGGAATCTCGATAATAGGGGTCACCTAGTAGGAAAGGCCCAGATGCTCTATCAAATTTTTCTTCACCTGTGACTGCTGGTACACCTTTTTGGGTACGAAAAACAAACTTCTTCGAGTTGAGGGAGTAAACCTGTTGTATGCGTTGGAAGCGGGGCCCTTGAAATAACAACCATCCGTACAAGTCTTGTTGAGGATCAATATCCAAAGGTGTTTTAGGAAGTTGAATCTGTTCTTTGGGAGCTTCATGTTGCTGGTCGAAGACAAAGGTAGCTGCAAAATGAGCCATTGCAAACCCAGTCCGCTCAGTTCTGATTTCTGCCCGCACTTTGCGGAAGTCATTAACTGATTCACGTTCTAGTACTTCGGCACGAATTTCAATATCTATGCCATTTTCCGGGTCTACGACAATCGGGCGTTCTAAGCGGATATTTTCAATTCGTAGTGCATCTAGCTGAGTTAGACCTGTAGCATAGGCAACAGCTTGAGCCATCGCTTCCAAACCAAACACAGTGGGGAACAGATAGGAGCCTTTGTAAATATGGTCTTTGACGTAGGAATCGCGCTCTAAGCTCAGGTGGGTGCGGGCTACTATCTCAACATCAGGTTCCATAATCTGCACCTGCTCGATAAATCTTAAGTCCGCAGCTGGAGGCATCCGTTTTGTGCGCCAGGTATCAAAACCACGGCGTAAAGTATCTATCCCACCCAATCTAGCTGAAACTACGACTTGGGGATCTCCAGGATCATTTTGCATGAGGTGTAGGAATCGACGTACAGCTTCGTCTGTGGGCATAGCTTCGATTCCCATGCGGTTGAGGTTCCGGACAGTACCCATGCGGGCACCCATGCCGACTTCTGCCCAAACACTAAAGGCAATGGCGAGAGTGGCGGTTTCTGGATGTTCTTCTCCAAAGCGACGCAAGATCAAATCTAGAGCTTCATTAGAGAATCCATACCAGGTATTACCAGGGAGTCCCAGAACAGCGCTGATAGAAGAGAAACCGACAAACATTTTTGGTGGTTTATTAGCAAGGGCTTGCATTAAATTCATTGCACCAAGTAATTTGGGTGCAACTTCTGTACGCGCTTCTTCTAAAGTGGCATTTTCTACACGACGGGGTTTGTTGAGGGCAGAACCGTGAATTACTCCTGTAATCTTACCTAGTTCTTTCTCAACGCGTTGTACCAAACTAGCAACTGCGATCGCATCATTAACATTGCATTGATAATACCGACAGGTTAATCCTTCATCTTGGAAGTGTTGCAGGGTATTAGCGATTTCTGCGCTACTCTTGCCTGTGGGGTCAACTTGGGGATGGGCTGAACTACCAACCAAAGCTGTGCGTACTCCTGTGGTTCTAGCTAGAGCCAAGGCACACTCAGCCGTAATCCCCTTAGCACCACCTGTAATTAAAAATACATCTTTGGGTAACCAGGTGATATCTCGGTGTTGATACAGTACTGTGTCTTGAACACGGGGTCGGGGGATGAGTCGAGTCAGGTCGGTATCATAGCCAACTGCCACAAATGCTTCTGGTCGGGAGAGTTCTGCAACGATTCGTCCTGTGAGTGAGGTGGGAGTAACACTGATGGGAACATCAATCACCCGCACTTTCAGGTCAGAGCGCTCAAGGTGGAGACTAGCAGCAAAGCCCATGCTACAGGATTGCTCGATATCGGTTACTTCCGCTAGTCTGCCAAAGTAGCCACCACCAAATTGAATATAAGCAACTGTGGTGTATTGGCGTTGAGCTTTAGCTGCTGCGGGTGGTGTAGCGGCAGCACGAACCCTCTGCATAGCTCTTTGGAGACGAGCTTCTGGGGTCATTTCACCTTTTGGTGACCGGGGAAGTACGGCAATGAAGTGTGTAAAATCAATGCTGTGGATGAGTGAGTGATCGCCTACTTCTGCAAAAGTTACAGCTTGGACTTTCGCACCTTGGCTGAGAAATTCTTGCTGTAATGTCTCTACAAAATCAGCTTCTTCTACCTCAGACATCATCAGGATGTTGGCGTTTGACCAATTGTCCACCTCGAACATGTTGGTTGTTTCCCAATTATCTTCCTGACTGGAGGCAGGTAACACAGGTTTTTCTTCCGGAACGTATTCAACAACAAAGTCGCGTACCCAAGGTATTGATTCTGATGCAGGTAGAGTTGTTGCTACTTTGGGGCTTGGTTGCACAGATGGTTTTTGCTTCTCTGTCAGTTGTTGTAAGACGGTGGCAATCTCTGCCAGAGTGGCATTAGCAAAGTTAGAAGGATCAATCAGCCCCTCAACTCCTACACGCTTAGCTGCTTCAGCCACAAACTCTGCCGTTTTGATCGAATCTAGATTTAAATCATCTAGCAGATGCAGGTTCATGGATAAGGTTTCTCGTGGAAAACCTGTGCGTTGCACCACCATTTCTAGCAACATATTGGGTATGGATGCTAGTTTAGGCTCAATTACCACTGGTTGTGGGGGAATTACAGGAGTAACTTGAGTCTGATTCACACTAGGCATAGCTTCACGCACAGCCTCAACAATCTCTTGCAGAGAGGCGTTGGCTAGAGTAGAAGGATCGACCTTACCTGCTACACCACATTCCTTTGCAGTACCAGCAACCAGTTCCCCACCTTTGATGGAATCCAAATTCAAATCATCTAGTAATCGTAGTTGCAAGGTGATACTTTCTCGCGGAAACCCGGTTTGCTTAACCACCAAATTTACTAGAATTGCTTCCACATCTATGGTTGGTTGAGAAACTACTTGGGGAGCTGCTTGTGGTTGTTGTACAACTTGATGGGGAACACTTGCAGGCTGAGTAGTGGGAAGTTCAACCATGTAATGGTGGTTGGCGTTACCATTGCTATTCTGTTGAGCTTGACCATTACCATTTTGTTGAGTTTGATGAATCTGCTTTGTCAAATGTGGCAAGCTTTGCAAATCAGCGCGAATAATTTGAGCTAAAAATGAACCACGTTGGCTAAAGTAGTTAGTTAGAAGTTTGGTGAGTTCGTCGTTCATTTGCTGATGTGCGGAATTTTGGCTAGTCATTATGCGTTCTCTTGTTAATGGTTGACTTTAGTTAGTGCTGAGTGAAGTAAAAATACTTGGTACAAGTCCCCGCCGCCTTTTGCGGTCACTGAGCGGCTCGAGTGACTTGTACTGAGCCTTGTCGAAGTAGCCTTCGCCGAACTCTTGTCGAAGTGTGGGCGGTCTTTTAACTCAGCCTTCTTCATAGAAGTGGCAAGGTTTCAATATCGGCTCGAATCAACTCAGCTAAAAACGAGCTTCGTTGTGAAAAATAAGCAGATAGGGTATCAAAAAACTCTTCGTCATTCTGCTGTGTTAATTCCTGCTTAGGTATATATCTGTTCGGTACATGAGAAATATGCACAACTGCATTTATTTGTTCTAGTGACTCTGGGAAGGGTCGTTCGCAAGGATTGTCGATGAACAAACGCTGTGATGCTGGTATAAAAGGACGCACCAGACGATTTTCGTAAAGTGCTGTCCAGTTAACTTCGCCGCCGTGAACAAAGAAACTACCTAACAAAGTGTTGAGGTCGCGATCGCTTCCTGCTTGGGATTCTACAGGGAAACACCAGGGGCTATTGGCGATGCTTGTTGCTTCTACCAAACCAGACAGCACTTTTCCAGGGCCTACCTCGATGATCAAATCGCATTGGGGAGCGATCGCTTTCACTAAGGAAACAAAGTCTACTTGGGAAATCATTTGGTTAGCGAAGTATTCCCGCAGATTGATTCCAGGCAGGACTTGCTGGCCGTTAACACTGGAAAAGAGAGGTAATAAGGTTTGGGTAAGTTTCTCTGGAATTGGTGCATGGGCACGCAGATATGCAGCTGCTTGTGCAACCATTTGGGAATGAAAGGCGTTGGCAACTGGCAGCAGGCGAGTTTGGATATCTTGATCTGTAGCACGTCTGATTACTGCTTCTACGCTGGCTCGCTCGCCAGAGATTACAGTCTGCACTGGACTATTGATATTAGCTACGACTACATAGCCAGGGATTCCCTGCAAGAGGCTCTCAGTAGTTGCTAATGAACAAGCTAGGCTTGCCATTGTGCCAGCATTTTCGCTCTTAGCTGCCATCGCTTTTCCACGCATAGCAGCAAAACACAGTAGGGTTTTTTCGTCATAAGCTCCTACTGCTTGAAAGGCTGTGAGTTCACCCAAGCTGTGACCGCCGATGACAGATGGCTTAATTCCCAACCGTTCTAGATAGCGCTGCCACAGTAAAGAAGCAAAACAGATGGCTGCGGGCGCAACTTCGGTCAGTTTCTTAAACCAATCTTGGACTTGTTCTTGATTAGCAGCCCGGTCTAGGGGACGATAGATGAACTCACTAATTGGCTCAAAGCCCGTTTCTTTCAGCCAGTTATTTGCTTGTTGCAGCAGTTCTCTAGCCCAGGCGTGACGTTCTACTAAAGTCCGAGCCATGTTCAACTTTTGTGAGCCTTGACCAGGGAATAGAAAAGCCACACGATGACGTTTAACTGAGTTGGCAATCCAAATGTCTTTTTGAGGAGTAACTTTAACTTCTCCTGGGGCGGGGGGAGTGTCATTCAGCATCTGTTCGAGTTGCTGGAGACGTACCATGAGTTCTTTGGGAGTACCAGCAATTACCGCCGTCCGGACAGATTGAGAAGATTTTGCTTCTTGTCCCAGTTGGGCAGCAAAATCAACGAGTTCAGCCAGGCTCATACCTGCGGCTTGGTTCATCACTGTCTGAGTCCGTTGCAGTAGTGCTTGCACAGATTCTGCACTCAAAACAAATACTTCTGTATCTTGGTGAGAAACTAACAACGCCCTTTCAGCAAGACTGGGTTTGAGATGAGGTGCAGGTGCATGACCAGAAGAAAGGGTGACATGAGAATTGATCCCGCCAAATCCCATTGCGGAAACACCAGCTACCAGCTCATCAGAAGCTAGGCGGATTTCGCCTTGAATAATTGGATACAGGCACTTGGCAGAATTATTAAATACAGGGTTGGGGTCTTTACAGCCTGCTGTGGGTGGGATAATTCGCTGATTGACAGCCATGACTGCTTTAATAAAGCCGCCAATACCTGCGGCAGCTTTAGTGTGTCCTACTAGGGATTTAAAGGAAGTAACACCACAGGAACGAGGTGCTAATTCACCATCAGAACTCATGGCTAGGGCAATACCTTCAATTTCAGTGCGATCGCCTACTGGAGTGCCTGTACCATGTCCTTCAATAAAGTCCAGTTCGTGGGGGCTGTAACCTGCGCGGTCATAAGCACGGCGTAAGGCTTGAGCTTGTCCTACTTTTGAAGGGGCTGTAATTCCACCTTTGCCATCAGATGATATACCCCAACCATTTAAGACTGCATATATATAATCACCATCAGCTTGAGCGTCTGCCAACCGTTTCAAGACAACAAAGCCACAGCCTTCTCCGGGAATAAAACCACTAGCACGGCGGTCATAAACAGTCATATCTTGACCAGTCAGCGCCCCTGTTTTGGCAAATCCAATCAGTTCAAAAGTATCTAGACTAATATCAACGCCTCCGGCTAAGGCCAGATTGAGATCACCGTTAGCTAAGGCTGTAGCAGCAGTAGCAACAGCAATCAATGAAGAAGAACAAGCACCGTCTACTGTATAACCACCACCATTAAAGTTAAAAAAGTTACAAACTCTGCCAGCAATAGTATTAGAAAGTCCACCAGCTAAGGTATCTTCGGTAATTGGAGCAAATACAGATTTGTAGAACTCTTCCATCGTTTCTACAAGTTCTTCCACCGTTTGCTGTGGCAGACCTTTAGCTTTACCAGCAGCCCGCAAGGCTCGTCGGACATAAGGCCAGCGTAAGCGCATCGTTTGAGAACGGGTGTGTTCTCCAGTCAAGGTGTTTCCCAGTATGACACCTGAGCGTTCAGTCGCAACACTTTGACGAGTGTATCCAGCATCTTGTAGAGCCTTTAATGCTACTTCTAGTGTGAGCCAATGAACAATATCTGTTGATTCGACAGTTGATTTCGGAATACGTTTACCAGGCCAATCAAACTCAAAACCATCAATGACAGCAGCGCGATCGCCGTAAGATTTATCTGGTGTTGTTGGTTCTGGGTCATAATACTCAGATATGGGCAATCTTTGATCTGGCAGTTGACGAAACTGGCGTCGTCTTGCAAGAATATTTTCCCAAAGTTGCGGCAAACTACTAGCACCAGGATAATGACAACCCATACCAATAACTGCAATGGCAGGAGTATCTGCATTGATTTGCATGTTAATAATTCCTTTATTCGACTCTAAAAATATCTGATCTGACGAATCAAATCAGGTAGGTACTTTTGGTATTTTTAGATACAATTTCTGAGAAACAATTTAATCAGAGAGTTTAAATCATTACTCTTACCAAACCGTCTCTTATTTAAGTCTTCAGTAGCAATTTTGATTTTTATGCAAGTGGCGAAACTGTTTTCAAATTTTGTCACCAATGGAGGGAAAGACTAAGCATTAAAACGTAAGGATTCAGGTGGCAGAGTATTGACAAAGGGAACACTTGAGGGTGAGTATCACAAATATGAACCGTAATTAGTCAGTGCAATAAGAAACATTAAATGAGAATGGACAAAAAACTGACAGGGACTGTATTATCAGGAACATGGCAATTAACGACCAACTACTGCCCACCCTAATCAATCCCCCTGACTTTGAGCCAGAGCAGATGAGGGCAAGTTTTTGGTATGAAGCCTACCTGAAACAGAAACAAGAAAATATGGAACTTTTGCAGAGATTCAATGTTCATGAAGTTACTGCAAGACAAGAGTATAGACCCAAGACAAAGGCTAGCTTGGGCACCGACTTTTGCTCCTTTTGCAATGAGTTTCAAAGACTTCAACAGAACCATACTTCGTAAAGAACCTGCCACTAGCTGTAGCAAACTGCAAACATCCAGCGATAAAACTGCAAACAAGGCGATTTTGAAACCACATTCCGCAGATATTAAAGCGGATTTAATAATTGTCGGTGGAAGGATAAGATTGCCGTTTTTACGTGCTTATGCTTCCAAAGTTTTAGATTAATGACTAGGAATCAGGAGAAGATCAGCGCAAAGAAAAACTCAATTTATGCGATCGCCACCGGGAAGGGCGGTTACGCCATCGCTAACTGATTAAAGTGACTTTTACAGATGGCGTGAAAAGTCAGGACGGCTGCCTGTCAAACTTTAATAGTGTTGGCATGGTAGAATCTGTCCGTTTATTAGACGGTAAAACAACAGTTGAAACTCGTTATTTTATTAGTAGCCTTGAAGATAATGCTGAACAGTTTGGTAATTCTATTCGCAGTCATTGGGGAGTTGAGAATTCATTACATTGGGTATTAGATATTGGCTTAAGGGAAGATGACTGTCGGATTAGAAAAGATAATGCTCCACAGAATTTTGCAATTCTTAGACATATTGCAGTCAATCTTTTAACTCAAGAGAAGCGTGTCAAACGTGGAATCAAAAATAAACAGTTTCTCGCGGCGATGGATAACAAATATTTACTAAGTATTTTAGCGTTAGCTTAAAATAGTGCATCCAAACTTGAGCTTAATATTTTACATAAAAGTTTTATTTATTCTCTAGGTAAATATAATTTTGTGTATCCCATAATTGAATTATTTTAGTATTAATGATTAGTTATTCAGTTGAATATAAGCTAATTCACATTTTGGGAAAAATTTGATTTAATTTACTTATCATACCAGCAATTTTTACAATTATCTATGTCATTTTTAAATCTTCCTTAGTTTTTATTAGTAAATAAGATGCGTTTGCCCTGGATTAATGAAGCACTATGGCAAGATGTGGGATGATATTGTATGTCGATAAACTTTCAATTTTAAATTAATGATGTATTTCTAATAATCCGATTCACCAAACTCAGATAATCGTCTAATTCTTCATATCCATCTAATTCGGTTTCTTCTTCGGAAGTCAGAGCCGATTCTTTTTGTTTAATTAATAAAGCTTCAATTCGCCCTTGGACTAAGCTGGATGCACGAAATATTGGCACGCCTTCTACTAACTCGATGCGAACAGCACCATCTAAGGGTAGACTATTTGGCAAGTGTGACAATTTTAGAGGTAAATTGATTGTCATGGTAATTATTTCCCATCAATTAGTTAGCAGCATCAAAAATCTGCTGTGCGGTTAAATTTAATTGAGGGAAGGTAGGTGATTTAATCGCTGTGTCACCTTGAAATGGAGTCATTTGATATTCACCATCAACTAAATTACATACAAAAATAGTCGGTTGTTTGGGATTACCAATAAATTTCCTAGCTCCCAAAGCAGCATAATCAGCAATCCAATATTCAGGAATGCCCATTTCTTCATAATCCCTAAGTTTATTGTAGTAATCATCTCGCCAGTTAGTCGATACAACCTCAACCACCAACGGCACAGATGCAGCTTGGCTGACTGTTGACTGCTTTTGAAAAAGTGGTTCATTGCTGAGGTTGTCTAGATTTAATAACAAGACATCGGGCGAATAAGCAGATTCAGCAGTAGGAGTTTTGACGAATGCGGTTTTGGGTATAGTGTAAGGAAGGTTCAGGCGATCAAACTCGACAGTTAACTTACGAGCTATAAATCCCACAACTTTTTCATGTTCTCCAGATGGAGGGGGCATTTCAACAATTACTCCCCTATGTAATTCATAGCGTTTACCATCGTTGGGATACCATTCACTAAATTCATCAAATGTCAGTAATTTTGGTAAAGATTGGGTCATAATCTTACCTCCATATATGTTTTACTTTATCAAAATATTCCCAATTTTCATTGGGATAATTCAATGATTTTTGATTGTCATGGTATTTATTTCCCAATATTTGGAATAAAATTATCAAGGGAATTTTTACTTATATCCTTAGCAATTAGCATAATTAAACAGCCATTGCTTAATTTATAGTAAGTCAGAAAATAACTTTATCTGTTGTCATCCTTTTTTACGCCAATCATCACAACAATCTTAAACTTTGACCCCTAGTCCCTCTTTCGTACTTGGCTGTGAAACTCGTTTCATCGGGACTGCCCTGAAAAAACCGCAAATTCTCAATAAGCTGGTGAAAAGCATTGATGAACTGGACTGGTACTCAGCCAAGTCAGAAGGCTTAGGCGATTTGTACGAAGGACTGTTAGAAAAAACGCCAGTGAGAAAAAATCTGGTGCAGGGCAATACTTTACGCCGCGTCTCTTGATTGATTGCATGGTGGAACTCATCAAACCGCAACCGGGAGAACTGGTACAAGACCCCGCAGCAGGGACAGGTGGGTTTTTAATTGCCGGCGATCGCTATATTAAAAAACACACTGATGATTTATTTGATTTAAGCGAAGCTGAACAATCATTCCAGCGTTACCAAGCATTCTACGGCATTGAATTAGTACAGGATGCCCATCGGCTGTTATTAATGAATATGCTGCTACATGGCATTGAGGGCGATGTCAGCTTAGGCGATACTCTCTCCAGTGATGGACAGCAGTTACCCAAAGCCAATGTTATCTTAACTAATCCTCCCTTTGGCACGAAAAAGGGCGGCGGACTGCCTACACGGGATGATTTTACTTATCCTACGTCAAACAAGCAGTTAGCTTTTTTACAGCATATCTATCGCGGACTGTTACCCCAAGGACGGGCGGCGGTGGTGTTACCTGATAATGTGCTGTTTGAAGATGGTCAAGGGCGTAGCATCCGCGCTGATTTGATGGATAAGTGCAACCTGCATACAATTTTACGGTTGCCTACGGGGATTTTCTACGCTCAAGGTGTCAAAACTAACGTGCTGTTTTTCCAACGGGGAACGACGGAGAAGGGGAATACCAAGCAGGTGTGGTTTTACGATATGCGGACGAATATACCTGTTTTTGGCAAGCGCACACCTTTAACTAGAGAGCATTTTCGGGCATTTAAAGAAGTTTACGGGGATGATGCTAATGGGGGAAGTCCGCGTGTAGATGAAGGGGAGTTGGGGCGTTGGCGTTGCTTCACGCGGGAGGATATTGCTAAACGCGGCGAAAACCTGGATATTACTTGGCTGCGGGATGAAATGTTTGCAGTCGGGGGATGATTTACCTGAACCAGATGTGATTGCGGCGGCTATTATGACGAAGTTGCAAACAGCGATCGCCCAAATGGAGGCGTTGACGGTGTTGCTAGAAGGGGAGGAAGAAACTGAAGAAAGTGCAGAACTTCTAGAATAAAAGCAAACCCACAGTCATCAATTCTTATGACCCAAGCCTTATCAAAAATAGTTACCTTTGACGACTTTATCGCGTGGTATCCCGAAAACTCAGGGGTACGCTACGAACTGCACAATGGGGAAATTGTCGAAATGGCACAGCCTACAGGGAAGCATGAAAGGATAAAAGGATTTTCTGCGGCTGAATTGACTGTAGAGTTTAGACGATTAAATCTCCCCTACTTTATCCCTAATCAAGCAATAGTCAGACCACCCCAAAGAGAATCAGGTTATTTCCCAGATGTCTTAATCCTCAATGACGCTGCTTTAGTTGATGAACCGCTTTGGGAAAAATCTTCTACTGTGACTAAGGGTACATCAATTCCTTTAGTTATTGAGGTTGTCAGTACAAATTGGCGCGATGATTACTATCTGAAGCTGGCTGATTATGAGGAGATGGGCATTCCTGAATATTGGATTGTTGACTATGCAGCATTGGGAGCTAGGAAGTTTATCGGTAATCCTAAACAACCCACTTTTTCAGTTTATCAACTAATTGATGGAGAATACCAAGTCAGTCAGTTTCGGGGTAGCGATAAAATCATATCTCCTACTTTCCCTGAGTTAAATTTGACGGCGGAACAAGTTTTTAATGCTGGTCAATAATAAGTGATGAATTTACTCGATTATTAGAGGTAGGTAGTCAAGATGCAATGGGGACACAAACTGAAATTGCCAAACAGATTATCGACAAGAAAGCCGATTATGTCTTGGCACTGAAAGCTAACCATCCCACCCTCTATTCTCAAGTCAAAGAATGGTTTGACAAAGCGCAAGCAGAGCAATTTTCGGGGATTAATGTTAGTTATGACAAACGGATTGAAAAAGGACATCATCGCACAGAAATTCGTGAAGTTTGGACTGTACCCATTGCGGCTATTGGTGAGCTTTATGAAAAAAGTGAAGGTTTAAAACCGAGTGGAATTGTGGGCGAAACAGTCCTTATATCCCAAGGTAGGTAGAAACCCTAACGCCACTTGCTTTATGCCGGGGAACCCGTCCACCGCAGTGGCTCCCCCTAGTGTCGGGCTTGATTCAATTGCGTACAGCCTGGCGGCATCCGTAGGCTCTATTGCGAATTGCGAATTGCGAATTGGTATCATCTCACTTCTTTAAACAGTGATGCTCAAATTATCGGTCGGGCTATCCGCAAGTATTGGGGCATTGAAAACGATGTTCATTGGACTCTCGATTGTACCTTAAAAAAAGATGCTTGTCGCATTCGTTCTTTCCATAGTCCCCATAATTTTGCCATTTTACGACGTTTGGCTCTCAATGCCCTTAACCGTGAAAAAACCTATAAACGCAGTCTTCGACAAAATATGTGTACACCGTAGCCTGCAAGGGAAGAGGTTCGGAGAGGGGTATTTTTCACTTGTCGAACTCCTAGGAAATAGTGCTGAGTGAGGAGTAAAAAATACAAAGGAATAAAAAGTACGGAGGATTATGTTTCTTTTGCTCTTCCCGCAGGTGCGCCTCCGTTGGAGACTCACGTTAATGACGGCGGCTACACAGACATGACGCATAGCGTCTTCCCGAAGAGAAGGCCACCTACGTGGGTTCAAAACCCTTACTTTGTCTTAGTCCGCGCAGGTGGACTTTGTTTGTGTAGTAGCGACTTCTAATCGCCCAATACTTTTCTTTACTCAGCACTCAACGATCGCGTCTTAGCGATGAAATGCCAATTGTAAATAGTGCTAAATATACAGTTATTTGCAGGATACAAATTAGCATACCTTAATCTAAAAAGCGAAGATAACAGAAATGTCAAATTAATTAGTGTTAATTTATACTATTTTCAGTTTTTATAGTCGTTATACTCATTGTTAGGTTCTACCTGGGAATTATGAAGTGGCTTTGCCACTTCATTTTTATGAGAATGGTAGACCACCAAAGAAAGTATTCACAAAAGACGAAAAAGCAAGTAAATTTTACTTTTTAGTTTTTATTTAATTTTAATTAGTCATTAGACAGCGCATCACGCCATTTTTCGCGACTTTCTTTAATTTCTAAATTTTGCGATCGCGCTAAATTCCAAGTACCCCAGTTCAAGGGTTTTTGCCTTTCAAGATGGTTAATAAACTGCATGATTGACTGATCTGCCTTGATGGGAGTTTTTAAATTAAATTGCATCGTCTGAAACACCTTAGTGTCACCTTGAATAAAGTGTTTAACAAAAGTTTTGGCCAGCCACAGCACAAATAGATTGTATAACCAACCAAAAATACCCTGACGTTTTTTAATCATTATTAGAGACTGAGCGGCAGATTTTCCTGCTTCCAGGAGGCGCAGAGTAAACATAATGTGCACATGAAGGAAATCAGTGCCAATTGTGACTATGCCAGTACTACCGTACCAATAGCAAACCCTGTATGTAATAGCATTTTTGTAGAAGGGACGGATAACTTTGATAAAAAAAGCTTCTCTGCCATCATATTTTGTATTAACGAAGGTAATAGCATTTTGATGTAACTCTTGTTTCTCAAAGACAATGTCTGATGCCAGTTTGTGAACTGTATTGAAATGTTGAATATCGATGGCATTAATCATGACCACGTGAGGATGAGAGTTCATCACTATACGGGGGCCAAAGGTAAAATCAAACTCTTTATATTCCAACTCTGGAGCCGAAGGTATGGGGTGTTTGGGAATGTCTCCAGTCCAAATCCAAATTAATCCATATTTCTCAGCAGTTGGCCAAGTTCTAATCTTGATGGGAAGCGGCTCATCTAAACATGGAATATCAACACATATTCCTTCCGCATCAAACTTCCAGTGATGAAAAAAACAACGCAATTCATTACCCTTAACGTTGCCTTCGCCAAGGTGTGCACCCATGTGCGGACAGTAGGCATCACAGGTAACTACTCTTTTATCTTTACCACGGTAAATTGCTAATTCTCTGCCCAAAATTGTGACGGCTTTGACATCTCCTACCCGCAGATTTTGAGATGGTAATACCCAATACCATCCCTCAATAAAACGTTCTGGATTATTGAAAGTTTTATTTTTACGGATTGAGCTAAGATTCTGCGAGTTAACATTCATTTTCAGAGATTCACTTAAAGTGAAGCGGTTAATCTAGAATTAGCATGTTAATCTCAAGCAAACAGTTACTTTTAGTACTGGGAAAGATAATTATCCAATTTGATTAATAAATTTTAGAAGAGGAAAGCTAAATAACTACTAATAAAATGTTAAAATTTTACCAATTAAATAAAAGCTGATAGATACTGACATTGACGGTGGATATATATTTGAAAAACAAAAACTTAGTAAAATCTCTAATTTACTAAAAATTTTAGCTACTAATAACAATATTTTGCTAATCTCTAAAATATGTTAACAATCCGGGAAATATGTCATAATAATTACCAGAGTTGGGAAAATATGCCGTGTTAATTCAGGATGAAAAACTACTTTTAATTGGTCAAGTCACAAATCTGAGCGGAATCCCTATTAGAACAATTCGCTATTACGAAAGTATTGGTTTAGTCGAATCATCAAGACGTACAGAAGGGGGCTTTCGCCAGTTTTCTATGGATGTGCTAACTCGCCTAGCTTTCATTAAAAGAGCGCAAAACTTAGGTTTGAGTCTGGAAGAAATTCGAGATATTCTTCAAGTCTATGACCAAGGACAACCTCCTTGTGGTGAAATCAAAGAAAAGTTAGCAGAAAAGCTTTCAAAGATTGATCGCCAAATTGATCAGTTGTTCACCTTACGTTCGGAAATTGGGGAATTACTATCAGGCTGGAAGAATCCAACTGATCAACCAGAGGATGCTATCTGCCCGATTATCCAACAGGTTTAGGACACAGAAGAGGAAATCCGCCTTCTATCTCACTAATGTGGAGATGGGGGGCGTGCCACTACAATCATTTGTGACCTTGGAGGAATTACAATTTTCATGATTGATTCCTGTGGCTAGGGATTAATCAGGCGATCGCTGTACGGAACTGCGATCGCTTCTTTTATGGAGGTTTACGCAAAGACTCTTCAATTTCCCTAGTTTCCTTTGCGGTTCGTTTGTGTTTGTGATTTACTCAACAGAAACCATCATAGTTCTAGTCCCATTAATGCTAAACCACCGATAGTCACACCAATTTTCATGCCTAACGGTTGGTCGATGGATTTAAACTGGCTAGTTTGCCCTGACGAGGAAGTTGTTGGCATGGCAGCTGATGCAGTTCCCAGGACTAGCCCTAAAGCGTTCAGAAGGCAGAAGTACGAAGGCAGGAGGCAGAAGGGAACCCACGTTTAAAAACGTGGGATTGAAGCAAGGAAGCTTTGTATCTTGCGCTACGCGTCTCGATACAATTCTTTTTTTTAACTGGGCTTTAGACCCAGAACTAAAGTTTTTATTGATGCTCCTTTCCTTCTGCCTTCTGCCCTCTGCCCTCTGCCTTTCTTTGTAAGGCTGGCCCAAAACGGATTTTTACTGAACATTTTAGGAAATAACTTTTGGTTGGAATTTACGCAATCTCAGGGCATTTTTCACCACAGAGACCGAAGATAAAGCCATCGCTGGGGCATCATTAATACCATCACCTACCATTGCTACTAGAGAGTGCCTTTCTGAGTGCTGAGTGCTGAGTGCTGGGTGCTGAGTGCTTTTTCTTTAGTCCTTCTTGCTGAAGGAATTGGATCATGGCTGCTTTTTGGTCTGGACGCACTTCGGGAAAAACTCGCTGAATACCAACTTCTTGGGTGATCGCTTCTGCGGTTTTCCGGTTATCTCCGGTCAGCATGACTACTTCTAAGCCTAACTTTTGTAGGGTTTTGACTGCGGCAAAGGTAAAGTTGCCCATGAAGTTAAACCAAATGACAAAAGTGGCGATCACAATGGCAATCACAACTGGTACAAACCATCCCGTCACTTGATCTGCTAATCGCTGAATTGGTGCTTTAGAACCTTGTGCTTGCTGGACTAATTTGACAATCTGCGACAAAAACGTATCTTTGCCAACTCGTGTCACCCGAAACTGAAAACTACCAGTTTTGTTAATCGTGGCACCAATTACCTCATCTCCTATTTGCTTTTGCACTGGTACACTTTCACCTGTCACCATAGCCTCATCTACAGTTGAAGCCCCTGCAATCACCTCGCCATCTACCGGAATTTTTTCACCAGGACGTACCAAAATCACATCGTTGATTTGGACTTCTGCAATGGGAATATCCATTTTTACACCATCACGGATGACTCTGGCATTTTTGGGTTGCAGTCCCATGAGTTGCCGGACTGATGTAAATATGAAGCTTGATTTTTGCACCAAGCCCGAATGACTGGAAGTCGCGTCTTAGGCAGCTGGATAGCCTGCGGCCGCTAATGCCTCCTTAATGGCTGTTTCTGATGCTTGAGTGTCTACGCTCACAAGTTTGGTTTGTGGATCAGCTTGAATATTAGCGTTGGCATCAACTGTTTTCACTGCATTGGTAATAGTGTTGGCACAAGCAGAACAAGCCATGTTAGGAACTGTAAGTTGGAGTGTCATAAATTTACGGTACTGAATGAAAAACCTATCAAAACCAAGCTTGCATCTGCTGAATTGCAGTCTGCAAAAATAACACAGCCATCTCAAATGCTATTTAATTGTGGTAAATCATCATTTTGATGACTGCAAGGGGACATCTCGACTAAAGTCAGCTTTTTTGATTGAGATATACCTCAATATTTATCCTAAACTCTCTAGCCAACTAGAGAATCTATCAGGCTTTACAAGTCTTAAAATTTATTACCGTAGTCACATAGGTGAGGACGGTCTTGATTGCTCATACCAATTCAAAATTCACAATGAAGAAAGCCAGATTTCACAGGGGTTTCTCAGTTTGGATTTGTTGCTGAATTTTGGTGAATTGGTATTCCGCTACGCAAAAGTTAAAAATAAAAACCCCTGGTCAGTACCAGGGGAATTAGTCTGTAATATGCCATCAACTACTCTATTCCTACTGAATAGGATCGCACCCATTACACTTTAGTGCATCCGTAGTCATGCAAATAATGCATAAAATTAATGTTATTATCGCAAATATATAGTAATAATACAGACATAGCTACTACTGAACTTATACAACAGGTCTATTTAGCAATGTCACAATTGTCTTAACTAACTCATTGGGTTCCACAGGTTTTGTTACATGACGTTGAAAGCCAGCAGCGAGAGCTTGTTTTTCATTAAAGTCTCCAGCGTAAGCAGTCAGTGCGATCGCCGGAATTTGCCCACCCTGCTCTGGTGGCAAAGCTCTCACTTGCTGTATGAGCATGTAGCCATCCATCTCTGGCATCCCAATGTCACTGAGGAGGATATCCGGTGGGGATTGCATTAACGCGGCCAAGGCTTCGCTGGCTGAGGTTGCAAAGATGACGCTGGCCTGAGCTTGTTCCAACAAAAACACAATAAACTCTCGTGTATCGGTATCATCATCTACCACCAAAACTTGCACACCTTGTAGATTGAGGGATGACTGGGAGAATTGCTCCTCCTGATTTGCTGCTAGACTAATTGGCATGAGCGGCAATCTGACGGTAAAAGTGGCTCCTAGTCCTTCGCCAGGGCTGTCTGCCTCAACGGTACCGCCATGTAATTCCACAAGATGACGCACGATCGCCAATCCTAATCCCAATCCGCCAAACTTACGTGTTGTGGTACTATCGGCTTGACGGAAGTAGTCAAATATGTAGGGCAAAAACTCTAAAGGAAAGCCCTTGCCGTTATCACTAACGGTGATTTGAGACTGATTATCCACCTCCTCTAGTCGCACCTCAACTTTACCGCCTGCGGGGGTGAATTTAACGGCATTGGCAAGCAGATTCCAAATCACCTGTTGCAAACGAGTTGAGTCCCCAAAGACATGTTTCACCTGAGAAGCAAAACTTGTTTCTATCTCAATGGATTTAGCTTCTGCCGCCAGCCGCACGGTTTCGATCGCAGCTTGAATAATCGCTGCTAAATTCACCGGACTGACGTTCAAGTTGAGCTTCCCTTGTAAAATTCGGGAGACATCGAGTAAGTCTTCAATCAGTTCAGATTGTAGCTTGGCATTGCGCTCAATTGTTGCCAGGGCTTGTGCCGTCTTCGCTTTGTCTAGTTTGTTGTTCTGGAGCAGCCTTGACCAGCCCAAGATGGGATTGAGAGGCGATCGTAACTCATGGGACAGCACCGCCAAGAATTCATCTTTAACCCGGTTGGCAGCTTCTGCCGCACTTCTGGCTGTGCTTTCTGCTTCGTAGAGACGGCTACGGGTAATCGCCTGGGCACATTGTTGTGCCAGTGATAAGATAAACCCTTGCCGCTCCTCATCCAACTGTTGCGGCTCAATAAAAGCGAAGGACATGCCGCCGACGGCTCGACCTTCAACCATTAGAGGAATGGAAATCCAGGCACCAAAGCGATGCTGCTCATACTGTTCGGTGAGATGCGGATAGCGGATGGCTCGTTTTTGTGATGATTCTGCCCAAATCGGCTGTCCGGTGCGTACGGCTTCTGCCAAAGGCACGGGCGCATTGAGAGAAAAACGCTGCCAACCGTTCATTTGGTCAAGTTCACAACCTACGATGCGGACGACTTCGAGTTCAGTGCCAGTGTCATTCACTAAGGCCACAAGGGCAAAATTAGCACCCAAAGCCGCAATTCCTTGATCTGCAATCACATCCGCCACCTGGAGGGGAGTTAGCGATTCGGAAAAAGCAGCCGTCACAGACTGAAGTCGGGTAATGCGCTCGGCAGATTGCTGTGCCTCCCGGTAGAGGCGGGCATTATCAATGGCGATCACAGCTCGATGGGCGATGTCTTCTGCCAACGCCATATCTGCCTCAGTATAACGGCGATCAGATTCAGCCGTGACAAAGGAAATTGCCCCTAATATCTGTCCCCGGGCAACTAACGGTGAGATAATGCCAGACTTTAAGCCCAGTTCGCGCAAGATTCGCAGATGTTCAGCATCTTGAGCTACCATCACCAATACAGTATCTGGAATTTCCGCCGCCATTTCGGTTTTCCCAGTTCGCAGCACCTTGGGCACTCCCTCCGTGGCATCGATTTGTCTGGGATATTGCCGATGAATTTCCCAGCCCAACTCTACTTTGGTGGGATCACAGTGAGCCACTGCCACCCGATGAATGCATTGATTGTCTTGCAGCAAGTCGATTGCACACCAGTCCGCAAAGAACGGCACTACCAGATTCGCCACACTTGCTAGAGTGCATTCATAATCTAATGAGGATGCCAACACTGTGCTGACTTCTGCCAGAAATGCTGATCGCCTGTGGTCGGCTTCTGCTTCTAGACGCGCAGTTTGCTCTTGAACTTGTTGCCGCATCAATTGGGCGCGTTCCGCTTCTGCCTGTTTGCGCTCGGTAATATCTTTGTTGATACCAATGAAAAAGATGGGATTTCCAGTTTTGTCATACACGGTTTTGGCTGTTGTCTCGATCAGCACCGCCGATCCATCTTGGCGTTGGCAGGGAACTTCACCACAAAATGCTCCGGTTTCCTGAATAGAGCGAATCATTTGGGTCGTCATCGCCGCTTTCATATCTGAGCGATGGAGAACGCTAACGTGTCTGCCGATCGCCTCTTTTGCTGTATAGCCAAAGATTTGCTCGGCATTACCCAGCCAGCGTTGAATTTTCCCCTCCAAATCGGTCAACAAAATGGCATCGGGCATTTGCTGCAAGGCTACATCGGAAATCAGTAACTCAGCTTCGGCTTGTTTGCGTTCGGTGATGTCATGCATCACGACGACTGCCCCCTGTTTTCTGCCCTGGCTATCGGCGATCGCCTGTCCACTGGCAAGCAGCGTCTTCACGGTTCCCTGTTTGGGCGCAATCACCATTTCCAAATTCTCAACTGTTTGTCCCTGTAACGCTCGAAATAGCGGGATCTCGTTTTTGGGCATCCGCGTTTTGCCATCGGGTAAATACAGGTCATAGTAATCTGCCCACTGATCAGGTGGCAGTGGTTGCTCAGGCAAGCCATGAAATTCTCGTGCTGCTCGATTAAATAGGGTTAAAATCCCCTCAGCATTACACGCTACGATTCCTGCCTGCACATGATCAAGCAGCACTCTGAGTAACTCCTGTTCTTTTTCCAGGTCTGCTTTGGCTTGCTGTCGTTCCGCAATTTCTAAGTAGAGTAATTCGTTTGCTTGAGATAATTCAGCCGTTCGTTGTGCAACTAAATGCTGCAATTCCTGCTGGGCTTCTTGCCGTGCTGCTTCTGTTTGCTGTCGTTCCAATTCGGTGGCGATGCGTAAGGCAAAGATGGTTAATAGAGATTCTGCTAGCTGAACATTTGTCAAAGCCTTGCTATCCATCACACCCAGTAGGCCCAGAGGCGCGCCCGTGGTGTCAAAGAATGGCACTGCTACATAGCTTTCCACATTTAAAGGTTCTAAAAGAGGCGCGTTGGGAAACAAAGCTTGGACTCGTTGGGGATAGCTGCACAATTTTCGTTGCTGGAGTATTTCCTGGCAGGGGGTATCATGCAGCAGGTATGTAGAGTTATCGATGATCTGCCCCTTGGCACAGGCGGCGATCGTGCGGATTGCTGCCTGGTGGTCTCCGTCCACTAAACCAATATACGTATAATCAACCCCCAGCACTTTACTCAAATGTTGCACCAAAGCCAAGAAAAATGCTTCACCCATCACAGCAGAAATACCCTGAGTCACTTCTAGCAACGCTGCATCGATTTGAGCAATTTTCCGGGCTGCCAGTCGTAGCTCTAGTTCATCCATCACCATTGCAGCAAGATCCGCTAAGATAGCTTTTTGCTCATCGGTTAAGGCATCACGCGTTTGTGTATCTAACAAACAAAGCGTGCCTAAGTTGAAGCCATCTTGGGTCAGCAATGGCGCGCCGGCATAGAACCGCAGACCCGGTTCGGTTTGGACAAATGGATTACAGGCGAGACGAGGATCTTGCCTAGTGTCGGGAATAACTAATACCTCGTTAGATAATAGTGCCAAGCTGCAAATAGTCGCATCTCGCTGCACCTCCCGCATCTCAAAGCCATAGGCAGATTTAAACCAGCCTCTCGATTCGTCAACCAGGGAAACCAGGGCGATCGGCACATTGAATAAACGCGCTGCTAGGGAGGTGATGCGATCAAAGGCAGCTTCTGGTGGGGTGTCGAGAATGTTGTATCGCCGCAGTGCCTCTAAGCGTTCTCCTTCATTTGCAGGTAAAGGGGCGGTGGTTGCAATGGGTTTAGGGGAAGTTTCAGTCATGGACTTTGAGTCAGTGGGCGAGTAGCAGGCTGGAAATACAACGGTAATGATACTATTATCTATCAGTTTCAACGGTGCCTAACTACTCCAGCGATCGTCCGCAACAAATGTTCTGGCTCGACAGGTTTATCAAGATGTTCCTGATGCAGTTTTTTGTCATGCAGTTCTTCTGCATGAAAATGTTATTGCCCTATTTTAGCCCGCTCATGCTAATACCTAACTTAACAGGAAAGTCTAATTTTGAGAATTATCTTCTAATTCGCTCATGGTAGTGTGAGCAAAAGATTTTTTTGTAGCCACCTGATGTTCATACCAGTTCATTAAGGGCGTAGCAGAAATGCCGTGTAAAATTACAGAAACTACAATAGTGGTGTAAGTTATCCAAGATATTTGTTCACCAACCTCTCCTTTTAAGCCATGGCTAAACGCATAGGCAAGATAATATAAAGAGCCTACGCCACGAATACCAAACCAGCCAAATAACCAACGGGTTGCCGGATGAAAACTGCGGCGTTGGGAGCGTAAGGGACGTTGACCAATTGTACTAATCCAAACTCCCACAGGTCGAATTACTAAGAATAATAACACTATGACTATTAAAGATTGAAAGGCATAATTAAGCATTGGTTGCCATAATAATATTGTTCCCAATAATAAAATTATTCCTATTTCCAATAATCTTTCTAGTCGTTCAATAAATTCTAATTGTGCCATGGGCTTGTGAGGATCTCTGTAGCTGTCTTGGACAACCACACCAGCTACAAATACTGCCAAAAATCCATAGCCATTGATAATTTCTGTTAAAGAATAGGTTATTAAAATTGCACTAATAGCAACGAAATCTTCCATGACTGCATCAGCAAAACGCTTTTTTTGAATTTTTTGGTCAACCCAAACTACTAGTTTAGCTACCAGAAAACCCATCACAATACCAGATGCGATCGCCCAAAATACATCAACTATTAACCAATCCTGAAACCAGTTGTGCCAATTATTATCTTTAATGGCGTAAATACCAAAATAAACAAAAGGAAAAGCTAAAGCATCATTTAACCCCCCTTCAGAGGTTAAACCAAAGCGTAACTCATCTCTATCGTTAATATCTGTTAGTTGTACTTCTGAAGCTAATACTGGGTCAGTGGGTGCAAGAATTGCTCCTAATAAAATCGCTTCTCCCCAATTCATGTCTAAAAATAATCTCCCGACTATTGCCAATCCCAAGATAGAAATCGGCATTAATAACCCAATCAGTCGTGCTGTAATATTCCACACTCTCAAGCGTAGAGGATGAATAATTTTCAAGCCACAGCTAAATACAGAAATAATTACGACAAATTCCGTTAATCTTTCGAGTACTTTGGCATTAAATACATTATTTTCTCTCAGTTGGATCATTTCTAAGCCTTCAGAACCTAAAAATATACCCATTAATAGATATATTAGTGCGAAAGAAAGTGGTAAGCGCTTAATCCAACCTGACCCTAGTGTAACTACTAGTAACAGTAGACCAATAATCAGTAGGTCAAGAATGTAAATATCTACCATATAAATATCTATAAAAACTGAATACAACCTTGTCAGTTTATTGGCGATTGCCTATTTGTATAAAATATCTATAGATAGATTTTATGAAGAAGTTTTTTTACTTTTACTAGTCTAGAATGAATAGTGCTAACAAGAGCATTGTTTAACTGATATCTTGTCCCTGTCCCATATCCCACCAAGAAATAAATTTCTTGGCTAATAGCTAAAGTCCACTAAAGTGGACTGAAATTTTTACCATACTCAGTGCTGAGTACTTTCTTCCTTTTCTTCTTACTCAGCACTCAGCAATTCATCAAATACCATGATGTCAACTATTGCGATTGATCGCTGCTTTCCAATTCAGGTGATTCTGGCGTAGCTTCTTTCACCCGACGGATAGGTAAATTGGCAATCAACGCGGTGGTTCTTTGGTTGCTTTCTAAAGAAAATTCCAAGCCCTCCGTATCAATTTCTACATAGCGACAGACTATCTCGAGGATTTCTTGCCGCATTTTTTCCAATCGTTGAGGGTCTAAATCAGCGCGATCGTGGGCAATCACCAGTTGTAGGCGACGTTTCACTTGAGTGCGACTGGTATCAGGACTACGCAAAAAAAGCCGTTCTATAAGTTCAAGGATCATTGCCAATAGGTGTGTGGAGACTGGAACATAAGTTAAACAATCTTTGTCCACAACAACCTTCGCAAGCGGGCGAAGATGTTGTCATGGGGTGAGTCGAGATCAAGAAATTCGACTTTTTCCCCTTCCAATCTACGGGCAATATTTTCAAAGGCTATGGCAGCTAAAGAGGGGGTATCCCCTAAGACTAAAGGTTCGCCGCGATTGGTAGAAACAATAACACGCTCATCATCAGGGATTACCCCGATTAGGGGTATTGCCAAAAGTTCCTGAACATCTTGCACAGACATCATATCATTTGCCCGAACCATTGCGGGTCGGATGCGGTTGATGATTAAATGGGCACGCTTAATGCCTTGTGCTTCTAGTAAGCCAACTACGCGGTCAGCATCACGAACTGCGGAAATTTCCGGTGTGGTGACAATTAGGGCTTCTTTGGCTGGGGCGATCGCATTTTTAAAGCCATTTTCGATACCAGCCGGACTATCGATAATCACGTACTGATATTTTTGTGCCAGTGCATTCACCAGTAATTTCATTTGTTCAGGTGTGACGGCATCTTTCGAGCGATTTTGGGCTGCTGGTAAAAGTACGAGGTTGGGTTGTCGCTTATCTTTCACCAAAGCCTGTTCTAATCGGCATTCTCTAGCCAGAACTTCCACCGCAGTGTAGACGATGCGGTTTTCTAGTCCTAGCAGCAAATCCAAATTTCTCAGACCGAAATCTGCATCAACCAAAGCAACTTGACGCCCTATTTTGGCTAAAGTCATGCCTAAATTTGCCGAAACAGTGGTTTTACCCACTCCTCCTTTACCGGAGGTAATCACAATAATGCGAGTCATGGTAGAGTTGCGCTCGATTAGGGTTCAGGAAATTATAGTAGATACTTATGGTACCTGATTAATCCTGGCTAATTGGTTTCGGGAAAAATCAGTAGCCCTGGCGATGCGAATTCCTTGGGAGGTAATATGTGCCACTTCGGGAAAAAATTGCATCGGTGATTTCTCTGGTGCCCTAGCGACAGCATCTGCGATCCGCAACTGGGTTGGTTCCATTTGCAAGGCCATAATCAGACACTCACGATTGCCCCCGGCACCCGCATGGGCAATTCCACGTAGACGACCCCATACTAGGATATCTCCTTCTGCAACTACACTACCACCTGGATTTAAATCTCCTAAAAGAATTACTGTTCCGGGATGACGAATTTCGACTCCAGAGCGGACTGTCATTTCCAGATAAAGCGCATCTGCTGGGATGGGAGTGGCAGTTTTGAACTGTGAATTGAGGGAGGTGTCTGGTTGTAGTTGTTCAACTGAATAGCCAGAGGTGACAGCCGCGATCGCGGTTTGCCGACGACTAGTCGCTACAGATTTTAGTTGGAGTTGGACTTCACTAAAGGCTTCGGCGAATTCTTGTAGTTGTCTACCATCTAATAAGCGGTCTTGGGCGATGAGATGCACTGGGATATTTGATGTGCGAAAGCGATCGCTGGCATTTAACCGGATCTTCAATTGTTGCCAAATTTCAGACCATGTGAGTTCGGAAGCGGGTATTTGAGTTTCTGTGGGCAAAATAACTAACAGTTTTCCCCCTTCACTTTTTAACTGCACTTGAATATGGTTATTTACCTGATTCCCGACTGTGACTAATTCAGCAGAGTCAATATCTAAAATCACAGAACTAGATTCTACATCACCAAAACCAGAAACAGAATCTGGCTCAATAGAGTGAGAATTTAACTCTAGATCATCAGGGGAAGAATTTGACTGTAAATAGAGGAGAACAGAATTTAATTCTGCATCCGGGATAATGTCATGAGAATCAGCATCAGAAATAACAAAATTTGGCTTCATATCATCAGAAACGGGAGAATTTACCTCTAAATCCGAAATGTGAGAGATTGACCCTGCATCAGGGAGTGCAGAATTTGACTCTAGATCGGAGATATGAGAATCAGAAGTCATGCAGCACCAGCCAAAAGACACACCGAGTAATTACCAATATTAAGTTAGTTGCACAATGCAACAACATTTTTAACTTATGTATTTTTAGTTAATCTTTTGTAAACTGTCCCCAAGGCATCAGCATCGCCAACATTACCAGGAAACAGCACCACTGGCAAATTGGGAAACTGGGGATGATCCGAAGTGGTGATTACCATCGAACAACCAGCTAAAATTTGACCGAGTAACCGAGCTGAATTTAAAGCCAAACCAGTACTCAAGACATCGTTTGAGGTAATCCCACCTTTACTGATTAAAAACCCAATATCGGATGGTAAACCCCGCACAATATCCATTAATAAACTAGAAACTTTGACCCCAAAATCTAACCTGGTTTTGACATCCTTAAAAGTTAGTTCCTGACGGCTAGTATAAATTACTGGTGTTTTGCCATCTGTATGTGCTGTCCTGGCACTTTCGAGAATTTCGTTTAGTAGTGTAGCAAATTGGTCTGCCTCATCATCTAGTAACCGCGCTACATCCACTTCCATCCCCGCCGTTCCTTCAACTTGCAATAGTGCTTGCAACTGCTGAGTCGTTTTTTTCACGTGGGAACCCACAATTACCGCACCAGGTTTACCTTGGCGCACGTATTCAGCCATATTTTCTGCGGCAATGGGTTGGGGAGGTAAGGCAGCCAAAGCAGTTAAAATACTGGCAGCACTGCGAAATAAAAAGCGTTTTCCTTGACTGGCTGCTTCTAGCACATCTACAGCAAACAAGTTGAGATCAGCTTGAGTTTCACCATCGACAACAGCGCAATGATTACCACTGAGTTGCAATAAGCGCTCTAAGCTACCCGCACGGATATCAGTAAGTATAAACCTGGCGACAGATTCCGCATGAATCCGCCCTTGAGTTTTTTCTTCGACGTACCTAGGTAAATAACTGTGATGGTAGCCGAACACAGAATCACGGGCAAACTCTGTTTCATGTACTGGGGTGGGTACACCATCAATGATCAAGTAATGCACGCTATCGCGGGTGATACGTCCACCTTCAAAAAACGCTGGTACTAAAAAATGAGCATCAAATGGCCCTAATTCTTGGGCGATCGCATCAGTTTCGATGGGGTAATGTCCCCGTAATGTAGAATCAGAACGGCTAACAATCAAAAAATCCCGCATATTTTCAGCCGCTAACGCCAGTTTTAAATTCTGGCAAACTTCTCTAGTCACGGATGCTGCTAACTCTGGAGGTAAGGATCTAGTATTTGTTAATACAAAGAAAATGGGGGAATCATCTTGTAACCCAGTGCGTAAAGTGTCCACATCCCAGTGCATTAGCAGCAAGCAGCTGTGGACTGTTTGCGATCCTGTGGGGTCATCATCTAGGACAATAATTTTGGGTTTGTTATTCATAGGGACTTCCAATTAAAAAAAACAGCCAACAACCTCATACAATAAACTTCTCTGTTCCTGATTTCTCTGCGTCCTCCGTGTCTCTGTGGTTTGTTTATTTGGATAATTTATTTCTGGGAAATCCCATAAGTCAACGGGTGGCGAATATTTTCTAGGAAAATCTGACTCAAATTTTCTGCAATTTTCGGATTTCTGCTTGCACATCCAAAGCAATCTGCAAAGATTGATTGAGAAGTTGAGCATATTCGCTGCTCTGATTACTAACTTGCAAAGCTTGCAGATTGGCTAAATTATTAATCAATAACTCTTGGTTATTTGCCAGTAGCTTTTTATTATCCCGCAAAATTCGTTCACTTTTGAGAGATCGGACTAAATCTTCTCTAATAAGTTGGAGAGCAGCAATCACTTGCTCTCGGTCATTGATACTACTTTGAGGATTTCCAGATGTTGCTAATTGGTCATTAATATCGATTGCTGTAACAACAGTATGATATTTATCCACTTCATCTAAAAGTACTGTCAGACTGTGAGGACAGGTCAAACGTTGCCATAGCGATCGCCCCACTATTACGGAAATTGGCACTAAAATTAATAAAATAATTCCTAGTGTAATTGAAGAACCAATTGTCGGCAGAATAATCAAGGCATAAACAAAGCCAACAACAATTGGAGTTAAAGCCAGTGCTACCAGCATTTCATTAATAATAAGTCCTAATCGCTTCTCGCTATCTTGCCAGATAGAAGGTCGAAAAACATCATCTGGATCGAATCCTGTCAAACGTCTCAATTCACCTTTGCTAATTTCCAAACCTATTAAGTCCGGCTGCACAAATAGATACTCCTATGAAATCGCGATTTGAGTATTTGAAACTTGCTAGGCTTTTTTTTGTCAGTAGCTAAGACTTACACAATAGAAGTTCGTAGTTAGGCGGCTCTAGCCCTTTAAAACCTTGTAAGAAAGCGATAAATCGCTGCGAACAAAAAAATACATTAATTATCTCTACCTACTTACTGAAGAATAAAAAGGATTTTTTGACCCAGCAAGCATTCTATTAACTGCTATTATTAATTTTCATATTTCCCAGATTATGCCAATAAATTAAGTAAGATTTTGGGATTGCTTGAGAAAATTTAAACCTAAAAATAGAGCCGCAATACTTCCTGTTACAGCAATTTTACCTTGAGTAATTTGCTCAAAAACTGATTCTACAGGAATTAAGACAATTTCAATATCTTCTGTAATATCTAGCTTTCTTACCCCGGAATTTCTCACATTCTCCGCCAAAAATAGATGTATTTGGTTAGTATCCTTAACCGGATTATCGTATAAAGTAGCTAATTTAGTAACTTTTTGGGCTATATAACCAGTTTCTTCTTGTAGTTCTCTGACTGCTGCTGTTTCAGCATCTTCCTTGGCTGCGTCGAAACTCCCAGCCGGAAGTTCTAACAGAATTTCACCAACTCCATGCCTATATTGACGTACAAAAACAATTTCTTGATTATTGGTAATTGGTAAAATTAAAGCAATTTCTGGTCTCATAATCACGAAAAAATCATCTATAATTTGACCATTAGGTAATTCTATTTTATCTTGCCGCACTTGACACCAGCGATGATTTAAAACCATTTGGGATTTTAATATATGCCATTTTTTTATGTTGTCCATAGATAAATTATTGAGATAAAAATTTAGGCAATAAATTTATGAATGTAAAAAAGTATAACAGATACCTCAAATAATCTAAAATTTGCACATACACTATTTTTGCTCTAACCAAAAATTGAGCATACTTATGCAATTAGAAGTAAATTTATTTACTGTCAACAAGCGATTTCCCTTGACAATTAGTCGTGGTACAACAGCGCAAACAACGAATGTATGGGTAAGAATTTTACATGATGGTATTGAAGGCTGGGGTGAAGCATCGCCATTTGGTGTAGGCACTCATTCCCAATCAACTGAGATCATTAAAAGTCATTTGCAGCAACTTGCACCATTATTACAAGCATTTAGCCCGTTGCAGCGCCAGCAAATTGAGCAAATCTTCACAAAACAACAGATTCCTTCATCCGTCAGATCTGCCCTGGATATGGCAATGTATGACTGGCTAGGCAAGCTTGTGGGATTACCTTTGTGGCAAATCTGGGGACTTGATCGCCACGCTATTGTGCCGACTTCAGTCACCATTGGGATTAATTCACCAGCAGCAGCTAGAGCCAGGGCGCGGGACTGGTTACAATTTATGGATGTTCGCCTGTTCAAGGTGAAATTAGGGAATCCGGATGGCATAAATGCAGACAAACAAATGTTATTAGCGGTGCAAAAAGAAGCACCTGATTTAAAATTATTCGTGGATGCAAACGGGGGTTGGAGCTGGGAAGATGCTGTAAAGATGTGTAGTTGGTTGGCTGATTTAGGTATAAAGTATGTAGAACAACCATTACCACGGGGGCAGGAGGAAAGTTTACTCAAACTGAAGGAGCGATCGCCCCTGCCAATCTTTGTTGATGAAAGTTGCTTTACCAATGCCGATATTCCCCATTTAGCAAACTACGTGGATGGCATCAATATCAAGCTGATGAAATCAGGGGGATTAACCGAGGCTATGCGGATGGTACATACAGCGCGAGCTTATGGGTTGCAAATCATGTTCGGTTGCTATTCTGACAGTTCGTTAGCTAATACAGCTGCAGCACAGCTAGCACCATTGGCGGATTATTTAGATTTAGACAGTCACCTTAACTTAATTGATGATCCTTTTAAGGGTGCATTAGTGCAAGAAGGAAGAATTTTACCAAACGATTTACCAGGCTTGGGGGTGCAATATAGTGCGTCTGCCACTTAATCAAAGAATAGCAATTCTGTTACATGAAGGAATTAGTGGGACTCAGGGCAAAACAGGGCTGTCACTTTTACGCTACAGTGAAGCTCCCATTGTCGCGTTGATTGATCGCGAGTCTGCTGGCAAATCCGTGCCAGAACTAACAGGAATTAAGCGTGATGTCCCAATTGTGGCATCAGTAGCAGCAGCCCTAGAGTATAAACCCGAAGTTTTGGTAATTGGCATTGCTCCCAAAGGTGGTGCTGTACCAGATGATTACTGGCTAGAAATCAAAAACGCTTTAGCAGCTGGGATGTCCTTAGTCAATGGTTTACACACGCCATTAGCCAACATGCCAGAGTTAAGCACACTGCTCAAACCAGGGCAATTAATTTGGGATGTGCGGAAAGAACCAGCTAATTTAGATGTTGCTAATGGGTTGGCACGCACCCTCCCTTGTCGGCGGGTGCTGACAGTGGGGACTGATATGGCAATCGGCAAGATGTCCACCAGCCTAGAGTTACATTGGGCATCACGACTGCGGGGGTGGCGTTCTAAATTCTTAGCGACAGGTCAAACTGGCGTGATGTTAGAAGGAGACGGCGTACCCTTAGATGCAGTACGGGTAGACTTTGCGGCTGGCGCTGTGGAACAGATGGTAATGCGCTATGGCAAAAATTACGACATCCTCCACGTCGAAGGACAAGGTTCACTGCTGCATCCTGGTTCAACAGCAACCCTCCCCCTAATTCGTGGTTCACAACCAACTCAATTGATACTAGTGCATCGAGCAGGACAAATGCATGTGCGGAATCATCCCCATGTCATGATTCCGCCATTACCAAAAGTGATTCGGCTGTATGAGACTGTGGCCAGCGCAGGTGGAGCCTTTAAAGGTGTGCCAGTAGTAGGTATTGCTTTGAACACAGCTCATCTAGATGAATTTGCCGCGCAAGAAGCGATCGCGCAAACAACAGCAGAAACTGGACTAACTTGCACCGATCCTGTGCGCTTTGGTGCCAGTGTGCTGTTGGATGCAGTGATGAGGAATTAGCTGTGGTTTCAACTAAGTCAGAGGGAAGTCCCAATGAAACGAGTTTCACAGCCAAGTATGAAAGAGGGACTAGGGACTGGGGAACTCGGTGCCCCCTCTGGGGATAAGGGGCAATGGGGACTGGGATTTTTACTCAGCACTCAGCACTTAGCACTCAGCACTTTCAAGTCAGATGGAAGAAGGAAGACGAATGATCTTCATCCTTCTTCACTTCGGCCACGCTCAGTACAAGCCTCTTGACTCCAACAGCACCTGACTTTTCCCGTTAAGTCTGTTTAGCAAGCTTCCAGCCCTCACAGAGGTCATGCAATTTTAACCAACCGCGCCACAGGACTTGAATACCAATGGGTGTTTTGCTTCGATGTTCGAGGTAGCCA
>JAESGC010000033.1_pt1 | contig 101573 bp, 78 predicted proteins | sample 9266221 | NCBI WGS metagenome assembly JAESGC01 (sample SAMN14515568, study PRJNA621660) | algae metagenome | isolation source: Trichormus sp. ATA11-4-KO1 and co-occurring heterotrophs from soil, at the... | place: Chile: Atacama Desert, Tarapaca Region | collected 2009-05-22 | reverse complement strand
GCTCACGGGTCAAATTGCTGGGGTAAGCTTTACTCATGTCACTCTCTCGGTGCTGTTTACTATTCATTCACAGCTTATACTGAGAGAGCTTTTTTACAACCTTTCTGACTTTTCAAACACCCTCTAAGGCGCAAGCGTACCCCCGACTACTCTAAATAAGGAGCAAATACCAACAGCGTTACTCCCCGCCAGTCAAGGTATACAGCAGTTTCGTTAAACCTAATGCCAGGTGAAATGCTCACCCACAATGGTTTTTATTTACAGATGATGGAAATGATTGTTTTAGATCAATTACCAGGTTAATTTGGACATCGAACTTAGGTGCTTCATGCGCGTAATGGCGCAGAACACAGACTCCGCGCATCAATCCCTAAATTTTAATACCTACGGATCATGAATAGTTCCAGTCTTAGCCTTCACGTGCTTAACCACAAACTCTTTTGTAAATCAACCGTAATCTTACTAAGTTACTAAAGTTTCCGGTTTAAACTCACTGTAAAGTAACTTAGTTACTTAGTCAAGGTAACTTATCAAGAAAATTACCCAAAAAGGTGTAAAATACCTGCTAAAGTCCGCAATTAAGTCATCAAATTTTGACATATTGCTTTCTCACCTAGTGAGTTAACATGGGAAATTAGTAGTTCGTCTCGCTATGAATTTTAAGTGGTGTGAGTATGAGTGTCGTTCCTGAACAATTTTTATTAGACTTAGCTCAAGAACGGTGCTTGTCAAGCAGTGAACTAGAGGTGATATTACACGCTGTTCAGGGTAAATCGCCAAATCTAACCGCCAAAGAATTAGGTATCAGCGCCGAAGCCGTACGCAAAAGATTAAGTGAGGTTTATAAAAAATTCCAAGTTAGTGGTAGTGGACCAGGAAAACTCACTAAGTTACAACAAGTGATTGCCAGTGAGTATCAAGTATCTTCGCTAAATCTCAAACCTACAGTCCACAAGCCCCAAGATTGGGGACAAGCTCCTGGTATCAGCGTTTTTTATGGACGGGTTCCTGAACTTTCCCTATTCAAACAGTGGATTGTTCAAGATCGTTGCCGACTTGTGGCAATATTGGGCATGGGGGGAATTGGCAAAACGGCTTTTTCTGTAAAATTAGCAGACGAAGTACAAGAGCATTTTCAGTATTTGATTTGGCGGAGTCTTCGTAATGCTCCACCTATTAAAGAATTATTAGCAGACTTAATTCAATTTTTATCTGATGAGAGAGAAACGCGATTACCAGAAACCGGAGATGCTAGAGTAACGCTGTTAATTAATTATTTGCGCGATCGCCGTTGTCTTGTAGTATTAGATAATACAGAAGCGATTTTGCAAAGTGGCGATCGCGCCGGACAATATAGAGAAGGATATGCAGATTATGGTCACCTATTCAGACGAGTAGGAGAAGAAGTACATCAAAGTTGCTTAGTGTTGACTTCACGGGAAAAACCTCAAGAATTTGTGCCTTTAGAGGGTGAAGCATCACCAGTGAGAACATTATTTTTAGCTGGTTTAGGGGAAACAGAAGGGCAAGAAATTCTTAACGATAAAGGTCTGTTTGGAGCCAAGCAAGACTGGGCAAAATTAGTTGAAAATTATTCAGGTAATCCTTTAGCATTAAAACTAGTTTCTGAGCCAATTCGGGAGTTATTTGGTGGTGATATTGCTGCTTTTCTTGATTTAGGTAAAATAATTTTTGGTGATACACGAAATTTATTAGATCAGCAATTTGAACGTTTATCAGAAATCGAAAAAGAACTCATATATTGGCTAGCAATTAAACGAGAGGCAGTTTCTCTAGAAAATTTGCTAGATAGTATTATGAGTCCATTATTAACAAGAGAATTACTCGAAGCATTGGAATCTCTGCGGAGGCGATCGCTGATTGAAAAAAGTGCTGCCCTCTTCACACTCCAACCTGTGGTCATGGAGTATATGACTGAGCGATTGGTGGAAACAGTTTGTCAAGAAATTATTCAAGAAGAAATTGTCCTATTTGTCAGTCATCCTTTAATTGAAGCTACTGCCAAAGATTTTATTAGAAATAATCAAATTAATCTAATTCTTAAACCAGTTGTAGATAGACTATTAACTATTTTTATAAATTCTCGAAACCTGGAAAACCAGTTATCTCGAATTTTAGCGCAATTACAAACAAAAAATTCAGCAGAATCAGGGTATGCAGGTGGAAATATTCTGAATATGCTCTGTCATTTACAGGCTAACTTAAAAAACTATAATTTTTCTAATTTAAATGTTTGGCAAGCATATTTACAAGGTGTGAATTTGCATCATGTCAATTTTACTAATGCTGATTTAGCTAAGTCAGTTTTTTCGGAAAACTTAGTTTATATTTCGTCTGTGGCATTTAGCCCCGATGGCAAACTTTTGGCTACAGGTGACGCTGATGGTCAAACTTATTTATGGCAAGTTGAAGATCGCAAGCTACTGTTTACCTGTACTGGACACAGCATTTGGGTCAGGTCAGTAGCATTTAGTCCCGATGGTGAGATTTTGGCTAGTGGTAGTGATGATCAAACAGTAAAATTATGGGATGTTCACACGGGACAATGCCTCAAAACCCTGCAAGGACATAACAGTTGGGTGAGGTCAGTAGCATTTAGTCCCAGTGGTGAGATTTTGGCTAGTGGTAGTGAAGACCAAACAGTAAAATTATGGGATGTTCACACGGGTGAATGCCTCAAAACCCTGCAAGGACATACTAACCGAGTTAGGTCAGTAGCATTTAGTCCCGATGGTGAGATTTTGGCTAGTAGTAGTGAAAAGCAAACAATCAAGTTATGGGACATCCACACAGGTAAGTGTCTCAAAACCTTGCAGGGGCATAATGGCTGGGTCAGGTCAGTAGCATTTAGTCCCGATGGTGAGATTTTAGCTAGTGGTAGTGAAGACCAAACGGTGAAGTTATGGGATGTTCACACAGGTAAATGTCTCAAGACCTTACAAGGGCATACCAATCGGGTCTGGTCAGTCGCATTCAGTCCTGTTCGTCCAACGTCACCGCAGGAGTATGGTCAGATTTTAGCTAGTAGCAGTGATGACCAAACAGTGAAGTTATGGGATGTTCACACAGGTAAATGTCTCAGAACCTTGCAAGGGCATACTAATCGGGTCAGGTCAGTAGCCTTTAGTCCCGATGGTCGGACTGTAGCTAGTGGCAGTGAAAACCAAACCATCAAGCTATGGGACGTCCACACAGATGAATGTCTCAAAACCTTACAGGGATATACCAATCGCGTGAGGTCAGTAGCGTTCAGTCCAGATGGTCAGACTGTAGCCAGTGGTAGCGAAAAGCAAACAGTGAAGTTATCCGATGTCCACACGGGTGAGTGCCTCAAAACAATACAAGCACATCACAGTTGGGTGAGGTCAGTTATTTTCAGTCCCGATGGTCAAACTTTAGCTAGCGGTAGTGAAAAGCAAACAGTGAAGTTATGGGATGTCCACACGGGTGAGTGCCTCAAAATCTTGCCAGGTCATCGCCATCGGGTCAGGTCAGTAACTTTTAGCCCAGATGGTCAAACTTTAGCGAGTGGCAGTGATGACAAAACAATCAAGTTATGGGACATTCACACAGGTAAGTGCCTCAAGACCTTACACGGACATAGTAGTTGGGTGAGGTCAGTAACTTTCAGTCCCGATGGTCAAACTTTAGCTAGCGGTAGTGAAAACCAAAGAGTGAGGTTATGGAATGTCCACACAGGACAATGCCTCAAAACCTTGCCAGGTCATCGCAATCGCATCAGATCAGTAACTTTCAGCCCAGATGGTCAAATCTTAGCTAGTGGCAGTGACGACCAAACAGTTAAGTTATGGGATGTTCACACAGGTAAATGCCTAAAAACCTTGCAAGGACATACTAATCGGGTATGGTCAGTTATTTTCAGTCCAGATGGTCAAACTTTAGCCAGTGGTAGTGAAGACCAAACAGTCAAGTTATGGGATGTTGACACAGGACAATGTCGCAAAACTTTACAGGAAGCCAGTTGGGTACGGGCAATGATTTTTAGTCCGAACGGTGAAACCCTAACTAGTGGTAGTCAAGATGAGACAATCAAGGTTTGGGACGTGTTGACGGGTGAGTGTATAAAAACTTTGCAACAGCCTAAACTCTGTGAAGGCATGAATATCACTGGTGTGACAGGATTGACAGCAGCACAAATAGCTACACTCAAAGCTTTAGGGGCGGTAGAAGATGCCGAAGAAAAATAAAAGGTAAAAAGATGAATTTTGCCTCTTTCTTTCATCCCTTTACCTTTTTATGTACCTGATGCTTATTTAATGTTAGCCCGTGCGTCCCTCACTGCGGCAAAGAAAAATAATCCGGTGAGGGGAATGCTCAATCCTAGGATAATTGCCGTTACCTGAACGCCCAAATCCGGCTGTCCAGAACTAAGTTCAAACACTGAACCGACGGCGGCGATCGCTGTTACGCAAGAACCACCCAGAAATAAACCGCTTTTTGGAGTTAAATACACTATTAGTCCCCTATACTACTGGTTTCACGGCTTGATACGAGAAGCCATTTTTAGATAGCTCCTGGGCTAAAGTCAAGGAGTTTTCCACGCGGTCAACAAATACCACCCCCTTGAGGTGATCCATTTCGTGCTGAATGCAGCGTGCCAGTAAGTCGTTAGCTTTTAAAGTCCGGGGACGGCCGGATTCATCCTTATAAGCAATTTCCACAGCTTCAGGACGTTTGACATCTAAATAGACTCCAGGAATGCTCAAACATCCTTCTTGAGCAACGCAGACTTCGCGGCTTACCTGTTTAATCGTGGGGTTAATCAATACCAGTGGCGGATTAGCAGCGTTATCTGGTTCGCAGTCGATGACAATTAGTTGTTTGTGAATTCCCACTTGAGGCGCAGCCAAACCAATGCCATCGCTGCTGTACATAGTTTGCAGCATTTCGCGTACCATCTGACGGATTTCATCGTCTACTTTAGTAATTCGCTTTGCATCTTGACGCAGCACGCGATCGCCTAGATAGTGAAGTGTCAAAGGCGGATTTTTTAATTTTTTCTTCTCAACAGCAATTTCAGAAGGCATGATGATCAATGGCTAGTTTGTGAAAATTCCTACTAAATCAATTCTACCAATCTCAGTTAGACCCTTGTTGTCACTCCAATTCGTAATTCGCAATTAGCAACCTCAAGTATTCCCCCCTGCATCCTGCTCTGCCTCTTACTCCTCATTTTCTACTCCCTTCTTCAACTGTCGAGTATAACGATTATTAACGTAATTGAGATATTGGGGCGATCTGTGTTTAAATTTTTCACGAAACTTGACTATCTGCTCAAAGAAACTTTCCTCGGTTTGCTGCGTGGCGGGTGGATGAATTGGGCAGCTATAAGTACCGTCACAGTATTATTATTTTTATTTGGCTTGAGTCTGCAAACTTCCTGGCAAGTAGAAAAACTGCTCAATCAGTTTGGTAGTCAGCTAGAAGTCTCAGTTTATCTCGAGCCAGATACACCAGCCCAAACTATTGAGCCATTTGTGGCGAAAATGCCGGAAGTGGTGGCAATGCAAATTATTACTAAAGAGCAAGCTTGGACTAAGTTAGTTAAGGAACTAGGTATCTCCGATATTGATGGTGCAACTCAACAACTAGGGAATAATCCTTTAGTTGATGAGATGAAGGTGAAAGCTCGTAATTCTCAAGCTGTACCAACTTTAGCCACCCAACTAGCTAAATTGCGGGGTGTGGAAACAGTGCAATATATCGATGAAGCAGTGAAACGCATTGCCCAGTTGCATCGGGGTTTGAACTGGATGACTTTGACAATTACAATTATTCTGACTGTAACTGCGATCGCGGTGACTACCACCACCATTCGCTTGATTGTCATGGCGCGCCGGCGGGAAATTGAAATTATGCAACTAGTAGGTGCAACATCTGCTTGGATTTATCTGCCGTTTATTTTACAGGGAATCACCTTTGGTTTAGTTGGTGGTGCGGTCGCTTGGAGTTTTATTGCTGTAATTCAACAGTTTCTCGGCAGTTTGCTAGCTAATCAGCCTGAATTTATTCAATTTATTACCAACGGTTTACAACTGACTCCCGCGCAAATTTTACTATTACCTTTAATTCTTTTAAGTTTCGGTGCAATGGTAGGATTAATGGGAAGCTTATTTGCTGTGCGGCGGTTTGCTAAAAGTTAAGATTACTGCAATCAGGACTTAGTTTATGGCATCTCAGTGGGAATCCTTGCTGCAAAATCTTGGTGAATGGCAAGGTTCATTCACCCGATTCTCACCCCAAGGGACACTCTTAGAAGATATTCAGAGTATGGTTTCCTTGGCAGGGTTAAATAATAACCAAACTATCCGCCAGATTGTCAGCCGCCAAGGTCAGGCAGATTTAGTTTTAGAATACAGTTCCGTTTCACGTAGTACCTTGTTTTTCGCCAATGGTGCTTTTTCCCAAGGTTCAATTCAGCTAGCGCCATTTACAGAATTTGGAGCTGAACTCGGTTTAATTCATGAAAATCGCCGCCTACGTCTAGTTCAGTTATTTAATAAAAATGGTCAGTTAGATAAGATAACTTTAATTTGCGAACATTTAGCCGGAACTGAACGAGTAGAACGCCCAACCTTACAAATAGATGACTTGTTGGGAGAATGGCAAGGTGAAGCTGTGACCATATATCCAGATTGGCGTTCTTCTGATAATTACTCGACAAATTTAAAATTACAACTTGATGATACTGGCCGATTAATTCAAAGTTTGAGTTTTGGCGAAAATACAATTACTTCAACTGGGATTATTCAAGGTCCCATGATTAACTTTGACCAAAATCCTCAAAAACCGATACAAGTATTACTCTTACCTGATGGTGCTTCTGTAACATCTCCATTACAAGTACAGTTGCGTCAACCCTTATTTTTAGAAGTAGGTTGGTTAATTCAACCTCATCTGCGCCAACGCATGATTCGTAGTTACAACGATAAAGGCGAATGGGTTAGTCTGACATTAGTGACGGAAGCAAAGAAATAAAGGATCATCTTTGTACTCATCACAATACCAGGCGGACTTTGTTTGTATAAGAGCGTACAGCCTACGGCATCTGTGGGTTGCTATATATATTCACCCAAAACTTTTAAAACATCCTCTTATCCCATTTGATAAGAAGAAAGGCAGAGGGCAGAGGGCAGAGGGCAGAAGGAAGAAAAGGTACAAACCTTGCTCCTTGTGGGCAAAAAAAATCAAAATATTCTTTGCCAGATGCGTAGCACGAGAAAAGATGCGTCCTTATACAAACCTCTCCCATGAAGGGAAGAGGTTTCCCGAATGCCTTCTGCCGAATGCCTCCTGCCTTGCTGCCAAAGGCGGCTTTGATACTCCCAGCCTTGATGACTGTAGGTATTAAGTGGATTTCTTATTAAGAAAATTTTCCAAATTATTGCGATACATTAATGGTGATCAACTGTAGTAAACATGCCTTTTACCAGGAGCACAAGGATGCTAAATTAAAAACAAGGTACAAAGCGGTTTATAGTTTTAAGTAAAACAAATTTGATATAACAAATAAACTATTCACTAACTAACGTAATTACAGTAACTTCAGGTGGACAAAATAAGCGTCCTGGTCGATAAGTTCCTAAGCCGCGATTGACATATAACTGATTATTTGATACGTGGTGAAAACCTTGTGCCCATTCCCAATATCGCACTACTTTTGAGCAGTCTCCTAGTAAAAATGGCACCCAACGCCGCATTTTTTTGGGAATTTGTTTCAAAAGCTTTTTATAATGAAAAACAACAGGGCCGACCCCTGGTAAAACAATATGACCTCCGTGGGTATGACCAGATAGTTGTAAATCAACTCGCCATTGTGCAAGTATCTTGGCAGTATCTGGGTTGTGGGATAACACAATGCGGGGTGTACCAGAATTGAGTTGATTCATCACTGGTGCAGGGTTGAATTCTCGTGACCAATAATCAGCTAGCCCTACTATTGGTAACTCTCGTCCTAGTGGATAGGCGATTTCATTCCACAAAACATGAACTCCAATGCTAGTCAGGGCATTTGTAACTTCTGCCTGGGAGTGACTGTAATGTATATCATGGTTGCCAAGTACGGCATAAATACCACAGCGACTTTGTAGATGTTTAAGTCGCAAGGCAAGTTGATGAATTGGTGTGGGATCATCAGTTACATAGTCGCCGGTTAATAAAATTAAATCGGGTTCGGCTTCGTTGGTCGCAGCGATCGCTTCTGCTAAAAGTTCTTCAGACAGCCGCAAACCATCGTAATGAAAATCTGATAGTTGCACTAACTTTGTGCCTTGCAAAGATTGTGGCAGTTCCCCAATCTTAACCGTTAATTTATCTATACTTAAACTTCCAGTAAACAACCAATGCATAGCGCAACACAGACTCCTCATACCAGCGTTTACAGCTTATCAAAAATCAAAATGTATCTTGGGTAAGTACCAAAACTTAATGCTAATTTATTTACTTTGGAGGGTAATTGCTGTAACTTCAGGCGGACAAAATAAGCGTCCTGGCAGATAAGTTCCCAAACCACGATTGACATATAACTGATTATTTCCTATTTGGTGTAAACCCTGTGCCCATTCCCAATGGCGAATGACAAAATAGTTTCTTCGTAGAAAGGGAAAGCGATACCGTACTTTCATAGGTATCTTTTGTACAATCTTTTGATGACACAGTAGCATAGGCCCTAATCCTGGAAACACAATTTGACCTCCGTGAGTATGACCAGATAATTGCAAATCAACTCGCCACGCTTGCAAGAATTCCGCAGTATCAGGGTTGTGAGATAAAACAATTCGGGGTGTGTCAGGGTCGAGTTGGTTCATCACTGATGCAGGATGATATTCCAGTGAGTAACGATCTGCTAGTCCTACCAATGGGAATTCTTTTCCCAAAGGATAAGCAATTTCATTCCACAGGACATGAATCCCGATGCTAGTTAGGGATTTAGTAATTTCACTTCTTGAGTGTCTGCAATGTATATCATGATTACCCAGTACAGCATAAATGCCAGCTTGACTTTGTAGATGTTTGAGTCGTAAGGCTAGCTGGTGAATAGGTTCTGGGTTTGTGGTTATATAATCACCAGTCAAGAGAACTAAATCTGGTTGTAATTGGTTGCTAGCAGCGATCGCCTTTTCTAACATTGCTTCTGACAGTCGCAAACCATCATAGTGAAAGTCTGACATCTGCACCAACTTTTTACCTCGTAACGATGCAGGCAAACCCGCAATCTTAACCGTTAATCTCTCTATACTCAACGGCCCAGATAACAACCAGTGCATAACGTACTTAATAAACTCCGATTATAGAGCTTACAGCTTAACTAAAAATCATCCTATTACCCGTTGAACTTCTTGAAAATTTCATGAAGGAGTATAGTTAATACTACTCGGTTAAGCAAATTCGTGAGCCAAAAACCCTTGTAGAGACGTTCCATGGAACGTCTCTACACTCCTTAACCGAAAAGTATTGGGAATATAGTTGGCTAATGTATTTATGCTGTTCTGCCTTAAATTGGGTATGCGATCGCCTCTAAATAAAACCTATAAATATAGGACTACCCCTTTCAAGGTGTAATGTATTTTTTTTGTGTCTTAGTGGTTCAAAAATAACTTATTGAAGTTGGAGAAGTTAAAGGAATGTGTAGGAGTGAATAACTGCAAAATATATGCACCTAAAACCAAGGCGATCGCTCCTAAGAGAAAAGTAATTAATGCACAAATTCTAGTTCTTGTAAAATTTTAGGCTGATAAAATATGAATTCGTTAATAGAACAGCCAACCTAACCAAGCATTAACGTCCCAGCATTTTATCTCGTAAATGCTTAATGCGATCGCGGAATTTTGCCGCCTCTTCAAATTCTAGGTTTTTCGCTGCTGCTTTCATCTGTTCTTCCAGCTTGGCAATCAACTCTGGAATCTGTTCTAAAGGCAGTTCGTCTATGTGTTCATCGACAACTTTTAAATCATTAGCATTCAGTCGCCGTGATACTTCTAAAAAAGACAAAATCGCGTTACTCGATTTTTTCACAATCGGTTGGGGTGTAATTCCATGCATCCGGTTATACGCCATCTGAATTCCTCGCCGTCTGTCGGTTTCATCAATGGCTTTAATCATGCTATCTGTAAGATTATCAGCATACAAAATTGCTTGTCCCCGGATGTGACGCGCCGCTCTGCCAATAGTTTGAATTAAGGAACGCTCGGCACGCAAGAACCCTTCTTTATCTGCGTCCATAATTGCCACTAGGGAAACTTCTGGTAAGTCTAAGCCTTCCCGCAGCAAGTTCACCCCCACCAAAACATCAAATTTTCCTCCGCGCAAATCCTGCAAAATCTCAATGCGCTCAATGGAATTAATCTCTGAATGTAAATATCTGACTTGAATGCTGTTGTCTTGCAGATATTCGGTTAAATCTTCTGCCATGCGCTTGGTTAATGTGGTGATTAATACTCGTTCTTGGCGATCAACTCTGTCTTTTATTTCCCCTAATAAATCATCGATTTGTCCTTCTGTGGGACGCACAAAAATTTCTGGATCAATTACTCCAGTGGGTCGAATTACTTGCTCAACAATATGATCTTGAGATATTTCTAATTCCCAATTTCCTGGTGTAGCGGAAACAAAAATACACTGGTTGACTTTTTCCCAGAATTCTTCTGCTTTTAACGGTCGGTTATCAGCAGCACTAGGCAAACGAAATCCATGCTCAATTAAAACTTTTTTTCTAGCTTGGTCACCGTTATACATAGCGCGAATTTGCGGTACAGTAACGTGAGATTCATCTATTACTAGTAGCCAATCTTTAGGAAAATAATCGATTAAACACTCTGGTGGTTCTCCTGCTTGTCGTCCTGCTAAATGGCGAGAGTAGTTTTCTACACCGTTGCAGTAACCGACTTCACGCAACATTTCCAAGTCATAGCGTGTACGCTGGTCTATGCGTTGTGCTTCTAATAATTTCCCAGCTTGCTCTAATTCGGCTTTTTGCTGCCTTAATTCGGTAGCAATGTCATCACAAGCTACCTCTAACCGTTCCTCTGGGGTGACAAAGTGGCGCGCTGGGTAGACATTCACTGCTTCCAGACTGCGGATAATTTCACCTGTCACCGGGTCAATATAACGAATCGCGTCAATTTCATCACCAAAGAATTCGACACGAATGATTCGGTCTTCGTAGGCTGGGCCAATTTCTAAGACATCACCCCGGACACGAAAACGTCCCCGACCCATTTCTATGTCGTTGCGGCTATACTGCACTGATGCCAAATCTCGTAAGATTTGGCGTTGATTTACTTCCATACCTATCTTTAGGGGGATGGCAGCTTTCAGGTATTCTGCTGGGATTCCCAAACCGTAAATGCAGCTAATGGAAGCTACCACAATCACATCACGACGTTCAAACAGCGATCGCGTGGCTGAATGCCGTAACATATCTATTTCATCATTAATCGCAGCTGTTTTTTCAATATAGGTATCGCTAACCGGAATATACGCTTCCGGTTGATAGTAATCGTAGTAGCTAACAAAATACTCAACTGCGTTATGAGGAAAGAATTCCCGCAACTCGTTACAAAGTTGTGCCGCGAGGGTTTTATTATGGGCTAATACCAATGTAGGCTTACCAATTTTCTCAATTACTGCTGCTATGGAAAATGTCTTGCCTGTTCCCGTAGCTCCTAGTAAAGTTTGATAACGGTTGCCAGTTTGAATACTTGCAGCTAGTTGAGCGATCGCACGTGGTTGATCGCCTGTCGGACTAAAGGGAGCTTGAAGACAAAATGCTGTCATACAGTTTTGTTGGAAATACCCTATCTCATGGTAGCGATCCTGCTTCGCCCCTGCTGAGCCTGGATCATCAAACTGATAAACAGAAATATTTTTTTACAAAAATTTACTATTCAAATTTACTTATGTAACAGATTTGAAGATACTTATATATATACAAGGTTTTTTAAGGTTAAACTCTCTTATATAGGAAAAATTTCAGTTTTCCTTAATTATTGTAAAATTCAGTTAATAAATCAGAGGTGTCCGTTTATGAGTATTAGCAGCACTGGTAAAGTGGTTAGTTCTCGACAAAAAGATACCAAGCTGAAGGGGGAAACTACAGTGGATGTTGAAAATAACCAGGATAAGAGCTTGAATACAGATAAAGTCGAACAAGGTACTGACCTACCAGTGCATAAAGAGAATGGCAAGCTGGCCGTAGCTGGAGTCCGTCCAATTGCTAGCAGTGATTTGCAAATTGCAGGGACAGTCTCAATTTCGGGAATACGTCCCATTGGTACTAGCAGTTTAGAAGTAGTTAAAACAATGAACGTCATGGGAATTCGTCCTATTGGCGCGCATACCTTTGAAGTTGTTGATAGTATCAACCTATCTGGAATACGTCCTATTGGTTCGAGTTCATTAGTAATTTCCGAAAGCTATTCAGTGTTCGGTAATCGTCCAATGGCATCAAATATTACTGACGAATCTGAAACTCTCATGGGTTTTCTAGATTAGTTCCAAAAATTATTGCCATATCTGCACTATCCCGGTTCTCCAAGAACCGGGTTTTTTATTGAGATAATTAATATTCAATAGTCTGGCATGATTATTTTTTCAACATTCATGAAATAAAATATTCAACTTATTTTTGTTCTCTCTCTTTTTACATAGATAATTAATGTGTCTTACGGCGGAAGGCTTTAGTAAAAACTTTAAGCTAACTTGTAAAGGTAATAACAAAGAAATTCAAAGTTAATTTACAACTTTGAAGTTAATTCTTTATCAAATTAGGAGTGTAAAATGAGTATAGAAGATCGGGCTAAAGCCACTGCTAAAAATATTGAAGGAAAGGCTCAAGAAGCATTGGGTAATGTTACTGGCGATCCAGAAGATAAAACTGAAGGTAAAGCCAAACAAGCCGAAAGTGAAGTTCGTCACGCTGTCGAAGATGTGAAGGATAATGTGAAGAAAAAGCTTGATTAATCAGCTTAAATAATAATTGTATCTTTGCAAAAGTTTTAGAGATTTAATTGACGTGAATCTTCTTTTGAAAAGATAACAAGTGAATAAAACCTCGGTTTAACCCTTTTATCCCTAATCAATAAAGGGATTTAGGGGTTGTTTCTGACTTTAGGGAGTAGGAGCTTTTAAATATTGCTTAATTCTAAAACTAACAAAAACTTAGTAACTTAAATTGAATTTTTGTGGTTTCGGGAGCTTACTCATAACAATGCATTTTATTCATGTGAATCAAACCACTAAATTTGCAACTGTTTTGCTACAGGAGATGAACAATGATTCTGCTTGAGCAGAGTCGCAAAATTGCGACAGCTTTCATTCTAATTTTGGTGCTAACTATCACTACTGCTTGTGGCGGCGGTACTGTCTCACAAGTTGACCGCACAGCTACCCCACCAGCAATTGGTCGTGATGTAACTTATGCAGAATTAGAGCGAGGTAATACCCCATCTGGACAAAGTTTTGGTAACTGGGTTGTAGAAAAATCTCAGGGATTAGTTAAAGATGCGTATGTTCGCGATAACAATAAGCTAGGTGTTGTGATCTCGCCTCAAGTTCGTCCTAATGAGGTGCGACCTTTAGCAAAATCCCTAGTTCAAGGTTTTCGGAAAAACTTTCCCGAGCAAAACTTAACTGTTTTGGTATATGGGCCGGACAAAAAGTTGATTTTGACTACTCAATATGACAGGGCAACTAATCAAATTCAGTATAGCTAATTTGATTAAAGTCAAGTCTTCAGGTAATAGGAAAATTTAACCTGATTAAGGAGATAAGTAAAGTGACAAGCAGCGAAGAGTACAGACATCAAATCATGCGAGATTTGTCTGAGGGTAATGTTGAATCTCTCGATGATGTTTCCTATGACAACTTTGATGATTTTGCCCAACGGACAACAACTGATCAACGTCGTCAGTTATTTGGCAGGTCTGTAAATCCACAGCAGATTCCTCCTAGTCAAATGGAGCCAGAATTACAGAAGGCGATCGCGCAAATTAAATCTAATGAAAGAGATGATGTAGCTAGGGCTTTTTTCAAACATTTGAAGTCTAGAGGATTGGACGATAAACATCTAGAACAACAGCTAAATCTTTCTACCCGCAACCCCAACCGCATGACTGCTGATGATGTCAGCCGACTTGCATCTTTTGCCTATCACAACCACCCCGATATTTTCCGGGAAGTGCTAGCAGAGCAACCAGGTATTATTAAATTCCTCAGTAATCCTGTCGTTGCTGGGATTATTGGCATTGCTGCGGCTAAGTGGTTGGGTAGCCGGAAGTAATACTTAGATACATCAATCACAAAATCACAACTGGAAAATACAAGCTACAAAAATAGGGTGGAATTTCCACCCTATTCTATTAGTGGCATCTGGTTAAGCAAATATCTCAATTAGACTTTGGCCAATTCTGGTGCAGGACGCTTACTGTTACGAATAGCGTTCATGGCTTCAGCATAATCTTTAGCATTAAACACAGCCGAACCAGCAACGATCGCATTTGCTCCCGCTTCCAAAACTTGCCAGGTGTTATTTGCTTTCAGTCCCCCATCCACTTCAATCCAGGGATCAAGACCGCGTTCATCACACATTTGACGCAGCTTACGGATTTTGGGCAATACACCGGGGATAAAGCTTTGACCGCCAAAACCGGGGTTAACGCTCATAATCAGTACTAAATCGCACAAATCCAAAACGTATTCAATTAGCTCTAAAGGAGTACCGGGGTTCAGCACAACTCCAGCTTTCTTCCCTAATTCTTTAATTTGCCCGAGAGTCCGGTGTAGGTGTGGCGAAGCATTATGCTCGCAATGTACAGAAATAATATCAGCACCAGCTTTAGCAAAGCCTTCTACATATTTTTCTGGTTCCACAATCATCAAGTGGACATCGAGTGGTTTGCTCGTCACTGGACGAATTGCCTCCACAACCAGAGGACCTATCGTAATATTAGGTACGAAACGACCGTCCATTACATCAACATGAATCCAATCTGCTCCAGCCGCATCTACGGCACGAATTTCGTCACCCAGACGACTAAAGTCGGCTGATAGGATAGATGGAGCAATCACAATGGGCTTTTGAGATGGGTTTTGGGTCATGGTTAGTGGGTTTTAAAGCGTTCTCGTCTGTAGGCATTGTAACAAAATATTGCACCAATGCTGATAACTTTGATCCTGTTCTGTTAAGGGTGCAAAAGAAATACTCCCAAACAGATATGCAACCGAAATTATCTTGATAAACAATAAATAATAGCTAATTACTAACAACTAAACATGGGCAAAAAACTAAGCTGGATGATTTGGGGATTGAGTGCTTCTTGTTTAACTGCACCTGTACTTGCTTCAGCTTTAAATGGTTCTCTGGGCACTGACGGTATTGATGCACTGAAACTACATCAACCTCCTTATAATTTACTTGGACGTAAAATTGCTATTGGTCAGGTAGAAATTGGGCGTCCAGGAATGTTTGGTTGGGATAAGGCAGTATCTAAAAATCGTGCCATATCTTTAGCAGGTGTATTTTTACGCAACGAGACAGCTAAATCTAACACTGGTGTTGACTCTCACGCCTACAATGTTGCTGGTGTGATGGTCAGTAGAGATAAAGCTTTACCAGGAGTTGCCCCCCAAGCGCGACTGTATTCGTCTGCCGTGGGATCTACGAAAAACATGGGACAACCAGAAGAATGCTTATCGGCGCAACACATCGCGTTACAAAATAGCGGTGATGTCCGTGCTATCAATTTTAGCTTTGGTGAACCTTTAAGCCGCGATACCCGGACAGATGCTGTCTTAGACGGTAATGCTTTACTAACGTTATGTATTGACTGGTCTAGTCGCGTCCATGATGTTTTGTATGCGATCGCTGGCAACCAGGGTAAAGGCGGTATTCCGATTCCTACAGATAATTTTAACGGCATAAACGTTGCTTTTTCATCCCGCCGAGGAGAGATTTTTAATAAAGTTGATGTTTCCAATCTGGCGGGTGCTAACCGGGGCGCAAACCGTCGGCTAGCTGGTAAGGAATTTAATATTGATGGACGTCGTGCGATTAGTTTGGTAGCACCAGGTAGTAATATTCCGATGCTCAATCCAGATGGTAAGTTGAACAAGGTCACAGGTACAAGTTTTGCCGCTCCTATGGTTACGGCTACTGTGGCTTTGTTGCAAGAATTTGGTGACCGACAGATGCGGACAAAACAACTTAATTGGAGTCTTGATGGTCGCCGTCAGCAAGTGATGAAAGCGGTTTTATTGAATTCAGCAGACAAAATCCAAGATAGTGGTGATGGCTTACGCTTGGGAATGACTCGGACGCTGATTGATAAACAAAATCAAGACTGGCTGGCTTCTGATGCTTATCAAGATGCCAAAATTCCCTTGGATGCTCAAATGGGAACAGGCCATTTAAATGCTGATCGTGCTTATCAGCAATTTAGTGCTGGTCAATGGCAACCATCAAGCACAGTGCCTGCTATTGGTTGGGATTATCGCACAGTGGATGCTGGATCTACTGTTGATTATGCGTTGGCAAAACCGTTAAAACAGGGCAGCTTTGTGAGTGTGACGCTGAACTGGAATCGGTTAGTGGAGCTAAATGATTCCAATCAAAATCAGCAGTATGATGTGGGAGAACAATTTAGCGATCGCGGCTTGAATAATCTCGACCTCTATCTAGTAAAAGCTGAGGATAAAAATCCAGATGCTGGTGCTATTTGTTCCTCAGTTAGTGAAGTTGACAGTGTAGAACATATCTTTTGCCCTGTTCCTGCTACCGGGAATTACAAAATCCGCGTCCAGTTTCGCCAACAGATTAATGAAGCAACTCAATCTTATGGCTTAGCTTGGTGGAGTGTTGCTCAATCTGCTTCACCTAACTAATAACGATTGGGGATTGGTAATGTTCTCCAGGTTAAACAAATCATGGAAACATTACTTTAACTTCGCTATAACTTTACAATAGAAATGCAATAGTATTTTTACTGAACTTATACTATATTTGAATATAAGTTAAAAAATGGATTACACGCCATTACATATAAAACTTCAAAATCGTCAGTGCAGTATTTTAACTTTTAATCGCCCCATAATCATGCACTCAATGGGGATGTAATACTCATAACTTTCTCTGATGTAACTATAGTTTGTATTGGAAGGAAACCTCTTCCTAACTGCTTACTATTTCATTGTTATGTGTTGAATTGGAAAAGCAAATTTTCACAACTGGAATATTACCATGAGTCAACTAGTAGATAATCAATTCAGTTTGTCTAGTTTTACGTTACAGTCTGGTATATATTTTCCTCCTAACCATGAGTTTTTAAACAGCACTAAACATAAGCAAACGTGGGATGAAATTGGTAAAACATATTACGGTTCTCAAAAAATTGATACGGTTGGCAAATCATCACCTCTTAAACAAGACTACACTCTTTTAACTGGAATTCCTGGAGGTACTTGGCATAAATTCCCCATTAATAAATCTGTAGACTCTATTCTAGAGATTGGCTGTGGTTATGGACGTGTTCCTTTACATCTCTCAAAATCTAAAAACTTGAGATGCCAAAAATACTATGCTATTGATATCTCTGAAACCTTGTTACAAAGGTTAATCAAGGTTAAACAAGAATACGATTTTTTTCCAGGGGCTGAATTTTACCCAATTTGTAATTCTGCTGAAATATTGCCTCTAGAGGATAATTCTATAGACTTAGTAATATCTAACTGTGTTTTTATGCACATACCACACGCACAACTAAAGAACTTGTTGCGTGAAATAGCTCGTGTACTAAAACCAGGCGGAGTATTTGTTTTTAATCATTCTTTTCACAATAAGCATTGTCCATCTCATATCATTCATGATTTTGTCAGAAGACTAAATTTGTTTTCCCAAAATCCAGTTTATCTCAAGCAATATAGTAGTGATGAAATCCAGGAAATGTTAATTACTTCCGGAATTACGAAAAAGTCTCCACAGTATACTGTAGAACCGACAAAAGAATATGCAATTTTGCCTGGAGCGATCAAAGGAATTAACGTACCATTTGCTAAACAAATCAATCAAAGCATCAAGCCTTCAGGTGCTATGAAAGAAAAGTTAGCTTATGGCTTTAGTGCTTATAGTCTTCCACTTGAATAAAACCATCAGCATCGTCAATAATTATAGACTTCTAGCAACAGCAATCTATACCTACGCCACACAAGCTATGACAACTTACGTAGTCATCTGCCAAGTTTAAGTTGATAGATAACTACGTTCGTAGTCAGGACTAAAGTCCTTAATTCTTGGGTAATGCTGCCAAATCTTTAAGCCGCACAAAAAACAGGGGCGGATTTCAAATCCGCCCCTGTTGCTTCCCATATACTCCGCCCCACAGCTGCTGCTATGGGCTTTAAACTATCAACCAAATTAACCATATCTTCTAAACAAAGTGCTTGACGTGCGTCAGAAACGGATTTTTCAGGTTCTGGGTGACACTCAATAATTAACCCATCTGCCCCACAAGCGATAGCAGCCTTGGCCATAGGTGTAACAAGTTCTCGTTTACCTACTGCATGGGAAGGATCTACAATCACGGGTAAGTGAGTGATTTGCTTGAGTGCAGCCACCGCCCCTAAATCCAAAACATTGCGGGTGTAATTATCAAAGCTGCGGATACCCCGTTCGCACAGTACCACATCAGCATTACCGTGGCTGAGTATATATTCGGCTGCCATGACGAATTCTTCAATTGTCGCTGCTAAACCACGTTTAAGTAGTATGGGCTTGCCAGCTTGTCCCAAAGCTTTGAGTAAGTCGAAGTTTTGCATATTGCGGCTACCAACCTGAAGCATATCAGCATGAGCAGCGACTACTGCAATTTGAGAAATTGACATTACCTCAGTGACAACTGGGATATTGTAGCGCGATCGCACTTTTGCTAAAACTGCCAATCCTTCCTCTCCCATTCCTTGAAAGGCGTAGGGAGAAGTGCGGGGCTTGTAGACACCGCCACGCAAAGCCTGCACAGGTGCAGCAGCTAAGGTTTGGGCGACTGTTTCCATTTGCTCTAAACTTTCCACTGTGCAGGGACCACCGATAACTACCAGTTCTTTACCACCGAAAGCGACTGTTTCGGAAAGTTTCACAATTGTTTGGTGGTCAGAATGAGATTGTGCAGCTAGTTTGGCGTTAATCATGGTTTGATTCTCCTGAAAAATTGGTCATTGGTCATTAGTTATTTCCCTCACTCCCTCACTCCCATTAAAAAAGCCCGAAACCTTTGAGTTCCGGGCGTGTTCTGATTCATCAGCATGACACTACTCACCCGGAACTTGCTCTGGGCCAAAAGTAAAAGCCATAAAACCAGCTACTGGAATAGGTCATCATGATGAAAGGCTGCTCCTTAAAACACAAAAACCGCAGAGTTTGCTCTGCGGTTCACTGGGCGGTTTCCATCAGGAAACTTGATTCACTCCCAGTGAACCGCCTGAAACCAAAAATAAAAGTAGTGATTGCTGCTGAACATTTGTGGGGCGTTAAGTTAGAACTTGAATGTACATCTTTAATAAGGTCACATTAACAGAAGGTGTCGGCAGCGTCAAGACCCACAGAACACCCAAAAAAGCGATAAACTCATTACAACTGCGGAAGTAAACGCTGGTTGCTTGTTTGTTGGCACAGACACAAGCAGCTAATACAAGACATCACCAGATGTGCATAAATTTAATCAAGCCTCTACCCTAGGGAATGCTACGCTAATGCTCCTAATGGGCGAAAATCCCTTGTATTACAGGTTAGGTTGAAACCCCACCCTTTGAAGGCAGTCTTTTAACTCAGCACTCAGCACTCTTCATTATGCCCAGTTCTAAACTCTTAACCACGTCTTTCGACTTTCAAGGAGTTTACCCCTGCCCAGTTTGTCGGATAGGTAAGATTTCTCATATGCCAATGATGGAGACTATGGCTTGTGACTTCTGCCATGAGATTTTTACTGTTAACCTAGAACAACAACAAATCAAGATGCCTTCTCGGCAACCTCCCTTGATTTGGCGCTGGAATGGCTTTAACTGGACAGAAGCCCAGTTAGAGGGCGTTGAATTAGGCTGGGGTTATGGGCTAGCAGCAATTACTTTTGTAGTGCTTCCCACCATTTTGATTGGTATAGTAGCTTATTATTTTCCCCCTATGGCCAATACTCCCATTACGTGGATACCATATATCTGGACAATACTCACTTTTTTGTCACATTTATCAATTATTGTGTGGATTTTTGTTGAGGTTTATCAAATTCCAGTTGTTGCATATTTAGGAGCCATAAATCGGTGGAGAAATGGTGTAATGGGGAGGTAGTAAGTCAAAAAGTAAAACTAAAAACTCAAAAGGGAAAAAATCAGAGTTAAATACCAAGAGTTCTTGAGTAATTATTCTGTATGAAAAAAATATTTACATAGCTTTGAAAAAGTGGGCAAAAGGTTGACTATCAAAAACCTAAATCTACACAAAACTACACGTTGGATGTGGCGATCGCGATGTAATTTCGGTGTATACCAAAAAGGTATAGTATTTTTGGGTATATCAACCAAAAGGTTATTGATGGACTGAGTTATTTAAGATACGTATGTATAATAGCTAAATGCCAGTAAAAAACTGCCCAGTCCTAATTTGTTAGGTTGGGAACAACCAAAATATCTTATGAGCGAGATGGAGCAGTATTATAGAGTCTTGGAAATAGAACCTGGAGCAACACTTGAGGAAGTAAACCAGGCTTATAAAGACTTGGTTTTCGTGTGGCATCCTGATCGTATTCCGCAAGAAAATCTTCGCTTACAAAAGAAAGCTCAAGAGAAGCTGAAAGCAATTAATGAAGCGCGGGAAAAATTGCGTTCTTTAAATGGTAAGCATAAAACTATTCATCACTCTCCACCACCTTATGAGAAGAAACCACCTCAAAGTACTTATAAACCACCAAGACAAAATTCCGATTTGAGTGGCAAGGATTTCAGTGGATCTAATTTAAGCAATAAAGATTTATCTGGCAGAAACATGAGTTACGCTAATTTGAGTGGCGCTAATCTCAGTGATACTTTTATGCATAAAGTTAACCTTAGAGGTGCAGATTTGTCAGAAGCAAATTTGTTTAGGGCTAACTTACTTTTAGCTGATCTCAGAGAAGCAAACTTGCGTTCTGCTAACTTGATTGGTGCGGATCTTAGTGGAGCAGATTTGCGCGGAGCCGACTTAACAGGAGCGCGAATTCGTTCAGGCGATCGCTTAATGGTAAAATTAATTGGCGCTAACTTGGCTGGTGCAATTATGCCTGATGGTGTCGTCCATAGTTAACATATGTACGCAAAGAATTATTAGTCTAGAAATGCGGGCTATTGACTCAAAAAATGAATTTTATTTATGAATATTGCCATTATTGGTTGTGGTTATGTTGGTTGTGCAGTTGCTGAATATTGGCAACAAAAGATGACTTTTATCATCACCGCTACCACAACTACCCCTGAGCGTGTCCCCACTCTACAAAGTGTAGCCCAAAAGGTTATAGTCACCCAAGGAAATGATTCAGAAAAACTAAAATCTGTATTGCAAAATCAAGATGTAGTGCTGCTGAGTGTTGGTGCAAAAGCAGCAAATTTATATAAAGAAACTTATTTAAATACTGCCAAAACTTTAGTTGAAGTTTTGCAGGATATTCCTAGTGTAAAACAACTAATATATACAGGCAGTTATGCAGTTTATGGTGACCAAAAAGGTGCTTGGGTAGATGAAGAAATGCCATCTGTACCAACCCATGAAAATGGCAAGATTCTTAAAGAGACTGAAGAAATATTACTAGCAGCATCTCGGAAAAATCTCCGCATTTGTATTTTAAGGTTGGGAGGTATTTATAGACCTAACAGAGAATTGGTGAAAATATTTAGTAGAGTTCCAGGTACAACCCGTCCTGGGAATGGTGAGGATATAAACAATTGGATTCACTTGGATGATATCGTTGGGGCTATAGAATTTGTGCGTCAACAGCACTTACAAGGTATTTATAATCTGGTAGATGATGCTCATCTTACCAGTCAATAATTACTTGATAGCTTATTTGAAAAACACAACTTAGCTAAAGTAACATGGGATGCTTCTAGTAAGAGTAACCGTCCATATAATGCTAGAGTATCCAATCAAAAAATCAAAGAAGCTGGATACAAATTGATTCAACCACAGATGGTCTTTTAATATATATAAAATAATTTATATGGCTAATACACTCAATATTAGAATATCTTCTACCCAGTTTTACACCTGGAGAAAATATCGTTGTGCCTACGAATTACATCAACCCAATAATTCTCTCAGTGAAGGAATTCCTTTATTATTAATTCATCCTATTGGTGTGGGATTATCGCGGCAATTTTGGCAGAGATTTCGCTGCGAATGGTATACAGCCGGACACCGCAATCTTATTTATAATCCTGATTTACTAGGATGTGGCGAAAGTGATATGCCTCATGTAGCTTATACTCCTAAAGATTGGGCAGAGCAGTTGCATTACTTTTTACAAACAGTGGTACAAAAACCTGTAGTAGTAGTGGTGCAAGGTGCTTTATTACCAGTTGCTATAGAATTAGTTCAAAAAGAATTAAATTTAATTTCTGGACTTATTCTAGCAGGACCGCCAGCTTGGCCAGTGATTACAAAAGAATCATCAGCATGGGGACAAAAACTAGCTTGGAATGTTTTTGATTCGCCTTTGGGTAATGCATTTTATCGCTATGCACGCACTACCAAATTTTTACGCTCTTTCTCAATTCGCCAACTTTTCGCCTCGGAAAATGCTGTAGATGCAGAGTGGTTAAATATGCTGGTTGCAGGTGCAGAAAATCCTGCAAGTCGCCATGCTGTGTTTTCATTTTTGGCTGGATTTTGGCGACAAAATTATAGTAGCTATCTTGCTTCTATTCAGCAGCCAACACTGGTAGTTGTGGGAGAAACAGCATCAAGTATTAGCCAAGAAGGTAAACAAGAAACTCCAGATCAACGCTTGGCCGATTATCTGGCTTGTTTACCTCAAGGGCGTGGTATTAAATTACCGGGTCGAAACGTGTTACCTTATGAATCAACCACGGAATTTGTGCAGGCGATCGCACCATTTATCAGAGAAATAAGCACATAACACACTTGATAAATATTATATCTTCTTCGTGCCTTTGTGGTTAATTTTTTACCACAAAGACACCAAGACGCAAAGTAAAATCACCAGCAACCTTGGGGAATAAAATTCAAGTTATTTAATCCTCATTTCTTGTCGAATAGGCAGCAGTATCTTCCTCAAGATAATCTGTTTCTAGTTGCATTTGATGGCGGTTAGGTTTGATAAAACGCTCTGTAGTTGTTTTAATCACGATGTACAAAATCGGTACCACAAACAGACTTAAGAAAGTAGCAATTAACATGCCGCCAAATACCGTTGTTCCCAAAGATTGACGACTTCCCGCGCCTGCACCTGTGGCAATAGTTAAGGGAAAAATCCCCAAAAGTGTAGAAAAAGCTGTCATCAAAATAGGTCGTAAACGCTCTTGTGCAGCTTCAATTGCGGCTTTAGTAATTGAAAACCCTTGATCCCGTAATTGGTTAGCAAATTCCACAATCAAAATAGCATTCTTACTAGCCAAACCAATCAACATTACTAGACCGATTTGACAGTAAACATCATTAGCAAAACCCCGCATTGATTGAGCTACCAGTGCGCCAAAAATTGCCAAAGGAACTGCCAGTAAGATAATCAAGGGGTCTATGTAGTTCTCGTACTGAGCAGCTAAGACTAAAAAGACAAAAACAATTCCTAAACCAAAAATTATGGGTGCTAAACCGCCAGATTCTATTTCTTCCAATGAAGTTCCTGACCACTCGTAACCAAAACTTGGTGGTAAAACTTCTTGAGCTAACCTCTCCATTGTCTTAATAGCGTTGCCAGAACTAGAGCCGGGAGCAGGAGAGCCATTGATTCCAATTGAACGGAATAGATTATAGTGATTAATTGTTTGCGCTCCTACAACAGAAGTAGTGGTAATTAAGTTACTCAAAGGAATCATTTGATTGGTTTGAGAACGCACATACAGTTGATTTATATCCTGGGGGTTCGAGCGAAACTGTTTATCTGCCTGGACGTAGACTCGGTAATTACGTTGTTGGAGATTGAAATCATTTACATATTGAGACCCTAAAGCAGTTTGTAAAGTGCCGAAGATATCATCTATGGAAACTTGTAATGCTTTAGCTTTGTTTCGGTCTACTTCTACCAGCATTTGTGGTGTTTGCGCCGCAAAAGTAGTAAATACAGCTTGTAACCCTGGTGTTTGATTGGCGCGACCAAGCAACTGACCCATCGATTGCACCAAACTGTCTAAGCCACTACTACCTCTACGGTCTTGCAGTTGAAACTCAAAGCCGCCAAAGTTCCCTAACCCTTGAATAGGTGGTGGATTAACTGGAAAAATTCTGGCTTCGGGGATGGCGAATAGTTTCCCTCGCAGCTGACCAATAATTGCTTGTACTGATTGGTCTGGTTTTGAGCGTTCCGCCCAAGGTTTTAAAGTTGTAAAAATAATCCCGTTATTGGCTGTATTTCCACTGAAACTAAAGCCACCAACAGCAAATGTTCCCACTACTTCTGGAATTTGGAGGATTTCTTTTTCTACTTGGGCGATGACATCACTGGTATATTGCAGTGAAACTCCTTGTGGCCCCTGGAGTAGCGTGATGAAAAAGCCTTCGTCTTCTTCTGGAAGAAAGGCTGTAGGTACTGCGGTGTAGAGCCAAGCCGTCATTCCTAAAGAGACGATGAATAGCCCTATGATAATGTTTTTGAAGCGGAGCAAAAAAATGAGCGATCGCTGATAACGTCTTTGTACTGAGTCAATAAAGTGATTAATCCGCGCAAACACTCGACCCAGCCAGCCTGAAGGTTTTTGTCCTTGACGTAGCAATAACGCGCACAAAGAAGGTGTTAAAGTCAACGCCAAAAAAGTAGAAATCACAATAGAAAAGGCAATGGTCAGGGCAAATTGGCGATACAGCGCCCCGGTGGTTCCTGGAAAAAATGCCACTGGGATAAACACCGCCATCAGCACCAAAGAAGTGGCAATAACTGCACCAAATAATTCAGCCATGGACTCACTAGCCGCCCGGCGGGGACTCATGCCTTTATCTTGAATAAAACGGCTGATTTGCTCCACTACCACGATCGCATCATCTACGACCATCCCAGATGCTAAAGTTAATCCAAATAAAGTCAAACTATTGATGGAAAAGTCAAAAACTCTGGCGAAGATAAATGTCCCAATTAGAGATAGCGGTACTGTCAGCGCCGGAATTAAAGTAGTGCGCCAGTCCTGCAAAAACACAAAAATCACAATCACAACCAGCACAACAGCAGCAAAGAGAGTCTTAATCACCTCCGTCATCGACTCTTCTACAAATGATGTTGTGTCAAAGGCTAATTCATACTTAATTCCTGGCGGAAAACTTGATGCCAGTCGCGCCATTTCTTCCTTAACTCCCCGCGCCACATCCAAGGCATTACTACCAGGTAGCTGATAAATACCCAAGCCGACAGCATCCTGAGCGCGATATCGCAGAAATGTATCGTAATTTTCTGCCCCTAGCTCGGCTCTACCAACATCTTTGAGTTTAACTAAAGCACCATTATTGCCAGTTTTTAAAACAATTTCTTCAAATTCGGATACTTCTTGTAATCTGCTAGAAGCACGCACATCAATTTGAAACCTTTGCCCTGGGGGAGCAGGTTCTTGTCCAATTCTTCCTGCACCAACTTGGATGTTTTGTTCAGATAAGGCATTAACTACATCTCTCGTTGTTAAACCCCGACTAGCGAGTCGATTTGGGTCTAACCACAGACGCATGGCGTAACGGCGTTCGCCAAAAATTTGAACATTGCCCACACCTTTAACTCTTTTTAAGGCATCTCCCAAGTAAAGGTCGGCATAGTTACTTAAAAATACATTATCGTATTCATCATTCTCAGCAAACAAACCAAAGCCTAAGAGAATATTGTTAGCTTGTTTGGTAACCCTAACACCCGTGCGCTGCACAGAATCTGGTAGTTGCGGTTGGACAACAGAAACACGGTTTTGGATGTCTACAGCTGCAATATCTGGGTCTCTTGATGAATCAAAGGTAGCTGTAATAGTACTAGAGCCATCGTTACTGCTGCTGGAAGTAATGTATCTAATACCCTCAATTCCGTTGATTTGCCTTTCTAAGATGTTCGTCACACCACTTTCTACGTCCTCGGCACTTGCTCCACTATAGTTGGCTGTAACGTTGATTTGGGTGGGAGCGATGTCTGGGAAACGTGCGATTGGCAGTGTGGGAATACAAATCAATCCCAGTAGCAGCACAATCAAGGCACAGACCGTAGAAAAAACTGGACGTTTGATAAAAAAATCAATAAACATAGGAAAATTGGGTCATTGGGGTAGCCTTATTTCTGCTTCGTGTCTTGGTGGCATATGTTAACTACAAAGACACCAAGACACAAAATGAAGAGTACTGAGTTGAAAGTGCTGAGTAGGTAAAATTACCAGCAAAGGGAATAACAGCAGTTTTTTTATCTACCTTGCACTCGTTGCTGCTGGCGCAGGGATAATAGGCGCTCCATTGGTAAGATTGAGAATGCCGGCAACCACGATTTGATCACCAACCTCCAGTCCTTCGAGAACTTGATAATTGCTGCCTTCAATGGCTCCCAACTGCACAGGTTTTTGTTGAGCTACCAGATTTGGCATTCCTGGTTTAGTTTCTGTTGGTGCTTGGGCTACAAACACAAAATTTTGCCCACCCATGCGAGAGATAGCTTCAGTGGGAATTAAAATTCCTGGACGTTCATCCCAAATGATCCTGGTTGGCACATACTGACGATTGAGTAGTTGGTTTTGGGGGTTGGCAAAGGTGGCTTTAACTAAGACGGTCTGTGTATCATTATCTGTAACATTGGGCGAGATAAAACTCACCTTACCTTTAGCTTGGGGATTACCTTGGTCATCAAGCATTTCTACTGGTAATCCTATTCGCAACTGTTCTGCTTGAGTCGTAGGAACAGATATATTCAGTTCCAAAGAATCATTTGTGTTGAGTGTCGAGAGTTCATCTCCTTTATTAACAAACTCTCCTACTCTCACTGGGATATCACCAAGAATGCCAGTCAAAGGGGCAATAACGTTGGTGTATTGCTGTTGGACTTCTGCCACCTGGACTTGGGCGGCGGCTTCACTGACTTGAGAACGGGCTTGGGCAATTTCTTCTGCACGAGGGCCGTTTTCTAATTGCCTGACATTTTGCCTTTCTAATTCCACAGCCGCCGCTAGCTCATTAATATCAGAGCTTCTGCTTTTGCGGAGTTGCTCTAATCGTCGTTGAGCTTCTTGCAACCTAGCTTCAGCACTGCGCTGTTCTCTGATAAATCCGTCTAGTTGGTCTTGGGAAATAGCACCTTCTTTGGCTAATTGTTCGTTGCGTTGCGCTCGTGACTGTGCCAATTCCACATCGGATTTAGCAGCGACAATTTGAGCTTCAGCCTGAGCAATTTCTTCTGGTCTAGCTCCTGCTTGGGCATTTTGCAAGCGGGTTTCGGCTTGAGCTAATCTAGCTCTGGCTTGGGCAATCTCTTCTGGACGTGTACCCGCTTTGAGTTCTGCCAGACGTGCTTGGGTGCGTTCCAATGAAGCTTTAGCTTGTCTGAAGCGGGCTTGGGCATCGTCACTTTGGAGGCGAATGATCACTTGCCCTTGTTGGACGCGATCGCCTTGGCGAAATAAAATTTGGCTAATTCGTCCATCTATCTCTGGTCTAAGTGACACTGAGCGTGGTGCTTCTAATTCACCCGGAAATACCGTAGCTTCCTGGATGGTGCCAGTTTCTACAGTGGCTAACTTCACAGGAATTCCCATCGGTTGACCAGCAGCAACTGTATCGCCAGCAGGTGCATTACTAGCAAAGCGATTTTGCCACCAGATCCAACCAAAGCCACTACCTGCAAGTAACAGGAGAATACCCAAAACTAGCGGCCAACGCCGTTGTTGATTAGGCTTAGATGTTTGCTCTTGCTGTTCAATTTCAGCAGCAACTAGGGACTCAGAGGATTCAGAATGGGACATCTGTGTTTTCTCATCTTTATATAAACAGATTTAGACTTTGGTAATCTCTGGCTGAAAAAGTTTATATAGTTTTTCAGCGATTCTCCTGGTATATTTGCAAATTTATAGAACCTGATATTCGCGTGTAAAAACTGTTGAAGCAAGAGTTAAGCATCGTTACCTCATTGACCCCAGCGACACGCGCAATTTCACGTGTTGTGGCCCCTATTAAACCTGCATTTGCAAACACCTCGGTTGCCGCCTCTATTAATCTGGCACGAGTTTGTGCAGTCCTTGATGCTAAATTATTCATAAAATTATGTAAGCACTTACTTGCAAATGCAAGTACTTGCTTGCATTATATACATAAGCTGAGAAAATTTGTTTAAAATAAAGTTTTTTCATAGCGATCGCCCAAAAACATGCTTTCAGCAGGCAATCAGTGCAATTAAGCAGCAAAACAATAAGTTTTAATTATTTAAATTATGCATAAAAGCGGGAAATTAGGAATTTTACATAAATAAAAACTATGACTTAGCTGGCTAGTACGGTCAAGACTTATTATCTGTGCTAGTTGCCACTCTGCATGTAACACTTATTCATAAAGTGATTAATTGCAAGTAGGAGTGGTGGAAATGGATGTCAGTTTGATCGTGTCTAACATCTTAAATCCACCTGTGTTAGCTTTCTTTCTAGGAATGCTGGCGGTATTTCTGAGGTCGGATCTGGAAATTCCTGCACCTCTTCCTAAACTGTTTTCGCTTTATTTATTATTTGCTATCGGATTTAAGGGTGGTGTGGAACTGGTAAAAAGTGGTATTGGCCAGGAAGTCATCCTCACGCTTGTAGCAGCAATATTAATGGCATGTATTGTCCCAATTTATACATTTTTTATTTTGAGGCTCAAACTTGATGCTTACAATGCAGCTGCGATCGCTTCAACATACGGTTCCATCAGTGCAGTCACCTTTATTACAGCTGGCTCATTCCTCACTCAATTGGGAATTAACTTTGATGGCTATATGGTAGCAGCCCTAGCTTTGATGGAATCTCCAGCGATTATTGTGGGTTTAATTTTAGTCAATATTTTCACAGCTAATCAAGACAAGCGAGAATTTATTTGGTCAGAAGTAATCCGGGAAGCTTGCCTCAATAGTTCCGTGTATCTTTTAGTTGGCAGCCTGATCATGGGCGTACTAACAGGAGAACATGGTGCAGAGGTATTAAAACCTTTTACCCAGGATTTGTTTTATGGTGTCCTCACCTTCTTTTTGTTAGATATGGGACTGCTGGCCGCCAAAAGAATCAAAGATTTGCAAAAAACAGGCGCTTTCCTGATCTTGTTTGCGATCCTCACACCAATTGTTAATGCTGGCATTGCTTTAGTCATGGCCAAATTGATTGGTATGTCACAAGGGGACACCCTATTATTTTCTGTATTGTGTGCTAGTGCTTCATATATTGCTGTACCAGCAGCCATGCGGCTAAGTGTTCCAGAAGCTAATCCCAGTTTGTATATTTCTACTGCCCTAGCTGTGACATTCCCTTTTAACATCATTGTGGGTATACCACTGTATTTATACGGTATAAATTTATTTTGGAGATAAGCTGATGCAGCTAAGTGTGTTGGTTAACAGGATTAAACGGCAAAGCGGTGAAACTGATTAGAATAATCAAGGTTAAATTTTATTACTGCCTCTATCACTCATGGAAAACTTTGTTTTTTACAACCCAGTCAAAATTCTGTTTGGCAAAGGTCAAATTGCCAATATTGCTGCCGAAATTCCTGCTGATGCCAGAATTTTGGTGACTTATGGTGGAGGTAGCATCAAAACCAATGGTGTTTATGACCAAGTTAAGTTGGCGTTAGCTGGACGTAATGTAACTGAGTTTGGCGGAATCGAACCTAATCCCCACCTGGAAACCCTCTTAAAAGCAGTTGAAGTGGTGCGGAAAGAAGGTATTGATTTTTTACTAGCTGTGGGTGGAGGTTCAGTACTTGATGGGACAAAATTTATTGCAGCTGCGGTTCCCTTTGTCGGCGATCCTTGGGATATCCTCGCTAAACAAGCATCTGTAACTGCTGCTGTACCTTTCGGTGCAGTTTTAACTTTACCTGCAACCGGTTCAGAAATGAATACAAACTCGGTTGTCACTAAATGGGAAACCCAAGAAAAACTATATTTTAGCAGTCCTTTAGTATTTCCTCGCTTTTCTGTTCTCGATCCAGAAACAACTTTTTCCCTACCTCCTCGACAAATTAGCAATGGTATTGTCGATGCTTACACCCATGTCATGGAACAGTATTTGACTTATCCAGTGAATGCACCATTACAAGATAGGATGGCTGAGTCGATTTTAAAAACTCTGATTGAGGAGGGGCCAAAAACTTTAGCTAATCCTCAAGACTACGATGCACGAGCTAATGTCATGTGGTGTGCCACCATGGCACTGAATGGGTTAATTGGTGTAGGAGTACCCCAAGATTGGGCCACCCACATGATTGGTCATGAGTTGACGGCACTGCACGGTTTAGATCATGCTCAAACTTTGGCGATTGTATTACCCAGTACTCTAACAATTAGGCGTGATCGCAAGTGGCAAAAACTTTTACAATATGCTGAGCGCGTTTGGGGTATCGTCGATGGTTCTGAGGAAACAAGAATTACAGATGCGATCGCTCAAACTCGCAACTTCTTTGAATCTGTGGGTGTACGCACTCGCTTGGCTGATTATGGTGTAGGGTTAGATACTATCCCTGTAATTATTGACCGCTTTGAAAAGCGTGGTTTTGTAGCTTTAGGTGAACACCAGGATGTTAACCCTGAGGTAGTCGAGAAGATTTTAGCCCTTTCTTTATAGGGCTTAGAGGGGATGAGGGCAATTTTACCCAATGCCCAATCCCCTGGATGAATTGACTACCAAATATTTATCATGCTAGTCTGAATCAGACCAATCGGTCTTTAAAATTTTTATGTCTAAAGGCGAAGAAACAAAAACCAGAATTCTCCAACAAGCAGCCGAATTATTTAACCAACAGGGATATGCTGGCTCATCTATTTCTGACATCATGCGTGTAACTGGATTACAGAAAGGAGGAATTTATAATCACTTCCAAAGCAAGGATGAGCTAGCGCTACAGGCTTTTGACTTTGCGATCGCCTGCGTCAGTAAGCATTATAGGGCGGCATTGCGAAACAAACGTCATGCAGTTGAGCGTTTGCAAGCAATTATTGGCGTATTTAGTAATTTTGCAGAGAATCCACCCATCCCAGGAGGCTGTCCCCTGCTGAATACTGCTATTGAGAGTGATGATGCTCATCCTGCACTCCGGGAACGTACTCAACAGGCGATGAACTCTTGGATGCATTTGATTCGTCGAATTATTGAAACGGGAATTGAAAAAGGTGAAATTCGCCCTGAAGTAAATGCTGACGAAATTGCCACCATTATAACTGCCACTTTGGAAGGAGCGATTATGATGAGCAAACTTTACGGAAATTCAATTTATATGCAACGAGCAGTTAGTCATTTAAATCAGTATATCGATAGTCAATTTTAAATCTATATTCCAGATAATAGAAAAATTTTGCTCAATAACCGACCGAACGGTCTTAAGAATTTAAAACCTTAAACAACACCATGATAGTAACTAATCATCCACGTAGACCACTAGAAGTAAAACTCACAATCTCTGTCAAGACATATGATATTGATTTTGCAGGCATTGTGAGCAACATTGTTTATATCAGATGGCTAGAAGATTTACGCTTAAAATGCTTAGATGAATACTTACCACTTGATAAACTAATTGAACAAGGATATGTGCCAATATTATCTGGAACCGAAATAGAGTATAAGCGTGCCATCAAACTTGCTGACAAAGTAGAAGGGCGTTTATGGCTGAGTAGTATGGGACGTTTAAAGTTGACGGCTCAAGCTGAAATTTTATCTAACGATCAGTTGGCAGCAGTTGCAATACAAAAGGGTGCATTTGTCAATTTACAAAATGGTCGCCCTATGCCGATTCCCCAAGAATTGCAGCAAAAATATTTAGAATATCACGCAGTAAATGAGCAAATTTAAGTTGTAATTAATCAACCAAATGTTAATTTTAGAGTATTAAAAAATGAATCAATTAGCTATTCAATTAACACTACATGGAGCCATAGTTTTGTTAATCGGATTATTAACAGGGATTCCTTATGGTAGGAGCTATTGGCTCATTAATGGGAACTTTGGTTCTGATATTTGGCTGTCTAAAAACTCTGTTATAAGCATAGAAGACTAGCCCTTTCAAGATGTAATGTATTTCTCTTGGTATCTTAGTGGTTAAAAAAATGACTTTTGAACCACAAAAGCACAAAGGTAGAAAGCCTAAAATTGGACAAAATTTTAGACAATTTCTACCCACCTTGAAAGCGTTGATCCTAGAATAGAGTAAATTTTTTGGATATTAACAAACCTTTCGGTCTTTTTAGCGAATTTTGCAGGAAATTACTATGCTGAAATTTTACTATAATCGTCAATCACCCATTGCTCGTCGTGTATGGCTCGCCTTATTAGAAAAAGGTATTGCCTTTGAGTCTGTAGTGCTGAGGTTGGATGATGATCAGTTCCAACCAGATTTTTTGGCAATTAACCCATTTCATCATATCCCAGTGATAGTTGATGATGGGTTTTCAGTACTAGAATCCATAGCAATTTTAGACTACTTAGAAAGTAAATACCCTACACCTGCTTTGTTACCAACTGAACCTCAAGCTTTAGCAACCGTGCGAATGGTACAAATGGTGACTACTAACGAACTATTTCCCAAAGCAATTTCCCTGATTTATGAAAACGAAGATTTACCAAAATTTGTGAAGATAAAGGAACATATAGATAAGGTATTACATTTTTTCACAAAAGCTTTGGGCGATCGCCCTTTTTTTGGCAGCGAACAGTTAACCTTAGCAGATATTGTTGCTGGAACTATTGTGCCTTTCTTGCCGAAGTTGGGTTTTTTTCTGAGTAATTACCCCAAGTTAAATGACTGGTCTGAACGCTTGATGCAGCGTCCAGCATGGCAAAAGACGGCGCTGAGTGCAGAGGAATTTGCAGAATTCAAGCGGCGAGTTAAAGTTTTGGTGAAGTTACGCCAGCGTGAGAATAGCTGGGGAAAGCAAGCAAATTAGCTAAAATCTATCTTTCATTCCCCGTAAACGGGCAAATGTTTGAACTGGATCACGACTGTTGACAGCTAATTGTAATGCTGGTTGTTCCCAACGTAAAAAGGGATTGGTGCGTTTTTCTATTGCCAATAATGAAGGAACAGTAGCTTCTTTGCGGCTACGGTGGGTCTTCACTTCGGCGTAGCGCCTTTGCAATTCAGCATTATCACTATCTACAGTGAGAGCAAATTGCAGATTTTTTAAGGTGTATTCATGGGCGCACCAGACACGAGTATTATCTGGGAGAGAGCGTAATTTACCCAAGGATGCCACCATTTGTGTAGGTGTTCCTTCAAATAAGCGACCGCAACCACCAGCAAACATGGTATCACCACAGAATAACTCGCCTGGTTCATCAGATGTTGTGGGGGGGAAGTAGTAAGCGATATGAGCGCGGGTATGCCCAGGAACGAAGAGAACTTCGGCGGTGCGGTGAGCAAACTGGACGCGATCGCCTTGTTGTAAAAATACTTGTTGTCCGGGAATTCTGCCTTGATCCTCAGCTCCGCCATACACAATTACTTGGGGGAAGTGCTTGATTAATTGCTGGTTTCCACCCACATGGTCGTGATGGTGGTGGGTGTTGAAAATCGCTACCAACTCTGCTTTGAGTTCTGCAAGCTTCCTGAATACTGGTTCAGCTACTGCTGGATCAACAACAGCAGCAATATTGTGTTGGCTATCGTGCAGCAAGAATATGTAGTTGTCTGAGAGCGCCTCAAGACGAATTACCTGCATTTCTTCTGCCTCCATCGTCATGTGGATGTTTGATATTTATCAGCTATCTTGGTATCTCAGTGACTTACTGAGGTACTTGCACAAAATTACTCAACTATCTATATTTTTTATTATAGCTGTCATTTTTTATAAATAATGATAGTATACAACCGTACTTACACCTAGATAATACTAAAAGTCGTCAAAGGTTCTCTTTATTTATCAGTAAAATTTCCCTGGGAGAAAGTTTAAATTCAAAGTTAGATTTATGCTGTAATTTTTTGTGAAAAAATCGCTAATTATAACTTGCAATATTTTTTCTTCCTAGTCACTGATATTTTTTAGTTATTATTAACCAAAGTAAAATCATTGTGAGTTTACAGCCAAGCCAAACTCAATTAAAAGTTTCCATACTGGTCAGCGATTTATCGAGCGCTGGAGCCGGGAGATGGGGAGGTGGAGGTGTGCGATCGTTTTTACTAGCTCAAGCACTCCAAAAACTGAATTATCGAGTGGAAATTTTAGGATTTGTTTTCGGTGATGAACCAGCAGTAATTCCCCAATCGGAAATTCCAGTTAGTTATATTAATGGCTATAACTACCCGCAATTTTTACTGTCAGCCTCTCAGCTTTTCCAAAAAATTGATGGTGATATTATTTATGCGATGAGACCGAAGCCTACCACCTTCGGTTTATCTATGTTGAAAAAGTTAAAAAGTCGGCAACCAATAATTTTAGATATAGATGATTGGGAATTAAGTTGGTATGGTGGCGAAAAATGGCGGTATCGTCCCTCCCCTAAGAAAATTTTTAGAGATGTTTTTAAAGCAGATGGTGCTTTGAGATTTCCGGATCATCCGCTTTATTTAAAATGGGTTGAAGGCATGACACAAAATGCCAATGCCATTACAATTCACACTCAATTTTTAAAAGAGCGATTTGGTGGTGTATATTTGCCCAACGGCAAAGATACTGATCTGTTTAATCCTGATCACTATGATCCTGAAGAAAGTAGAGCGCGTTATGGGCTTTCTGGATATCGAATTTTAATGTTTCCTGGTGCGCCAAGACCATACAAAGGAGTTGAAGATATATTAATGGCGTTGGAACAATTAAATCAGCCTGATTTAAGACTAGTGATTGTGGGTGGCAGTCCTTATGATGACTATGATGCTCAACTCATGGAAAAATGGGGGCGTTGGATGATCAAGCTGCCAAAATATCCATCACAAGAAATGCCGCAAATTGTTGCAGCAGCCCATGTTGTTGTTGTCCCACAGCGTAATACTCCAGCCGCTTTAGCTCAGTTTCCCCTGAAATTAACTGATGGGATGGCAATGGCAAAACCTGTTTTGGCAACACGAGTAGGAGATATTCCCGAAATTCTCGGCGAAAACGGTTATTTAGTCGAGCCTAGTTGTCCAGAACAAATAGCTGAGAAAATTCAATGGATCTTCCAAAATTTAGATGAGGCAAATGCAAAAGGTCAGATGGCAAGAGAAAGATGTGTTAAACATTATAGTGTTGATACTATGGCAGCAATATTATCTCAAGTATTTGCTAATTTAGCAACATAACTAGTAACATTCTTTGTTTTTTTTAGTTTGTTGAAGAAAAAAATCAAATTTATTTATGTCTAATCTTAAGCAGCTTATAAAATTTACTAAACCTTACCCAGGTAGAATTATTTTGACAATACTCCTGGGATTTTCAGGAGCTTTATTTAATGGCATCAGCACAGCAATGATTGTGCCAATTGTTTTAAAAATCGTCGGACAAGAAATAGATTTAACTAATGCTCCACGGATTATTAGAGCTATTATGTCGCCATTTGATGATTTTCCCGAAAATTATCGCTTGGGAATGATGGCAGGAGCAATTATATTTATAATTTTTTTAAAAAATGCCGCTAGCTATGCCAGTTCTTTGGCATCTAGTTCTGTCGCTCGTACACTCACATCAGATATGCGCAAGGCAGGTGTACAGTTATTACTAGATATCGACATCAATTATTACACCAAGATGAAACTTGGTGATTTAATGAATCATCTTAATGGAGAAATTCCCCGTGCTTCAGCTTCTGTAAATAATATAATTAAATTGATTATTGATATTATTACAATTTTCGTTTTTATATTTATTTTATTATCAATTTCCTGGCAACTAACAATATTATCTACCGTCTTACTATCTTTCGTTACCTTAGTAAATCAGTATGCTATTTCTCGCTCAAGATATTTTGGCAAGATGCTTACCGAAATGTCTAAAAGACTCACAAATAATCTGATAGAAACTTTGAGTGGAATTCGCCTAGTTAAGGCAACTGCACATGAAGAAGCAACATATCAAAAGATTAACGAGCTAATTCATGCACGCGAAACAGCAGAGTTTAGGTCTCAGGTGAATTCCAATCTTATTGGGCCAACTAGTGAAGTTGCAGGCCTTATATCTTTAATAATGATTGTCTTTCTAGGACGAATGTTATTTGCAGAGCAAGTTGCTACACTTTCAGCAGTGCTGCTCACATATTTATTAGTGCTACTGCGACTACTACCTTTTGTCTCACAATTAAATACTCTTCGTAGTAGCTTTGCCAATAACTCAGCTAGTGTGGATATGGTGGCTGACTTTTTACGACGGGATAATAAGCCTTTTATGCCCAATGGTAATTTAGCTTACACAAAATTACACGAGGGAATACATTTCAATAATATATCTTTTGCCTACCCTGGTAATGATAAGTTGGTGCTGAAGGATGTAGATTTATATTTACCACGAGGTACTACTCTCGCTTTGGTGGGTAGTTCTGGTGCGGGTAAGTCAACGCTGGCGGATCTTTTACCCAGATTTTATGACCCCATATCTGGTTATATTACTATCGATGGCATTGAGCTAGGCAAGTTTGATTTAAGATCCCTACGGAAAGCGATGGGTATCGTCAGTCAAGATACTTTTCTGTTCAATGATTCAGTAAAAAATAATATCGCCTACGGGAAACCCGATGCTAGCGATGAAGAAATTATGACAGCTAGCAAGCGCGCAAATGCTTATGAATTTATTTGTAAATTGCCAGAAGGATTTGACACGATGATTGGCGATCGCGGTGTCATGTTATCCGGTGGACAGCGCCAGCGTCTAGCCATAGCGCGTGCTTTATTGCAAAATCCAGAAATTCTCATATTAGATGAAGCTACCTCAGCTTTAGATACTGTTTCTGAGCGTTTAGTGCAAGCCGCCATAGATAATCTCAGCCGCGATCGCACAACCTTAGTAATTGCCCACCGCCTTTCTACTGTCCAAAAAGCTGATCAAATTGCCGTATTCGATCAAGGACGTGTGGTGGAACTAGGAAGCCATGACGAACTTTTACAAAAAGGTGGTTATTATTCGCGCCTCTATTCGATGCAATTTGGCGAATCGGCAAAAACTAATGGCAAATCCAATCAAGTGTTGATTCGCGTGTCTTACGAAATTCGCACGCGACTGAACTCGATGATTGGTTGCTTAAGATTATTAACTGATGGCATAGTAGATGATACTAAAGAACGCCAAGAACTATTGAATGAAGCATACAAATCAGTCTTGAGAATTATCGCCAATATCGAAGTTTTCCAAGAAAGCATTAAACTACAAAATAACTTATTTACAGATAACAATGAAAACTTAATGCAAATATTTGATGAACTTCAGAGAAAACTCAATCATCTACTTAATGTCTTAGTTTCACTTGCAGATGGTTTAGTAGATAATACTGAATCAGAAGATGAGTTAATTGCTGACTCTTACCATTTGGCTATTTATTTGTTAGCTCAGATGGAAACATTAGAAAAAATAAATAAAAGTATAAAACAATAGTTATTTTTATTACCCTTAACAACAAATTGCCGCATATTTAATTCATCTAGTATAAATTGCATTGACGATTATATCTAATCATGGCTAAGATAAACATCAGAAAAATATAGAGTATTTAACTATGAAAAAAGTAGCCATTTATTACCCATGTTTTATGGGTGGCGGTGCAGAAGCAGTGGGACTATGGATTCTCCAAGCATTAAAAGATAAATATGATCTAACATTATTTACTCTTGGAGATATTGATATTAAAGAACTAAATTCTATGTATGGAACAAGTATATCAAATGAAGATATAAAAGTTAAAACTATTATTCCCAAAATTTTAACCGTTATTTGCTATTTTATGATGGTTAAAAATAAAGATGTCAGAATGTTATTTTTTCATCTTTTAATTCGGGATTTTAAGCGACATTGCCATGAATATGACTTAGTTATGTCTGCATATAATGCGATGGACATGGGTCGAATAGGAATTCAATACATACATTGGGTTAGAGTTCTTGAGGGTACACCTCTTTATAGAAGAATATCCGGTTTTTCACTAGAACAAATATCCCAAAATATCTCAATAGCAAATTCTTATTGTGTTGCTAATACGACAAGAAAACAATACAAAATTGATTCAAATGTAGTGTATCCTCCCGTTGTTATAGATACACCAGATATACCTTGGATTGACAAAGAAGACGCATTCATTTGTAGTGGCAGAATAGTCAAAGCAAAAGAACCTCATAGAATCATCAAAATACTGAAGCTGGTTCGTGAGCGAGGCTTTGATATTAAATTATATATGACAGGTGGTGGTGGTGGTGTTTATGAATGGCAATATACTAATTCCATCAAAAAGATGGTAGAAGAAAATTCATCTTGGATTACCTTACATGAAAATCTTCCCTATGAGGAGTATATTAAAGTTTTAGTTAAATGTAAGTATGGTATTCACTTTAAAAGAGAACCTTTTGGTATTTCTATTGCCGAAATGGTAAAAGCTGGTGCTATTCCTTTTGTGAGAAGTGATGGCGGACAAGTGGAAATTGTCGGTGAACATAATAATGAATTATTTTTTAATACGGAAGTTGAGGCTGTAGAAAAAATTATTGAAGTCTTAAATGACTCTACTAAACAAAACAAACTACTTCAATCCCTAACTACTCAAAAAAACTTATTTTCTACCCAAAGATTTATGTCTGAGATAAATGATGTTGTTAGTTCCTACTTTGATACCAAGGTAGAAATACCAACTTGTTAATTTACCAGAAATTTGGAGTAAAAATATGTTAGCCAAAATTATAGAAAAGTCTAACAAAAACCAACACTATTTTTGGGTTAAATATCCCTGGACTAATGAAATCAATTATTAATTACCATGTCATTGATCCCACAAACATTGGAGATTTATTCTCCGCTCCCACAAAATATTTTGCTTTTCCTGGATATACTGTTGAACAAGCCGATATCCGCACAATAAACATTGATGACATAAGAAGTAAACATATTATTGTGGGTGGAGGTGGACTTTTATACTCTCCATTTTTACATGCATTCTCTCAACTTATTGAGTCTAAAGCAGATACAAAGTTAATTGCTTGGGGAATTGGTCAGCAAATTTATGGTAGTTCTTTTGCGCCACAAAAATTACAAGATTTTGACTATTCTCAATATCTGCATAATTTTGACTTAGTTGGTATTCGAGATTTTAACTATAGTTCTCATTGGGTTCCTTGCGCTAGTTGTATGCACCCAGCCTTTGATAAAAAACGAGAAATAAAACATGAATTTGTAGTTTTTTCGCATAAAAAATTCCAGATAAAAATTGGTAATTTTCCGCAACTGACTAATAATAATCAAGATATTGAGGAAATTTTAGATTTTTTAGGATCAGGTGAAACTATATTAACCAGTTCTTATCATGGGGCATACTGGGGTACACTGCTGGGGAGAAAAGTTTTATCTTTTCCCTTTAGTAGTAAGTTTTGGACTCTGAAACATACTCCTGGTATTTTTCCCATTCAGAAGTGGTTACAGCACAAATTCAAATTGTCACTATTCAAAAAAACCTTTTTTGAGTTTCGTTATCAAAATAAGTTTTCCTGTAAAATTGATGATTGGCAGCATTATCTAAAAGACTGTAAGGCTTACCCTGAGAGCCTTGACGAGAATCGTGAACGTAATCATTGGTTCTACTTGCAAATATTGAATATGTTATCTGATACAGGAACTTAAGATTAAGTATATGAAAAATCCGAGTTTCAAGAAACATTATATTTTCTTTGTTCAAGAAGAATTACCAAAGCCAGAAGCTCATTTAGTTCAATCTACAAATGCGGCAAATGGTGCGGCAAACTTAGGATATTCAACAGTTTTAGTATATCCTGATAAAAAATTAAATTATATTAATCCAGCTAATTTATATCGTCCTTTTCAACCGAGAAAAATACCTGAAGAAATTGTTAAATATTACAATCTCCAAGATAAATTAAAAGTGGCTCCTTTGCCAATGCCTTGGCCGATTGATCGTTTTCAAAGCAAATTGACTAACTCCAACACTATCTTTACCAAATATTATTTTCCCTTTCATATATTTCCCACGACAAAGCTTGTTCACAGTCGCAACTGGAATTTAGTAAAAGCTGCCATTACAAATGGTGTTCCGGCAATTTACGAACATCACCACCATGAAAATAAACAGTTTGAGCCAGAAATCGTTAAAAGTCCATTATTACAACTTGCTGTAACAGTCGTAGATACTATTCGCGACAGCATGATCAAAAATGGTATGCCATCGGCAAAAGTAATTACCCTACATAATGGTTATAATCGGTTGTTTATGACTAGACAACCAGACAAAGCAGCAGAATGGCGCGAAAAGCTGCTGATAAATGGGCGATCGCATCTGGTAGTATACGCAGGAGCGTTACAGCGATTTAAAGGTATTGATGTACTCATTGATGTTGCTGCCAAAATGCCAAATGTGCAATTTGCTTGTGCAGGCGGAAAGACAACAGAAGTAGAACATTATCAGCAATTAGCTAAAGAAAAACAGGTAGACAACATTATATTTTTAGGCTACGTTTTGCATGATCAATTAGCATCTCTACTACAAGCAGCCGATATTTTAGCTCATCCTCATTGTTCTGGAAAAGCGGCAACTTTTACATCTCCTTTAAAGTTATTTGATTATTTGGCTTCTGGAAATCCCATTGTCGCGACGGAAATTCCCTCGTTACTGGAATTTAAAAATACTCAGGCGATCGCTGCTTGGTGTGAGCCTGATAACCCCACTAAATTTGCCGCATCTTTGAAATATGTTTTAGAAAATCGTCCCAGAAAACTAGAAGGTTACGCAGATAATATCGAATTTGTAAAGCAATTTTCTTGGGAAAATCGAGCAGCAAAAATCCTGAGTTACGTTGATAAAAATCTCCTTCCTCAACTTATAAGTTAAGCTAAATTATTAAATAATAAATATTAACTCATGATGGATAGAAAAACAGTTGGCATGATTAGCAGCTATCGAGGTTTGGATAAAAAAGCCGATTGGCTATGGCAACAAACCCCCAATCAGCTTGGTATTTGGGGCAATATCCAAATGCAGGCATTAGCATCAAAACCCGACTTTTTGCTAATGTATCAGTTTGACTTTCCAGAATTTCCTCAGCAGCAATCCTGGTGGGAAAAGTTAAGTCAAAAACGACAAAAACCAGAATTTGATGTTAATTCTATCCTTAAAGGTGTTCCCCAAGAGCGGGTGATTTATCTTTTACGCGAACCACCATTAACTGAAGTTGTGGAAAGAAATAAACGCAATTATCAGGAAGCACAAAAGTATTGCGGTTATACTTCCGGCCCTGATGATTTTGCCCCCACACCTGATTACATGCCGGCGATTTGGTATCATACCAACTCATTTCGCGAATTAAATGAAATGCCACCTCCTGAAAAAGTTTCTCCTTGTAGTTGGATTACTTCGGGAATTAGTCGCACAGCCAACCATCGCCAGAGGTTAGACTTTTTACAGTCTTTACAATCAAGTAACATTAAATTTGATTTGTATGGGCGTGATTTACCTACATGGGCCACAAAATCAGGGGAATTAGGTAACAAATGGCATGGTATGGCACCTTACTATTACAATCTGGCAATTGAAAATTATGCCGAAAATAATTGGTATGTAAGTGAGAAATTATGGGATGCTTTGTTGGCATGGTGTTTACCAATTTACTATGGTAGCCCAGCCGCCGATAAATTACTACCACCTGGTAGTTTTTTGCGGTTGCCTAGTTTAGATGCCAAAGGTATTGCCTACATCCAAGAAGTGACGGCTACTCCTGATGCTTGGTATGCTGCTAAAGATGCGATCGCCGAAGCTAGACAAATTATTTTACATCAATTAAATCTACTTAACTGGTTATCAGAATTTGTCGCTAAATTCTCTTGCTAAATTTGGGATTTTTATATGGATGGTATTTGTACCCTTGCCAACGACCGAGTTTATGACCAACTTGTTGCTTTACTTAATAGTATAGAAGCCATTTATGGGCAAGATATGCCTGTTTGTATCTATCCTTATGATGATAATACAGCACAAATTGCTGCGGAAATTGCTCATCGCCCCAATGTGCAAATTTACGATAATCAAGAGTCAATGCAACAATGGGATGAATTTGTTTGTAATATTTGGGATGTTCACCCTACCGCTCAAGCACATTGGTCGAAATTAGGTAGTAACAAATATCATCGAGTTGGTACTCATAGACGTTATGGTGCATTTGATGGGCCTTTTGACCGCTTTGTCTATATGGATGCTGATACTTTATTAATGAGTTCATTAACAGAAGTATTTAGACAACTAAATCACCATGACTGGGTAGTGTATGACTTTCAGTACACAGATTTGTCTCATGTTTATAATGCATCTTCGCCAAAATTGACAGAAATATTTTCAGCAGAACAACTACAAACAGAAATATTTTGTTCTGGATTTTATGGTTCTAAAAAAGGGATTTTTAATGCCCAAAGCCGAGAATTATTACTAGATAAACTGTGCCAAGGCGAAGCAGAAATCCTCTATGATATGGCTCCTGACCAAACCATTCTTAACTACATGGTTATGCGTTCAGGTATTTCTAGCTATAACTTTGCTCATCATTTATCTCAGAGTGAAAGAACAGGTTGTTGTGTGACTTCTACACATTTTGAAGCAAAAGACAATATTTTATATGACAAAGGTCAACGATTAACTTATATTCACTATATTGGTTTATCTTCTCAATTATTTAGGCAAGTATGTGAGGGAGAAAATATTGATTTTCCCTACAGAGATATTTTCTTGCATTATCGCTATCTGCATGAACCAGATAAGCGACCACAGTTCACAACTCAACCGAAAAATCAAAAAGCTAACTCAGGTTTAGCTACAAAAGTTTTAAGAAAATTAGGATTAACAAATTGAGGTGGAAACATGAGTCGGGGAATTTATATTATTGCTAATGATAAGGTGATGGATCATGCGATCGCCTTACTTAATAGTATCCGATTGCATGATGCGGATACACCAATTATCATGATTCCTTATGATGATAATTATCACAAAATCGCAGACACACTCAATAAATATTATGGTGTGCAAGTCTACGAAGATTTAGAATTTATCGACAGGCTTTCCCAGAATTTACATCAAACCTTTGGGGGACAATTTTTCGCCCGTCCTAATCAATTTCGCAAGCAAGCTTGTTGGTTTGGCCCGTTTGATGAGTTTTTGTATATTGATACTGATATTGTTGTCTTTGAAAAAATAATTGATAATCTGAATTACCTAGCTACAAACGACTTTATTTGTTGTGATTATCAACATTTAGGGGGAATTAGAAATGTTTTTAGTGCCAAAGTTTTAGAAGAAAAAGTATTTACTGAAACTGAAATCAAAGATATTTTCAATGGCGGATTTTGGGGGTCAAAGAAAAACTTAATTTCGGAAAATGATTTGTACGAAACTTTTGCTGAGTGTGCTGCTCATCCAGAGTATTTTGACTTTTCTGAAAAAACTTCTGACCAACCGATTATTAATTATATGTTGCTCAAGCGCATTCCGCGCCGCTTCAATGTAGTTCGCAGAGAGGGTAAAGCACCAGGTAATTGGGGCGGGACTCACCACTTTCAGACTCAAGGCAAAATTCTTTTTGATCCTACTGTCAATCAACCTCTACAATATCTTCACTGGGCAGGTATTCGGATTCAACCCGGTTGTCCCTACTGGGAAATTTGGCAACACTATCGTCATCTCAATCCAGCGTTACCTGTGGCAAATATCCCTACACCAGTAGAAAAAACTCAGTTGCAAGAAACCTTAGATAAAGTTAAAAATCAAGTCCGTAAAATTAAGAAAGGCGTTTTAAGCGATTAATTACAAGCACTTTGTAAACAAGAAAGGGATGGTAAGTGCTGATGATTTACCCTTGCTCTCTTGAATCAGGACGTGAATAAGGATCTGTGCAATAAAAGGAATAAGGATTATCATAATCATGATAGTGGGGTTCAACAAAATTTCTACCTTCATCTGATGCTTTTTTTGAACAATATGGTTTTAAATCAAGGTCTATCTTAGAGTAGTGTCTACTTATTAAATGAGATCCAACTCCTTTAACTGGTCTTTGAATTGAATAGTGACAAACCCATCGATGTACTGGATAAACATATGTTTTTTCTTTTAAAATCTCTGGTTTTCCTGCTTTTATAATGTCTCCTTTTTTCTCATCATAAAAATGATTACTCTTAGCATCTAGCTTCATCTGCTCTTTCATAATAGGGTGCTGACACACATCTATCATATTCATTTTAATTTCATTCTTATGATAAGCTTCATTGATATATTCAGCAAAGATAGGCGAACGTCTTAAATAAATTTGCTCAGAATATTTTTTATTATTTATTTCTATTGAATATTCACAATAAAATGGTAAGAAATTAATATTGCTATTATTATCAACTATGACTTGTGGCAAAATATTTATATTACTTGCTTCTTCTTTTATTGCTAAGTGTTCTTCTATTAGTTTTTGGTTGTTTTGACATACTTGAGTTTGAAACTCTAAATCGGAAATTTTATTGTTTATAAGAATTTGATATAGATTTCCACCACTAAGAAGTATAATCAAAAAAATCAACGAATTGGCAATAAAAGGATGATTTTTTAAATAATGTGCAAAAAAAGGATTATTTATTAGGTTAGAGATAGTAAAACTGGTAAAAATATTACTAAATAAGTTAAAAATAGAATTAGTTGTATTAGAAGAGTCTGAGTCTGGTGAATTAGAAGAATCTGAGTCTGGTTTATGAGGAAAGTTGGGCATAACGCTAATTTTATTAATTTAATAAATATTATTTTATTTTTCTATTATGTTAAAAAATTAACGTGAGTTTTTTGACTTTATCTGTATTCTGTGATAACTATTCAAAACAATTTTGACATAAACGATTATGAAAAGCTTCCTTAATAAAGCAAACATAAATAAAAATCTCTCTTTAGGCAGATCCGATGACGAGTTTCACAGCCAAGTTATGAAAGAGGGACAAGGGAACAAGGGGACAGATCCGCTTACCCTGCAAAACATCTGGATGACTAACAATGTGTTCGCGCCAGTTATTGGCATAATGACTCTTGATGCAAATTATGTGTCTTTCATTCTCTCTCTCACCCACTGCCGAAAAGCTTTCATAGTTGCATTTCTACCTGCGGTTCTACTCTGTTCCAAATATCGGAGAATTACCTCGGTTAACGGCATTCCTGGAAATGTGGGACTATTCTCAACCTCCACATACTTCCCTTGCCGCAGCACGTTAATCTGTAATTTACCTCGATCAAATCGCCAAAGCTCAGGCACTCCCAGCGCTTGGTAAATACTTGGATGGGTTCGAGAGGTAATGTCAATTTCCAGTGCTAAATCAGGAGGTGGATCAACCGCCAAATCCAGTCGTTTCTTGCCCCGAACAGCTAGCTCATTTTGAATATAAAAACACTGATCTGGCTCAATCCCCTTGAACATAGCTTGATTCTTGAAGGTCGTTGAACCCAACGTTAAAAACTCAATGTCAAGTTCTTCTAACAGTGCCTTGACCAAATCTCCAACGACTTCTTTAGCCGCTTCATGTTCAGGTAAGGGTGTCATAATCTCCAGAATTCCATTGTCATAAGCAATGCGAGCCGATCGATGGTCTCCCAACTCCTCTAAAATCAACTCAAACTCTTGCCAACTCACCTCATGCAACAACACCCGTTGACCCGGCGGAATGCTCAATCGCCTTAGTTCTAGCAACATCATCCAACCCTCCAATCAAGAATATATCCCACTCCCCATCCCCCCATTCGTGCGTATCTTTTATCAAAAACAGCAGTGCGGCAAAAAGTTTGGCTAAATGCCTTGCTTGAACACTCGCACCGCTTCCAGTCTGGACGTTTCTGCGATCAGAACGCAGCGAATGAATAAATCGAGATCAAGGCTTGCCAGTTCAGGAATTTCGCTGCGATAGATGCGTTCGTAGCCCGGCGATCGCAAATGATGCATGGTTAGCAGTCCATCTTCCCAAAACCAGACCTCTGGCACGCCTAGGGCATGATACCGCTCTAATTTTTTCACGCTGCCACTGGTAAAAATAACTTCGATCGATAAGTCAGGGCACGGCTTGGAGGTTCCAACACAATAGGATTCATCCGCTTGAACACAGACTTCGCCTTCTTTTTCTTGATCCATTGAACCTGTTGGCTCAAACTCGATTCCTTTCTCCACAAAGAACGTTTCTAGTAAGAGTCCAATCAACGTTTTAAAGAATTCGTGGTCGCGTCCAGGCATCAGAATTTCGATAATACCGTTGTAATAGAACAATCGAATGCCAGGAGAGGTTTCAAAGCCTTTTTGAATCAGCTTGAATTGCTCCCACGTCACCCCGTGATGAATCAGGCGTTGATCTGTTGTTTTATCGATCAGTTGTGGCATCTGAGTTCTCCCTCCGCACATCGATCTGTCTCGATTATGTCACGTTCAACAAAGTCAGAAGTCAGAGGTTCGAGGAGCGAGGGATGCTCTTCTGACTAATTGCGACCAAAGGAAGCTTAGTGCCATTCGATTTCCAGCCATTGGCGATCGCAACTTGATTTTTTCATTACCAAATAGTTGCGATCGCACCCGACGATTCGCTAGGATCTGTAAGCTTTGGGGTACAAGCAAAGCTGCTGGGGATCAAGCTACACTCATGTGAGCTATGCTGCTGAAACCCAAATTAATCAGAATTTTACAGGAAAAACGAAACCGATGGCGAAACGTGTGCAGTTAGTTTTAAATCAAGATATTAGCAAGCTGGGTAAATCTGGCGACTTAGTAGATGTAGCTCCCGGCTATGCTCGTAACTATCTAATTCCCCAGAAATTGGCAACCCATGCCACTCCCGGTATTCTCAAGCAGGTAGAACGCCGCCGTGAGCAAGAACGTCAACGGCAGTTAGAACTCCGTCAACAAGCGCTAGAACAAAAAGCCGCTTTGGAAAAAATTGGCAGCTTGCAAATTGCCAAACAACTGGGTGAAAACGAAGCAATTTTCGGTACAGTCACCACCCAAGATGTGGCAGAGGCAATTCAAGCAGCTACCAGTCAAGAAATTGATCGGCGGGGAATTACCATTCCCGATATTAACCATCTGGGTACTTACAAAGCTGAAATTAAGCTGCATTCCGATGTTACAGCCCAAATCAATATTGAAGTTGTAGCCAGCTAAATTTTAGGAGTGCTTCCTGAGTCAGAAGAAAGAACAAGAATTTTCTTGAGCAAGTACCGTCAATGCTTTTCCCCTACTCAACACTCAACAGTTTGTTGAGTAGGTGGGGAGAATCTGTTGTGAATAAAATTGCCTCTACAGCATTCTCCCCAAGATTTTGGACTATAAGGGTAATAGTGAACCCCCAAGCTCAAATCCAAAATCTCGCAACTAAAATCGTTTATGGCTGAAGAACTGAGTTTTCAAGGCGATGGTAGCGATCGCCTGCCACCCCAAAACATTGAGGCAGAAGAAGCGATTTTGGGGGGAATTTTACTAGATCCAGAAGCGATTGGTCGAGTTAGCGATCGCCTGATTCCTGAAGCATTTTATATCAGCGCTCACAAAGATATCTATCAAGCAGCGCTACGCCTCCATGCTCAAGGTAAACCCACAGACTTACTCTCAGTCACAAGTTGGCTAGCTGATAACGATATCCTCGCCCGCATTGGTGGTAGAAATAAATTAGCCACTCTCGTAGACCGCACAGTGTCAGCCGTTAACATCGACGCTTTAGCAGGGTTGGTCATGGAAAAATACCTGCGGCGGCGATTAATTAAAGCTGGCAACGAAATTGTGCATTTGGGTTACGAGACAGAAACAGAATTACCAACAGTTTTAGACAAAGCAGAACAGCAAGTTTTCGGCGTTACTCAAGAACGTCCCCAATCAGGTCTAATTCACATTTCTGATACCCTAATTAATACCTTCCAAGATATTGAAACTCGTCATCAAGGCATTGCCCTACCTGGGATTCCTTGCGGCTTCTATGATTTAGATTCCATGACCAGTGGCTTCCAGCGTTCTGATTTGATTATTATTGCTGGCAGGCCATCAATGGGAAAAACAGCATTTTGCCTAAATCTCGCTCACAATATTGCCGCAGGTTATAAATTACCGGTTGCTGTTTTTAGTTTAGAAATGTCCAAAGAACAGCTAGTCCAGAGGTTATTGGCTAGTGAAGCCGGAATTGAATCAGGTTATCTCCGCAGTGGACGTATCAGTCAAACACAGTGGGAACCCTTAAGCCGCGCCATTGGGATGCTTTCGGAAATGCCCATATTTATTGACGACACACCGAATATTACCGTTACTCAAATGCGGAGTCAGGCCAGGCGACTGCAAGCAGAACAAGGCATGGAACTAGGATTAGTAGTGATAGATTACCTGCAATTAATGGAAGGTGCAGGTGATAACCGCGTTCAAGAATTATCGAGGATTACCCGTTCTCTTAAAGGTTTAGCTCGTGAATTATCTGTGCCAGTAATTGCCCTGTCTCAGTTGAGTCGAGGAGTAGAAGCGCGTACCAATAAGCGGCCGATGTTGTCAGATTTAAGGGAAAGTGGCAGTATCGAGCAAGACGCGGATTTAGTCATCATGTTATACCGCGATGATTACTATAACAGCGATAGTCCCGATCGCGGAATTGCCGAGGCGATCGTCGCTAAACATCGTAATGGCCCGACAGGCACTGTTAAGCTTTTATTCGACCCGCAATTTACAAAGTTTAAAAACTTAGCCAGACCAGGGAATTATTAATAATTCGTAATTCGTAATTCGTAATTACGTCGCTATTGGGCATGGGGGAAAGAAGAGCAGAGAGGCAGGGTGCAGGGGAGAATATTTGAGTTTTGTACTACAATCCATCTTCCTCATTCCCCATTCCCCATTCCCTACTTAATATCCAACAATTCCACATCAAACAGCAAAGTAGCGTTGGGTGGAATTACACCACCAGCCCCACGAGAGCCATAACCTAACTCTGAGGGGATAATTAACTGACGACGACCGCCTACTTTCATGGTGCTAAGTCCTTCGTCCCAACCTTGAATTACCTGTCCAACGCCGATTTTAAACTCAAAAGGACGGTTGCGATCGCGTGAACTATCAAACTTCGTCCCATCTTCTAAAGTGCCGGTGTAGTGTACTACAACGGTTTGTCCAGGTTCAGGTGTCGCCCCAGTTCCTTCCTCCAGTTCCACGTACTTCAGTCCAGAGGGGTTAGTTACGACATTGGCATCACCAGAGGGGTTAGTTACAAAATTGGCATCAGACATAGTATTGCTCGCAATTAAGATATTGTTTTCAGTAAGTCTATTGAGTGCTGGTGTAGTACCAGTGACATTAGCAGCAATAGCAGAGTCCTGTTTACTGCCAACTTGTGCTAATACCAAAACTACAACACATACCAGCATGAAACCCACGCTGAGTAAAATTGATTTCAAAATCAGTTCTCCCTAAGAAAGTGCTGAGTGCTGAGTGCTGAGGAGCCAGTGACGGGTACGTAGGGGTCTCCCCCGCCGCAGGATGCGCGCAGCGCTGTAGTGAAGCATCTGGCGTTGCTGAGTAGGAATATTAGCTCCTAGCCTCTAATCACTATCATTACCAACAGAACACAATTAGTTTAAATCAGAAAGGACAATTTAACGCCACAGCTTATTCTCCAAATCGCGCACTTGACGCTCTAAACGGTCAATTCTACCCCGTAATTCATCCACTTCAGACTGACGAGCAACACCCAAGTCCTGCATCATATTTCGCATTTGTCGTTGCATTTGCTCTTCCCAGTTTCCCTGTTCGGACTTTAACTGTTGTACAACATCATCCATTACTGCCTTAGCTTGCTCAGGATTGAGTTTACCGTCCTTGACCAATTCCTCGCTGACTTGGCGCATTTTTTCTGCTACCAAAGACGTTGTACCAATACCAAGCATCATTAGCTGTTGCAACCAGTTGTTACTATCCATACTCCCTTCCTCTTTAATTGTTTCCCACTAGCTGACTCTTGCTCTTGAGTGTATGCAATCAAGCTATGCTGGAAAAGTGGTTATCTTAGCCTACAGCTCTATTTTGGCAAATTCGTAGACACGTAAACACAGAGAAGGAAGCAAGAGTGTGGTCATAGAACTGCTGAAGTTTAAGGTAGCTCCAGAACAGCGAGAATATTATATCCAGCAGGATGCAGAAATTTGGACAACAGCCCTAGCTAAGTATCCGGGATTTTTGGGTAAAGAAGTTTGGATTAACCCCAAAGACTCTACAGAACTGATTTTAATTGTTCGTTGGGCAACACGGGAACAGTGGAAAGCCATACCCTTAGAAGACTTGCAGGCTATTGAAGCTAAATTTACTCAAGCGATGGGAGAATCCTATCCCATTATCGAATCAGCAGAGTATCAAGTGCGGAAATTTCCTCATATTTGAGAGCATGTTTGAAAAGTTTTGGGCGAATACAATAGCAACCCAAGAATGCCGCAGGCTGTACGCTACTACACAAACTAAATCCGCCTGCGCGGACTAACCAAAAATTAGGTATTTCAAACCCACGGAGGTGGCCTTCCCTTCGGGAAGAAGCTGCGCTTCATGTCTGTGTAGCCGCGATCGCTATGAAATGTTCAAAATCCCCAGTTTAATGGGAATAATTAAACTAGAATCCCTTTTTGGCAATGAAAGAGGGGTTTTTATAGCTATATATTTAAAAAGCAAATGCTCAATCTTACTGGATACCAAATTAACTCCACTCTCCATGAAGGCATTCAAACTATTATCTATCAAACACAAATCCCCAATACTCAACAGCCAGTTATTCTGAAAGTTCTGAAAAATGAATACCCCACTCTTGAAGCCTTTACTCGCCTGAAACATGAGTATCAAATTCAACAAGAGTTAGATCATCCCAACATAGTAAAAGCCATCAGTTTAGAAACTTTTGATCATCGTGTAGGACTGTTGTTAGAAGACTTTGGTGGTCAGTCCTTAGCACAACTTATACAAATAGAAAAGTTAGATTTAATTAATTATTTAAAAACTGCTATTCAAATAACTAAAGCTTTAGATTATTTACATAAAAATCAGATTATTCATAAAGATATTAAACCCAGCAATATCATTATGAATTTGCAAACAGGTATTGTTAAACTAACTGACTTTGGGATAGCTTCCCGTCTGAATAAAGAAAATCATCAATTTACTAACCCCAACTGCGTTGAAGGTACACTTGCATATATGTCTCCTGAACAAACCGGGAGAATGAATCGTATTCTTGATTATCGGAGTGATTTTTATTCTCTGGGTGTGACTTTATATGAAATGCTTACTGATAAACTCCCATTTTTTAGCGAAGATCCCCTAGAGTTAATTTACAATCATATAGCTGTGCAACCAGTAAACCCACAGTTATTAAATCCCCAAATTCCTACCAATGTTTCAGCCGTTGTGATGAAACTGATGTCTAAAAATGCTGAAGACAGATATCAAAGCGCTACAGGATTATTAGCAGATTTAGAATTGTGTCTTCATCAGTTAGAAACTCAGAGCGAAATTACTAACTTTGTTCCGGGACTTTTAGATGTTTTAAGCCAGCTATTAATACCACAAAAATTATACGGACGAGAACAACAAGTCAAGGAAGTTTTAGATGCATTTGAAAATGTGACATCAGGAACTAGTGAAATGATGCTAGTTTCTGGTTATTCTGGCATTGGTAAATCGGCTTTAGTCAATGAAATTAATAAACCAATCACTCGCCAACAAGGTTATTTTATTTCTGGTAAATTTGACCAATTAAAAAGGAATGTTCCTTATGCTCCATTAATTCAAGCTTTTTCTTATTTAATGCGGTATTTATTAACAGAAAAAAATGAAAAAATAGCAGCATGGCGGGATAAAATTCTAGCAGCCGTCGGCACAAATGGCAAAGTTATTATTGATGTGATTCCTGAAGTTGAATTAATTCTTGGTCAACAGCCCGAAGTTCCCCAAATTGGAGCAACGGAATCACAAAATCGCTTCCATCGTGTTTTTGAAGAATTTATTAAAGTTTTTACGCAAAAAGAGCATCCCCTAGTTATATTTTTAGATGACTTGCAATGGGCAGACTCAGCTACATTAAATTTAATACAAATGCTCATGACTGATGTTGAAAGCAAACATCTATTATTAATTGGGGCATATCGAGATAATGAAGTTAATTCAACACATCCTTTAATTCAAACAGTAGAAGAAATTAAAAATACTGGTGCGATCGTTAATAATATTGTGTTGCAATCTTTAAATTTAGAGAATGTAACTCAGTTAATTGGTGAAACTCTACAAGAAACCTACTCTTTTGAAGATAATACTAGAAACTTTCCTAAAAAACTTATTGAATTAGCTGAACTAATTTATAATAAAACGGGCGGTAATCCATTTTTTATTACACAACTTCTTCAGGCACTTTATCAAGAAAATCTTTTAAAGTTTGACTTTAAGACTACTAAATGGCAATGGAACCTAGAGGAAATTCAAGCAATTAGTATTATCGATAAAAATGTTGTTGAATTAGTTGCAAGTCGAGTTGAAAAGCTACCAAGAGTCACCCAAGAGGTTTTGAAATTAGCAGCTTGTGTTGGTGACAGTTTTAGTCTGGATGTTTTATCAATAATTCATGAAAAATCACCTTCTTTGACAGCAAATGACTTATATTCGGCTTTGCAAGCTGGCTTAATTCTACCTTTAAGTGAAGCTTACCGCATTCCTTTAGCATTTAATCAAGAGGAAGCAATTAATTTTAATTTTGATATTTCACGCGTAAGTTATAAGTTTTTGCATGACAGAGTGCAGCAAGCAGCTTATTCGTTGATTCCAGAAGAACAGAAGAAGTTTACTCATCTAAAAATCGGTAAATTGCTCCTGCAAAGTACACCAAAAGATGAAATAGAAACTAATATTTTTGATATTGTTAATCAGTTAAATGTAGGGATTATTTCCCTAGTTGAACAACCTGAAAAAACAGAATTAGCTCGACTAAATTTAATCGCAGGACGCAAAGCAAAAGCCTCAACAGCTTATGAAGCTGCTCTAAAATACTTGGAAACTGGGATAAAGCTTTTAAGTAAAGATGCTTGGTACACCGAATATCACTTAACTATAAGTTTATATGAGGTAGCTACAGAAGTAGCCTATCTCAGTGGTAATTTTGAGCAGATGCAGCAATGGGCTGAGATAGTGCTACAAGAAGCCAAAACTTTATTAGATAAAGTTAAAGTTTATGAAGTACAGATTATTGCTGCTATAGTTCAGAGTAAACAATTAACAGCTATTCAAACAGCAGTATCAATACTACAACTATTAGGGATAAATTTTCCAGAGCAACCAACACCATCTGATATTCAGCAAGGGATGGATGATATTGCTACTCATTTACAAAAGAAAGTAATTGCAGATTTAATTAACCTACCATTAATGACTGATCCTAACAAGATAGCAGCAATGAAAATCTTAATGGGAGTTCTTCCCGCAGCTTTTCAAACTGCTCCAGCAATGATGCCAATTATTGCTTGTGAAATGGTCAATTTATCCTTAAAATATGGCAATACAGCAGTGTCTGCTTATGGTTACAGTCTTTATGGATTAATTCTTTGCGGAGTTCAAGGACAGATTGATTCTGGCTATGAATTTGGTAAATTAGCTTTTAGTTTGGTATCACAATTTAATGCCACAGAACTCAAAGCGAAGATTCTCACAGTTATTAGTGCTCATGTTCTTCATTGGAAAGAGCATATTAGAGAGACGTTTTTAACATCCAAAACTGGCTATGCTAGTGGTTTGGAAACCGGAGATTTAGAATATACTGGCTATTGTGGATACATTTATCCTTGTCATTCATTTTGGCTTGGTAAAGAACTTTGGAGTTTAGAAAAAGAGCTAATAGCTTACTGTGAATCGCTAAAAAAGATTAAGCAACAAGTTGCTTTAACTTGGAACCAAATATATTTACAAACAGTTATCAATTTAAAAAGAAGTCCAGAAAATGCTTGGTGTTTAATGGGAGAAGCTTACGATGAGAAAAGTATGCTACCAATTCATCAACAATTTAATGACCTCTATACAATTAATCATCTATTTGTTAATAAGTTAATGCTCTCTTATATGTTTGGAGAGTATATTCAAGCCTTAGAAAATGCTGCAATAGCAGAAAAGTCTTTAGGTGGAGTCACAGGGCTATTTGTTGTTCCTCTGTTTTATTTCTATGATTCTTTAGTCCAATTGGCAATCTATCCTACTGCTCAAGAATCTGAACAACAATCAATTTTGCAAAAAGTCCAAGCCAACCAGCAAAAAATGGAACTCTGGGCTACCCACGCCCCGATGAATCACTTACATAAATTTTATTTAGTAGAGGCAGAAAAATATCAAGCTTTGGGTCAAAAGCTAGAAGCAATGGAATACTATGAAAATGCAATTACCAAAGCTCAAGAAAATGGTTATCTCCAAGAAGAAGCCTTAGCTTATGAGTTAGCAGGAAATTTTTATAAATCTTTAAATAAAGAATTAATTCATCAAACTTATATAACTAAAGCCTATTATACTTATATCCGATGGGGCGCGATCGCTAAAGTTAAATATTTAGAATCAAAGTATTGTTTTCTAGTAGAACAAACTAGTACTATAGAGACTTCTCCATTAAAACTAGATGTGACTCACATTGCTACTAGAACTACTAGTAGTAATGGTTTGAGTAATGTATTAGATTTTAATACATTCATTAAATTTTCCCAAGCGATTACTAATGAAATAATTTTAGAAAATTTATTGAGTAAGTTAATCAAAATTTTACTAGAAAATGCTGCTGCCCAAAAAGCAGAATTACTGTTACTTAAAGATAATCAACTATATATAGAAGCCTCTGGTGATAATGCTAATGATATAGTAAAAAATTTACAATCTATTCCTCTTGAAGACTATGAGAATTTACCTATTTCTGTTGTGAATTATGTTTTCAGAACTCAGAAACATCTCGTTTTAAACGATGCGATGCTTACTGAGCCTTTTAATATTGACATCTATATCCAAAAATATCAATCAAAATCGATCTTTTGCTTGCCAATTATTTATCAATCACAGCTTACAGGGATTATTTACTTAGAAAATCAGTTGACAGCAGGAGCTTTTGTTCCCGAAAGAGTAGAAGTATTAAAAGTTTTAGTTTCTCAAATGGCTATTGCCATAGAAAATGCCTGCTTGTATGCAAGAGAGCAAGACAAATCAAGACAATTAGAACAGTCTATCAAAGATTTACAAGCAGCACAACTGCAACTTATCCAAAGCGAAAAAATGTCTTCTCTAGGAAATTTAGTTGCAGGAATAGCGCATGAAATCAATAATCCCGTAGCTTTTCTTTCAGGTAGTATTGTCCAAGCCAAAGATGCTGTTACTGATTTAGTAGATTATCTGCAACTTTACCAAGCAAAATTTCCTAATCCTGGTACTGATATTGAGGAAAAAGCCGCAGAAAAAGATATAGATTACCTCCTAGAAGATTTACCTAAAATCATTGATGGAATGAAAGTTGGTACACAACGCATCCGTAACATTAGCACATCTCTCCGTACTTTTTCTCGCGCCGATAAAGATTATAAAGTATCAGCCAATATCCACGAAGGAATTGATAGCACTTTATTAATTTTACAACATCGCCTCAAAGCCAATCATCATCGTCCGGCTATTCAAATTATTAAAGACTACGGAAATATTCCGTTAGTAAAATGTTATCTGGGACAATTAAATCAGGTATTTATGAATATTTTGTCCAATGCTATTGATGCTTTAGAAGAGTTGAATATTGGTTATACTTATCTAGAAAATCAAGCTAAACCGCCTCAAGTTATCACAATTAAAACTCAACTATCTAAAAATAATCAAAGTATAGAAATTAAGATAAAAGACAACGGTACAGGAATGACTGAAGCAGTAAAATCCTGTATCTTCAATAACTTATTTACTACTAAAGATGTCGGCAAAGGTACAGGATTAGGATTATCTATCAGTCAAAAAATTGTAGAAGAAAAACACAACGGTAGCTTAATTTGTGAGTCAGTTTTAGGACAAGGAACAGAATTTATCATTTCCATTCCTGTTTCTGTTAACGAATCTTCGAGCTAAGGGCAGATGTGAAATCCTCTCTTTTTTATCTTCGCTTTTTTGGGGGCACACTGCTTGAGCGTTTATGTTTAATAAAAGTAATACTATGAGTAGTAAGTTTTCATAAAGTTTTTGTAGAGTAAAAGTAATTTTTCGTATGGTTGGAGTGAATTCATGTTCTAAAAATTTACCTAGCTTATCAGTATTATTTCGCTAATAACTAGCTATATTAAGAGTTTGATAAACTATTTATGTTAATATCAAATAGCTGACAATTAACGGTTACAAAACACTTTCTTAATTGTTATAAATAATTAAACACGCAAATCTTGGACTCGCCCTATTATTCGTAGGAAAAATTAAATCCTGAATTAATTGAAAGTTAGCTTTAGTTTAATATGTTATGGTTCGAGTTTATTAAAATAGGCTTAAACTGCCTGATAAAACTTTAGCTAACGGACCTGTACAAGATGCGAACATAGTAACAATCAGGAACTTTTTTCATGGAAACGAGAAGAGAAAACAGGCGAACAGTTTCAAAGCTTATTTCATTTTTGTTGCATCATGTAACTTTAATTGTCCTTGCAAGTACTTTTGTTTTGCTGATTGGCGGTAAGTTTGAGCTAGCAAGTGCAACCGAACCTAACGCAGAATTAGAAATTCAAAAATTAACAACCTGTTACGCGCTAGGAACTGATGCTATTGGTAGAGGAGATATCCTACAGGGAAAGAATATTTATCGAGATTGTTTTACTCCAGATGCTGTGATCACAGCAGTTTTTCCTGATGGCGCAAGTGAAAGCCGAACTGGGACAGATGCTTGGGCGGATTTTGTTTATTCAGTATTCCAAGGTAATGGATATGAGACTACTCAACACCTGATTGGTACGATCAACATCTCAGTTCAAGCTAACCAAGCAACAATGTCCTCTTATCTCCATGCAACTCACAAACGTTCAGAAACTAGCATTGATGTTGCTAATGGCACTTATGAAGATGAAATTATCAAACAAGATGGGCATTGGAAAATCCAACGGCGTACCCTTAAACTGATTAATTTCTTGAACCTCAGTTCTCCACCGACTACCACATCACACCCACGCATACCTCGTCGCTCAAGACGTTAATATTTCTGACATTGTGATTTAGCTGCTTTGAGGATGTTGCCATATCACAGCAACATCCTCATCAGCGATCGCATCTCGATATAAATAGCTAGAATCGAGATGTTTACCTATTTGTGCTTAGGCTGTGGCCACTGTAACTTGTCCCCATTGCCATCAACTTGTTGATAGTCAGGCTATTACTTGTCCCTATTGCCGTACAACTCTCAAAGCTTACGGTCATCCCGGTATTCCCTTGCACCGCGCTACTGGGGACGAGTATCTGTGTGATAGTTGCACATACCACGCCGACAATACCTGTAATTTTCCCCAACGTCCCTACGCCAAAGATTGTACTTTGTATGAAAATCTCGAAGAGAGCAAGTTAAGATTGCAGGAACAGCGTTACGCTAGCAGTTTTGGTGCATCTATGAACAGATGGGTAAAACGCCATCAGTCTTTGTTGCTGCTACTGGGTTTATTAGTTGTCTGTTTGCTCATAGCTTTGTCAACTGCTTGATACTTTTATAGTGTGGGGATTTTGGTTGTTTCATCTGTAGGCTCAATCATCTTTGGCGCTGCTTCTTCAAATACGGCTAAGTCGAACCAGAAAGTGGTACCCACACCAACTTCACTTACCAGATGCATTTTACTGTGATGCCTCTCCATAATATTTCTGACAATCGATAAACCCAAACCAGTACCCTCTAAGGTGTGAACTCGGTTTTCTACGCGGAAAAAGCGGTCAAAAATTGCCTGTTGGTCTTCTGGGGCGATACCTATGCCAGTATCGGAAATTTCCACTCGCACATGAGAAGATTGATGATGTTCGCGATCGCCTAGCGTTTCACTAAGCAGCGTTCCAGAGGAAGAATGATGCTGGAGATTTAATTGGTAAGCACGGATGACTACTTTACCACCCGTGGGAGTAAATTTCAGGGAATTACCCACCAAATTAGCCAATACTTGCAATAACAAATCATAATTACCCACGACTAGCGGCAAATTGGAGGCAACTTCCTGAATGATTTCAATACCTTTATCCTTAGCATTGAGTTGGTAAGTACGCAGAGTTTGCTCAATGGCTTGCGCTAAATCTACCCCACCAAAGTTGTAACTGCGACCAGATTCGAGCTTGGACAAATCCAAAACATCATTCACTAGACGGGTAAGTCTATCAGTTTCATTATTGACTGTTTGCAGAAAATCTTGCCGTTGTTCTACACTCAAGTCTTCGCCATACTCATGCAAAGTTTCAATAAAGGATTTGATATTAAATAAAGGTGTTCGTAGTTCGTGAGATACGTTGCTGATAAATTGGCTTTTTGCCTCATTCAGTTCTACCTCGCGAGTGATATCCTGCACAGTAATAGCAATACCTTTGATGCTCTCCCGTTGCAGGTTGAGTACCGTAGTCAAGAGAATGCGGATGGTGCGCTTGGTAGGTTGGTTGAGATGAATCCGGAACTCGGCACTTTCACGTTCACCTGCGGCCATTTCGGACAAAGGACGAGTGATTTCCATTTGCACCGCCGGCGGCAAATTATGTAAAACATTGGTACCTTCGACTTCGACTCCTTCCCAGCCAAAAATTCGCCGTGCTGTGGGGTTAACTAAAATCACCTGCATACTGTTATCAATCAGGACAGCACCATCAGCGATCGTGGAAACCAGTGTTTCTAGTTTGGCTTTTTCTGCGGTTAATTCTTCAATATTCTGCTCTTCATAGCGCTCTAGACGCTCTGCCATTTCATTAAAGCTGAGAATTACCTCTCCTAGTTCGCCTCCCAGAGGTAAGTCAATGCGCTGCTTGAAATTCCCTGCCGCAATTTGTTTTACTCCTACCAGCAGTTCTTTAATCGGCTTAGTAATGGTTAAAGCGTTAATCACTCCTGCCAAAATCACCATCACCCAAATCGTGATAAAAACGGCAATGGTGACATCACGGGTGAAATTAGTAGAAATAACTGCGGTTTGGTTGGGGTTGATGCCGATCGCTAATACACCCTGGTATTTTTGATCGACAATTAGGGGAATAAATACATCAGTGACTGCCCCGTCTGGGGTCATGTGTTGCCGTACCATCGGCTTTTCCACATCACTAGTGTAATCTTCTGGTAATTGTATTCGCCGCTCAATGGTCAGAGAGTTTTCTACCTCTGGTTCCCAAAAAGGAATCCCGAAAAAGATTTTCCCCGTCTCATCAGCGTAGAGCATGTAACGCACACTAGAGGTGCTGCTATAGAAGCGTTGAGAAAATTGGGCAACCTCGGTGAGATTGTGGTCAGCAATTAAGGGGGCAACATTGGCAGCAAGTAGCAATCCTAGATCACGACCGAAACGGGTATCATTCATCCGGGCATCCTGCTGAATTGTATTCACAGCCCAGAAAGTCAGACCACTCATCACTAAAGACACTACCAAAGTGGCAACAGCCAAAAGTTTGGTCTGGAGGGTGAAGTCAGACCACCAATTGGCGATTGCTTCTCGGATTGTTTTTAAAAGAGCCAGCATCTTAAACAAAGTTGTTAGTAGTTTTGGTTATTTAACCCCAACAACTAAAAAATTAACAGTTAATTTGGCAAACATGTTAATCGACAGAGGAGGGTTTTTGCTCCATACAATATGAGGTCAAAGGCAGCAAACAAATTTTAGGCGATCGCTTGCAGGAATTTCTTAGCCCCCTTGCCGATCATCGCTATTCTCAATGTAACGGCGCAAAACTGAGTTAATCAAAACTTTGTACTCTGCACTTTGAGACTGAAACCACTCAATGATATCTGGATCAAGCTGAATTAAGTTGCGGGCTTGGTCTGCTGGAACTCGTAAAGTAGCTTTTTCAAAAAACTCCTCAGTCAGAGGCGGGATATCAGAATAATCAATTTCCTCATCAGTCATTGCCTCCAATGCTTTCCAATTAGTACGTGAGATATTGCTCGAATTGTTTACGCTCATATCTGTTTGCCCTACGTGCTGAAATAATTCGGATGACATCACTTTGTCTTTCTGTCCAGACAACAACCGCTACACCATTTCTCAAGAAACCGATTCCCATCCAGCGATCCTCGCCGTAATCAATACGGTTATCAGGCTCAATTAGCATAGGACTTTCAAACATTTCTGCAACATCTGCGAAGTCAATTTGATGTTTGCGAATGTTTTCTTGATTCTTCGCTTCGTCCCACTCGAATTGCATGAAGCAAGGGTGAATGTTAATCGGGCTACCCCTCATTATGGCGCATTCTGATCGGGAATTTTGCGATCGCATCATGTCCATCAAAAAATGCGATCGCTCGATGTTACTCCTAATTCAGCACGCGATGACCGATATCTCTTCGGTAATACATCCCCTCAAACTGAATTGCTTTGATACCAGTGTAGGCTTGGGCGATCGCTTGCTCAAAATTTTCGCCGATGCCCGTTACATTTAACACCCGCCCCCCATCTGTAACTATCTGTTGTTGCTGATTTAATCTTGTGCCTGCATGAAATACAGTGACTTCTGCTGTCTCTGCCTCTTTAATACCAGTAATAACTTTGCCTTTTGCGTACTCTCCAGGATAACCACCTGAAGCAGCGACCACAGTAGCAGCGACCCCCTGTTTCCAAGCGATGGGTGGCATTTCCCCTAAACGCTGCTGTACACAGGCTAACATTAAATCTTCTAGGGGTGTGGCCAACAATGGCAAAATTACTTGGGTTTCGGGATCACCGAAGCGACAGTTAAATTCTAAAACCTGGAAGTCGCCATCGGGTGTAATCATCAATCCAGCATACAGCACGCCTCGGTAGTCAATACCTCTCGCTCTTAAAGAGGCGATCGCTCTTGCTAAAACTTCTGTTTGAACGCGTGCCATTAACTCTGGTGTGGCAATGGGTGCTGGTGCATAGGCTCCCATCCCACCAGTATTTTCGCCTGTGTCCCCTTCACCAATCCGCTTATGATCTTGAGCTGGTAACAAAGGGCGAATTGTTAATCCATCTGTCAAGGCTAAAACCGAAACTTCTTGCCCAATTAAACATTCTTCCACAACCACAAAATTTCCTGCACTACCAAACTGTCCCTGGAAAATCGTATCTATCGCCATCTCTGCCTGTTCCAATGTTTCGGCAACTATCACACCCTTACCTGCTGCCAAGCCATCAGCTTTCACAACTATGGGCGCTCCCTGTGCTTTCACGTAGGATTTGGCTGCTGCTGCTTCTGTAAATACCGCAGCCTTGGCTGTAGAAATTCCTGCTGACTGCATTAATGCCTTAGACCAAGCCTTACTCGCTTCAATCTGCGCTCCTGCCCTTACAGGCCCAAATACCATCAATCCTTGACTTTGGAGATAGTCTGTAATGCCTTGAGCCAGGGGCACTTCTGGCCCAACTACTACCAAAGAAATGTCATTTTCCAGAGCATATCGGCTCATACCCTCAAAGTCATCTACTGCCAGAGACAAGTTCTGGCAACCTGCCATGCTTGCCGTACCGCCGTTTCCTGGCACACAGACAACTTGCTCAATTTGCTTGGATTGCAATAACTTCCATGCTAGAGCGTGTTCACGCCCGCCATTACCTACAACTAAAACTTTCACTTATTTCCTCGTGCGTCCCTTGCGAATCAATTTTTTCACCAATTCTGATGCTTATGCAAGACCCCTGAAGAGTGCTGAGTTATATTTATTTTATTTTTTCCAATTTGATTTGTGAACATCAAGAGGCTTCACAACCCCGGTTTTTTGAAAAAATGGGGGTTTTTATCTCTCATGAATAATTTAGGATTGCTATACTTAGTAAGTTAGTATATTTTCAGTGTAATTTTGTTGTTTAACAACAATAAAATTACGGTAATTTTTCTAAAATTGATACAGATTTTCAGTATTTTTAATTAATTTTTTAACGTGAGAATAATTGATTTAAAAATCTTTAGTAACTAATGACGTTTAATCATTGTAAGTATTAACCTGTAAATATTACGTTAAAAAACATATCAATAAAATAAGGGACATGGCTAAAACTATTGTTACTGGAGCAGCAGGCTTTATTGGTTCTCATCTTGTGGAAACACTGCTGCAACGAGGGGAAGAAGTGATCGGTATTGATGAATTTAACGATTACTACGACCCTATGTTAAAGCACAAGAGCATTGCACACTTGTACGGTTCGCCTCAGTTTACCTTAATTGAGGGAGATATTCAGTTTTTAGACTGGCAGGTGCTGCTGCAAGATGTTGATGTTGTTTACCATCAGGCCGCACAAGCTGGTGTCAGGGCGAGTTGGGGCCATGGTTTCCGTACTTACACTGAACGCAATATTAATGCTACCCAAGTTTTACTGGAAGCGGCAAAAGATGCCCAACACTTGAAAAGAATAGTATTTGCCTCAACATCTAGTGTATACGGTGATGCAGAAACATTACCTACCCATGAGGGAATTTCTCCTCAACCAGTTTCTCCCTACGGCATTACGAAGTTAGCAGCTGAGCGTTTGTGTGGACTTTATCACAATAACTTTGGAGTGCCAATTGTGGCATTACGCTATTTCACAGTTTATGGGCCTAGACAGCGCCCAGATATGGCATTTCATAAATTTTTTAAATCTATTTTGCAGGATGAAGCAATTCCCATTTACGGTGACGGACAGCAAACACGGGACTTTACGTTTGTCAGTGATGTCATTGCTGCCAATTTAGCCGCCGCCAGCATACCCCAAGCAGTGGGCGAAATCTTCAATATTGGTGGCGGGAGTAGGGTGGTTTTGGCAGAAGTTCTCAACACTATGGAAAAAATCGTTGGCAAAGCAATCAAAAGAAACCACATAGAAAAAGCAATGGGAGATGCACGTCACACGGCAGCTGATGTATCTAAGGCGCGACAAATTTTAGGATATCAGCCGCAAATTTCCTTAAGGGAAGGTTTGATAAAGGAATGGCAATGGGTTAAATCTTTATATTAAAACACGCCAAAAATCTTTTCAACTCTTACTCTCTGCGACTCTGCGCCTCTGCGTGATCTAAATTCATATTTCCACTTAGCAACACCCCTCAACCAATCTACTCATTCCCACTCTTGAAACTCATCACTAGTATTGCGAAGTAGGGAATTTATCTGAGTGCGACGAGTTTCAAAGTTAGCTGCAATGGAAATCAACATAATGCCAACTAGCAAGCCAACAACCCATTTTAAAAAGGGGTAACGCAAGCTAAAAATTACTAACTGATAAACACTGGTAATGATGAAAGTAGCTGTACCAACATAGAGAAAAGCTCGGATTCGCAAAGCTAATCCGGCAAAAATGGCGATCAGGCTGAAAATTCCCGGTATCAAAGGTGTATTTTGCTGAAATAAAATTGTCCACCCACAAATTACACCACTACCTAGCAGGCGTAAACTGTGGCGAGCTGCTTTGTATTCTGGGAGCTTCAGTAGAGGATCTACTTGGGCAATATACAGCAGTGATAAACCAATTGGTGTCACATACCACAAAGCATCAGTTAGTTCTAAGTCATCAAACCAGCGAAATAATGCCCAGTCAATTAATACAGCACTGACATAAGTAAAACGTATGTTTTCACCCACCTTGGCTAGGAAGATATAGAATCCTGCTGCTAGTAACAAGGTAACAGGGTAAACTTGCAGTCTGGTTTCCCATAAAATTATTAGTGGCACAATAAATCCGGCTTGTTGCCACGGTCTTTTAGACCAACCCCAATTCTCCCAAGGTAAGATATATAAAAAATAGGCAACTACGCAAGCGATCGCCCCATTCCAAGGTACTAAGGGGCCAGCTAACCACTGTCCTACAGCTGTCTCCCGCCAATAAATTCTCATGGCGGCTACCTCTAATAGTCCGAGGTAAACCCACATTTCTCCGATTGTAATTCTCAGCAAAGCAGCAGGCGATCGCGTAGCATCTCCCAAGGAAAATAGCCTTCCTTGAAAGATGGCATATCTGATGAGGAATACACCAGTCGCTAATCCCACAAGGCGATTAACATCGATGGGAAGAGGAATAGCAGCCATTAATAAGCAGCTACTCCAAACCCAGTGCAAATGAGCGATGCGTTTAAGTTCTTGGGGGGTCAGACGTAAATAGCGGAAAATCCCAGGAGAGAGGATGCGATAAGCATACATAATGCTGGTACCAAGGGCAGACATGGCAATCAATCCATCACCTAATACGCCTCCTGTGGCTTGAGACATTTGATAAAACAAAAGTTCATAGGCAGAAATTGATACACCAATGATGCCTAAGTAAAGCAGGGGTTTAAAAGACTCGTTGCGTCGCCCCACGCCAATGAAAATCAAGGCTACACCTAAGGAACATAAACCTGTCCAATCAGTAAAGGTATCCAAACGCAGCAAGATACTAAATGCACCATAGATTAATGGCAAAATATGGAAGCTACTGGGAAGCCTTGCTAATTGGTATCGTCGTCGCCACCATTCACCCACCAGTTGAGCAATTAAACCCAAGGCAATATTGGCGATCGCAATTCTGATCATTGCATATTCCCCAAACCCCAGAACTTCGGCTATCAACAATTCCACACACCAACCGATGCCATAAAATGCCCAATTTGTCGGTGAATGCCAGCTACGATAAATAATTGCCCCTAAAGTGATGCCAGTAGCAATTAAGTATAAAAATCCTGGGGAAACAAATCCTTGATAAACTAATGCCGAGTGCAGCGTCATTCCCAACAACACCGCGCTACACAATGCGATCGCCCATTGATCACTGGCTACTGCATATATAGTTGCTAATTCCTCACCACGTCGCAGCAGAACTGTGCGCCCTAACCATAAACTCAAAATAGCCATCGCCCCGACAATCAACCAGCCGGCTATCGTCAGACGAGGTAATCCCGGTATACCTTCCCACAGCAGCGCCCCTAGAAAACTCAAAGTAAAACCAACTGTAATTTTTGCGGTTGGTTGATTTCCTAAATAACGCGTATTAGCAAACATCACGGCTGAACCCACACCCAAACCAATCAATCTGGTTCCTGGTAGAGGTAAAGTTAATAGCTGAGTCATGCCTACAGCTAAAATGCTCAAGACACTGTTTGTAGTCCGGCGTTGCGCAGTGGTGCGACTGGCTAAACCTGTAAGGGCTATGGGCGTAATTAGCCAAATAACTCCCCAATGAGTTTGGCTACGAAATACACCATACCAATATGATTCGGCATTCACCCACAGCAAACTAAAACTAACTGCGGCTAGGCCTAAACCGATGTACCATGCACTACGTTGCCATAATCCATCGCCGAGACTAAATACCCATTCTGCCACCATTAAAACTAATAAAATTCCTGCCCAGACTGACAAAGCAAGATTTGGCAATAGCCAATAGATCGTAGAGCAAAGTGTCATCAGTCCCATGATATGAGTGAGATATACCAAGGGAATAGGGACATGGAAGCGGCGTTTGGTGACAACTGCAAGAGTGATTGTCGAAAATAGCAGATTTAGCGATCGCAATGTGGGATTAATAATGGCGATACTGGTTAAACAAATGCCAAATAATAAACTTAAAATTTCGCCAAACTTTGCCAATTCGTGCTTTTGGGTGCGATGTAGTTGATCGGCGATCGCCACCATGAAAATTAAGTAAGGAAATAGAGCTAAACTCAGCAACGCCCAAGGTGTATTTTCCGCATGAGTGAGTTGAGTGCCAATTGCGATCGCCCATTCCTGTAAACTAGACGGCACTAACCGCCAACCCAACCAAACCATTTGTAAGCCAATGGCGAAAAATACCGCCAAGTCAACCTTAAAACTATATCGTTGCCAGCGACTACCCAAAGACCATAAAGCCAATCCACTTACAGCTGTAGCCTGCCAAGGATGATCTATCACCGCCACCAGCCAACCAAGGAACAGTAAAATACCTCCCAAAAGTTCCCAGGGTAATTGGACAGTGGGAGACGAGGTAGATGAGGAAGCTTTTACTTCTTCTGCCCCGCTCCCTCTGCGCCCCTGCGCCCCCGCTCCTCTGCCCCTCTGCTGTGCTAACCAAGTTGCTAGCCAACCACAAATACCAATAGCTAATCCCAACTGAGTTATGTCTACCCCAGCCACAAAAATAGCTCGTACTAGCAGTAACACTAAGGCATAAATAATTACAGCAGCGAACAAATTTATCCCCAATTGAAGGCGCTGCTGTGCTTGATTTGCTGATGTAATTGGGTGCTGCTGTTGGTAGCGATGGTCATAGATAGTAATCATGGTTGTACTTATCATGGCCACATAAATGGCAATTAAGGGAAAACCTGGTAATTGCCAACCCCAATGTAAATAACTCAGCCCCAAAATATTTACTAGAGGTAGTTTCCCTATGGGTAAATTGGTAAAAACGGTAAGATTTTTGCAGAGTAAAACTGTAATAAATGTCAGGGTAGAGCAGGCGATCGCCACTGTCAACCAGTCCAGGGGATTGTGCCACAATCGAAAACTGTCCATTGCCCAAAAGTTCACTGGCACTAACAACAGGGTGACAATTAGCAAAGTTTGCGCCGTCAATCTGAGATTGTTTTGCCTACCTGCCCAAAAACTAAAACCCCAGAAACTTAAGGTATAAGCCAATAAAATTCCATACTGTCCAGAAGCAGGAAACCTCTCCCACTGACTAGCTGCTAGTACTCCAGATGACACCACAACTAGGAATACACCTAAAAACAGCAGCCAACGCACACTCAATTCTGCTCCCAGTGACTGCAACATGGTGGCAATGAAGTTTGGTTCAGCTGGCTGTGCTTTTTGTTTGCGGCTACTAATTTGCAAAGCTTCCACAGGTAAATGCTTTACGGGATCGACAGTTACAGGTTGAGCCTGAACTTGCAATACCACCGGACAGACAAGAAACTCTCGGCATAGTTGCCTAACTTGGGCATCAGATATCAAACCTAAACGCAACCATATATCCAATCCTGCTAATAACTGAGGATGGGAGGATGGCAACCTGAGTTCAATTTTCAAGGAGCGGTCAAGTGGCGATGACATAAGCCTTAACCGTATCAGTAGATAGATACTTTATTTGATTAAAGTATATTTATGCGATCGCTGTGCCACTTAATTTTACGTGAGTCTCCAAGGAAGGCGCACCTGCGGGAAGGGCGAAAGGAACAGAATCCTCCGGACTTTTATTCCTTTGTACTTTTTATTCGTAACTCAGCACTCAGCACTATTTCTTAGGAGTTCGACAAATATTAAAAACCCCTCTCCAAATCTCTCCCCTGCAAGGAGCAGCCACTGCGTTGTAGCAAGTGGCTTTAGAGGCTTTGAAACCTTGCTTTTTCGTCTTGATTTTCGTTGGTAATTCAGGATATTTAAGCCCCTCTGGGACTCGGAGAGGGGTTGGGGTGAGGTCTATCGAATTCACGTTAAACTTTCAAAGTTTTTTGCCAGAGGTCTAGTGATTTGGGTAGTTATTGTTCCCAAGATATTTAGCTTTTAATTCTTCTAATTCCATATCTATTTCACTTGGATGAGAAATTGATTTTGGTGTTTGTGCTTGATTGTTTTGGGGTTTGCTACCTCCCAAAAATTGAGTTTTCATTTCTTCTAGTTCTAAATCAATTTGACTAACAGATTTAGGCGGTGATTGGATAATAGGTTTTGCTGTTATCACTGGTGTAGCAACTACTTGTGGTTGTTGATTTAAATCTTGGATGACTTCTTCTACCCTTTGATAACGCCGAATGGGGATACTTACTAACATCTTGTCAAGAATGCGACTTAACTGATGACTGACGGGAGTTTGTAGATATTGCTGCCAAATCCAAGTATCGTTATTGATATCATAAGAATCAAAAGGCGATCGCTGAGTTAATAAATTAATACAAGTCGCGCCTAAACTGTAGATATCACTGGCAAAAATAGCTCTACCGCGAATTTGTTCAGGGGCGACATATTCGGGAGTACCAATACTAGTACCGGTTTTGTTTAAGGCAGTACCAGTGGCAGATTTAGAAGCTCCAAAATCTACTAATACTGATTTGCGTAGGGCTTCGCCTTGGCTCTCACGTAAAATAATATTTTCTGGCTTGATATCGCGGTGAATTACTTGTTTAGCATGGCAAAATTGCAGTACTGGCAATAAATCATTCAGTAATTGCCATATCTGCGTTTCACTAAAAGCGCCCTTTTGTGCCAATTCCTGGGCTAAGTTTTGACCCTTGATAAACTCTTGCACTAGATACTGTCTGTCATCTTGGGTAAAATATGCCAATAATTCGGGAATTTGGGGATGTTTGCCCAACTCATCTAACTGCACCGCTTCTTGGGTAAATAACTCTACAGCTTTTTGTACAGTGTTAGTGCCTTGAGCTTTAGTATAAAATTGCTTAATCACACAATGGGGTTTAGAGGGTTTATCCTCATCCACCGCTAAGAAAGTTCTCCCAAAACCGCCTTGTCCGATAGGTTTAATCGCTCGGTAGCGTTCTTTGAGCAGTAGCTTGGAACCACAACTCAGACAAAACTTGACATCATCAGAATTTCCCGGCTGGGAACAATGGGGATTAAGGCAGTAGCTCATGGAGGGTTGGCGCTTAGCATCGCTCTTACTTATCTTTATTTTCTCTTGTCCTAGGCAGAAGGGCAGGGCTGTTTCATTCGCTTGTGTTGGAGATTTGTCAAGAGGATAATCTCACGCAAAGGCGCAAAGACGCAAAGAAAAATCAGGTATTTCGGACTGAAGATGCCAAAATTTTCGGTCTTAATTGTGGATTTGCCCTTGCAATTTTAACCCTTTTAGGGAACGAATCAGCCCTGGGCAGAAGGGTGATGATCTTCGCCAATTCTCTAGTTTTAGACTATGCACTAGAAATGTGATCGCATGATCAACTCTTACCAGTTAATTTTTCATATACTTATGAGCATATACTCGTATTTATCACGTTTTTGCTGTATATTATATATCTAAGAATTATTTTCTCATAGTAGACCTCAACAAAGGCCTTAAGCGGAGAGATCGGAAGATGCTGGAGATTCAATAAACTTAATACGAAGTAATCCGGAAAAGGGTTACTAGTATATGTAGTATAAAATCAATTTACTATTCAGTATACTTAACATCGTTATTCAAGGTAAGGCATGATGAGGTGGGGGATTTGGTCATTAAATCAAAAGTTGATTGTTAGCACTCTGCTAGCATTATCTTGGATGACTCCAGCACTGGCACAATCAGAGCAATTATTAACCCGTGCCGAAGTCTATAAACTAATTAAGATTGTGGAACTGTTGCTGCATAACCAAAATCCACGTCCAGCAAACCCGCAAGATGTCATAGTTCCGCGAGATGCAGTGAGAACAGGTGTCAGTTCTGAAGCTCAATTGTTCTTCAATGATAAGTCTCTGATTCGGGTAGACCAAAGGAGTATCTTTCGATTTGAACCAGGGTTGCGGCGCTTTAAATTACGAAATCTCCTGGCTCTCAATGAAACAATATTTAAGTTGGAAAATGGTACAGCCTTGGTCTTGAGTCCACCGGGTAGTGTAGGTACGGAAGTAGAAACACCAGAAAGTCAAATTAGAATATTGGCAGTACGTCCCGCCACCGCACAGAATAATCATTTATTTCTCCCAGCCCAAAAGGCTAGTGCTGTCATGGTGATACATGATGGAACAGGTAACACCACACAAGTATTTGCCCTAACGGATGGAGACATTCAAATATCCGACCAGCAAGGGAAAAAAACTGTTGCTCTACAAGGTGGTCAGACAGTAGCAGTCAAAAATGGTCTGGTAGGTAATGTCCAAGAATTTGACCTCCAGACTTTTTATAAAACCATTTCCTTGACCAGTGGTCTGGGGCCAGGTCAAGAAACTTTAGTCGCCCAAGAATCGCCGCCAGTTCAGGAAACACTTAAAGCTATACGGATTGAAACATTAGCCGCCTTGAGAAATCAAGCCCGAAGATTTAGGGGATTTACTAGAACCTTCTTGGCGGATGCACTTAGTGGTACAGAAGGTAATTTGAATCCTCGTCCACCAGTTTCTGTGAGAATTACCAACCCACAAGTAGTTACAGGTATTTTTGTGAGAACAGAAGGAAATACAGCAACTTTTATCCCAGATAATAATACTTCTCCTACTAATATTTCTGTAGATTTTGACCAAGGTACAGTTACGATTAATGGGAATACGGGTGTAGCTAATAAAGCAGGACTGAGTGGAAATAACGCCAGTGGTTCAGTAATCAATGGTAACGGTCAAATTACCCAAATAGAAGTTTTTGGTGTGAATGGAGATCCTCCTGGGGTAGGAATTCCCTATCGTGGTAGTTTAACTACTGGTACTGCCCGCGATCGCTAATTTTTTGACATCCTTTTTTTGACATAATTTTTTATATCAGGTGTGAGTGTGTTTATGAATAGAAAAGCTTTATTGCTGCTATCGGGAGCAGTAGTATTTTGGTTTCATGGAACTGCATGGGCAGAAGATCATGATGCGTCAAAATTAGATAATTTTCCCACAATTGCCTCAGATGCATCTTTCTTAGAAAGTGAACAGGGCAATTTTTTTGTGGATAATTCTGTTGGGGACAATATCCAGATGCAACATCCTCACCCCATAGCCGAAAATCATCCAGAATCACCCAGTAATATGGATCAGGTGACATCAGTATCGCAATTATCTGATGTACAACCGAGTGACTGGGCTTTTCTCGCTTTACAAAATTTAGTAGAACGTTATGGCGTAATTGCTGGTTATTCTGACGGCACATTTAAAGGTAACCAAGCCATGTCTCGCTATGAATTTGCCGCCGGATTAAATGCTGTCATGAATGCAATTGACATGGCAATTGGTGGTGGTTTGATAGATGTAGTTAAACAAGAAGATTTAGAAACATTAAAAAAACTACAAGCAGAATTTACTGTTGAACTCACTGTTTTAAGAAGTAGAATTGATGAGTTAGAAGCGCGCAACGCCAACATAGCAGCACAGCAATTTTCGCCGACGATGGTTTTAGGTGGACAAGCCATCTTTGGGTTAGCAACCGGTTCTGGTGGTGACCCCCCAGGTAGAGGCGAAGCCAACACAATTTTGACTCACCTTACCCAATTGCAACTGCTTACTTCTTTCACCGGCAAAGACCGTTTTAGCTTGGCTTTAGTTACAGGCAATTCTGCTAATGATAGCTTTGGTAATCCTGACGCTTTCAATACCAACATGGCCAGATTGGCTTGGCAGGCAGATTATGACAATCAAGTCCGATTAGATTCTCTAGAATATCGCGTTGCCGGATTAGGCGATCGCATTGTTTTTACTTTCAAACCAGTAGGCTTTAGCTTAAGTAGTGTTCTCAGTGTCAATTCACCTTATGCTAGTGCTGGTCAAGGAGCGATTTCTTTATTTGCTGGTTCAACACCCGTATTTAAAATAGGTAGTCTGGATGCGGGTTTAGGCTTCGACTGGTTAGCATCTGATCAAGTGCGGCTACAGTTCGCCTACGGGACGAGAAACAGCAACGATAGCAGCCGGGGTTTGTTTGGTGCAGACCATAGCGCTTTGGGAGTGCAGGTACTTTACAAGCCAACACCCTCGTTCATCACAGGTCTAGCTTATGTCAATGCTTATTCTAAAACTGGTCAATTAGATACTGGTACAGGTAGCAGTAATGCAGACACATCCGGTGGTATTAATGAACCATCTCAAATTCATGCCTTAAATACCAGCCTACAATGGCAATTAAGCGATCGCGTGATTGTTGGTGCTTGGGGGGGATTAATGGTGACTGACTCAGTTGTATCGGATGCAGCTGTTCTCAGTAGTACCTATTTATTATCTTTAGGGTTATACGACCCCTTTGGCAGAAAAGGAGACTTATTTGGTTTCTTGTTCGGTCAACCACCAAAGTTAAATGCAGGTTTTTTAGTTCCAGCCGTGGATACGGGTAATTCTACTCACTATGAGGTTTTTTATCGGTATTTAGTTAACGATCATATTGCTATCACTCCCGGCTTTTTTATTGTGACTGACCCTGGTCATATTTCTCGCAATAATGACATATTTGTGGGTACTATTCGGACTACTTTTAGTTTTTAGTGGGTGATAGTTTCGCGCAAAGGCAAGCCAGTGCGTTGGGCGGGTTCCCCGACTTGTAGCAACTGGCGCGCAAAGACGCGAAGAATGATGAGGATTAGTTTAGGCGATCGCTGACTACTTTTTCTAGATTTTATTTGCAGCGTCAACCTGTAGGTGTTTGGGAACGGAGACAAAGTTTTTTAGCTCAACTGCTTATCTGGATTGGCTTTGAACCTTCTCAGGCAATAAAAGAGGTTGACGTAAAACTTCAAATTCTTACTGGGAGTACTTTTGCAGCAATTTTTACTTTGTCTCCTCTTGACAATCCCATGTGTGAAAAGGTATCTTTGGGTGATGTTGACGCAACTGAACCTTGAAAACCAAATATATCAATGCTTTCAAAGCTAGGCTATTGCAATTAACCAAAATCCCTATTAGGGATTGAAACCTGGTGACGGTGATGGCTCTGGATTGCAATTAACCAAAATCCCTATTAGGGATTGTTATTTTACGCATCTATCACGGGCGAGAGAATAGGCCTCGTTAGTGCTTTTACCTTCTTCTTTGCGCCTTTGCGCCTTTGCGCGAGACAAAAAAATTCATTCATCCTGACAGATAGAGCGATCGCCTGACTGCAAATCGCCATTATGCTGAAGATAATCGGCAATTCGTGAACATCCTTGCTGCATTAAATCATCTAAATCGAGATTCCACAGCATCACCCCAGCATCATCATCACCACTCAACAACACTTTGTCATCGGGATGGAAATTAACACTGTTAACCTTTCCCGGATGTCCCAACAGAGTTTTCAACAAAGTACCATCTTTAACACTCCACAACTTGATGGTATTGTCAGCACTACCAGAAGCGAGGATTTGACCATCAAAACCAAAACTGAGGCTAGTTACACCATCGGTATGTCCGGTGAGGGTATGAATTAGCTTACCATCAGCCACACGCCAAAGTTTGATAGTATTATCCCAACTAGCAGTAGCTAAGATTTTACCATCAGGACTGAATTGTACAGAAGCGATCGCTAAACCATGTCCAGTGAGATTTTTGACTAAGTTACCTTGATTATCCCAGATTTTAACGGTGCGATCGCTACTCCCAGAAGCCAGTAACTTAACATTTGGACTAAAACTGACACTTGTTACCTCATCAGTATGTCCTGCAAGAGAATGTAATAAATTACCATCTTTAACCTGCCATACTTTCACAGTTTTATCAGCACTACCAGAAGCAATTATTTGATTATCTGGACTAAAACTAATACTAGTTACTCTATCTTGATGTCCTGTGAAAATTTTAACTAACTGCTGATTATTATCCCAGATTTTAATAGTTTTATCAGCACTAGCTGTGGCTAAATTTTCACCATCAGGACTAAAAATTACTGCATCAACATTATCACCATGTCCCTGAAATTTCTTGGTTAGCGATGCATCCCCTCGCCAAATTTTAATCTCACCATCCCAACCCGCAGTAGCAAAAGTTTTACCATCAGGACTAAAATTAACACTGCGAATATCCCTTGTTTGTAATGTTTTTTCGTTAACTACTTTCCACAACCGAATAGTTTTATCAGCACCAGCAGAAGCAAGAACTTGACCATCAACACTAAAACTAATATCTCTAACTGATTCGCTGTTTTGAATACTTCTAATTAAGTTACCATTTAATTGCCATAATTTAATAGTACGGTCAGCCGAAGCAGAAGCTAAAACTTGATTATCTGGACTAAATTTTATACTATTGACTTGTTCATCGTGAGCTTCTATAGTTTGTAATAATTTACCCTTAGCATCCCAGAGTTTGATAGTTTTGTCACCACTAGCAGTAGCAATATTTTTACCATCATCACTAAATTGCACAAGAGTAATTCGTCCTTGATGTCCTGCTAAAGTTGTGATTAATTTACCATCTGTTGCTTGCCAAAGTTTTACTAAATTATCTTCACCACCAGAAGCAATCATTTGACCATCAGTACTGAAATTAACAGTATTTACCCAGCCATTATGAGCCTGCCAAGAGTTAATTAAACTGCCGTCAATGCGCCACAATTTTATGGTATTATCCAGACTAGCCGATGCGATGATTTTGCTATCAGGACTGAAACTGACATCGGTAACAATGTCGGTATGTCCGGTGAAAACTTGAATTAATTTACCCTCAATTCCATATAGTTTAATAGTATTGTCAGTCGCAGCCAGCAATTTACCATCAGGACTAAAACTAATAGCTGTAACTCTGTTTTGACTATCTGTAATAGTTGTAATTAAACTCCCATCTGTACGCCAGAGTTTAATTGTCATGTCATCACTGGCAGAAGCCAACATTTGACCATCAGGACTAAAACTTACAGCATTAACTTGTTGACTATGACCTGGTAATCTGTTAAGTTCTTGAGTTTGGTAAATAGCTTGTTGGAAAGTTGCCGCAGTTGCTAATAGAATATCTTGATTTGGTGAAAAAACTTGCTTAACTTCTCGCCCAGCCTTCACACTAGCAATTACAGCTTCTAATTGTTGATGAGATAATAAATATGCTTGTGATGAGGCATTTAAAGCCGCAATTTCTCGTAATTGAGCCGCTTGTTTTTGGAAATAAGCCAAACCGCCAAAACCACTAGCAGCAATTCCCAACACACTAATTACAGCAATAGCTCTTTGAGCTTGTCGGAGTCGCTGTTTTTGCTCTCGTTGGTGTTGTTCTCTAGCATCTAAACAAGCAGCAATGAAATATTGCACATCAGCAGATAATTCATCTGTGTATTTGACAAAAATTTCTTCTGCTTCCGCCAGACGGATACCCTGCAACAAAAAATCAGGCTGCTGCTGATTCTGTTTCCACAAAGCTGCTGATTGCTCAATTTGACGTTGCGATCGCAATCGACTACGATTTTCTTCTAGCCACCAGCGTAATGTTGACCAGTGGCGAATCAAGATTTCGTGAGCCACTTCAATAGTGACTGCTGAGGATGAAGATATGGGGTGAATGGTCTCGCCTTTGTTACCTGCAAAAATAACCTCCTCCTCAAAATTCACCACAACTAATTTGGCAGCAGTTAAAGCCAAGAGAGTTTTTTCCACCAATTCATCGGGATACTTCTGCACAACCAACTCAGATTTACATACTCGCCGTCTTGTATCTTCCGTACCTTCCCCTAGTTGTGTAAGTGACAGAAAAATCCAGCGAGCGCATTTTTGGGCTTGACTATCTAAATTTTCGTAAACTTCCTGAGCCTTGCGTTCCAACGCACCTTTAATCCCACCAATCTGCTGTTGATAACCCGCTAGTGTTAACTCACCTGCTTGACGACACACCCATAACTGCTCAAGCACAAATTCCAGCAATGGCAAATCTCCCGCCGAGTGGTTTAACTCCTGTAATAGAACTTCCACCAGTCCCGGCTCAACTTTTAATCCCACTTGTTCAGCTGGGTCAACAATCACACGACGATAGTCCTCATCACTCAAATTTGGCGGTACTAACACACTTGATTGTTGCAATAACGTAGCCAATGCAGGTACTTCCAAACAAGAGGCGATAAAATCAGCCCGCACAGTCAACACTAATTTGAATTTATCAGCCGCATATTCTATTGCTCCCAATAGCAGATTGAAAAACTGCTGTCTATCTTCACTAGAAGCTAAAGTGAACAATTCCTCAAACTGGTCTATCACCAAAACCACCATCGGCTCAGGTCGGCTACGTAACCAGTAGACAAAGCCCTCTACTCCCTGGTACAGCATAGCTTCGAGGATTGGGGGAGAGTGAGAGAGTGGGGGAGTAAGAGAGTATTTTTGTTCTTGTCCCCTTATCCCCCTATTCCCCACTTTTTGTTCCAAACGCTGCGCCAAAGCTTCTAGGGGACGCGCGCCGGGACGTAGGCTGGTAATTAACCAGGAATCACTGCCAGGGAGTTGTTTACCCAAGCGCAACTGTGCCATTAACCCCGCTTGCACTACGGAAGATTTACCACTACCAGAAGCACCTACTACAGCTAGGAAGGATTTGTGCGCCAGATGTCCAATTAATTGCTGAGTTAAAGATTCTCTACCATAGAAATACTGGGCATCATCTTCGCTAAAAGCTTTTAATCCCCGGTAAGGGCAAATTCTTAAATCTAATGTGGCTTTTTTGTAGCTACGTTGGCCAGTGGTGGCTGGGATAATTTCCATGACTCCTTGAGTCCCAGATAGCCAAATATGCAATGGTGAAGATGAGCTAATTTGTGTTTGTGCTGCTAGGTGAATTTGCAATTGGGTAATCCATGCAGCTACTGATAAACCAGCAGGTTTTGCAGCAGCTTTTAAAGTCTCGATGAGGGCTGGGGTAAATATTTCTGAGTTATGTTTGGGAAATGCCGCAGTGATAATACATTGTCCTGTTTCCGAGTCAAGTTGCAACTCCTCCACCCAATCTTGCAGGGAAACACTGTGCGACCCTGGACAATCTAAAATAATGATTTGCTGGGTAACTGAAGAACGGCGTAACTGTTGCCTTAACCAAGAACGATTCAGCCAAATATCATCTAACAAAACTAAAGCCGCTTCCCCAGATGGAGTTTCTTCTAGTCTCCCATGCAGATACAACAAAACTATTGCTGGTTCTGCGGTTTTAGGTGGTTGTAATTGATGGGTAGAACGTAAACAGGCTTTGATAGTGGCGCGAATTTCCTGAGCTGTTGTCGTTCCCGAACGGGGTAAATACTCTAACTCAAACGCTCCAACACCAGCCAAAACTTTACTAAAATTTAATGCTGTCTGAGAGCCACTAATCCCTTCTATGACTAATGCTATTCTAGGGGGAAGAGATTCGGCGATCGCTTGAACATTACCTAATATTAATTCGCCAATACCTTCGACAATGCGCTTGGGTGTTTGCAGAGGATATTCACTATAAAGTTGGGTGTCACCCTTGCCGCGTTTTTGTTGATTAATTAACCTTAATTGTTGATTAGTTTTATCAATATATTGCAATGTTTGATGATAAACATAGCGATACAGTCCATCAGCCGAAATCACACCTTGAGCATCAGCCGCATCACCACGCAAACCACGCATTAAATAATAAGTAAATACTCCATGTCCTAATTCCGGAAACTCCCAAGATAGCTGGTCTGTATCGCAAGAAAGTAAAGCATAAAAACCTTTGCTTTTAGCAGCCCGTTGTTGTAAAACTGCCACTAATTGCTGTGTGGGATTAAGTCCCCGTAATGTCATTCCTCCACTATGACAAGCATCCAGCCAAACTAACTGATTCTGCACCCCACTATTAGCCAATAACTGCAATAATTCTTGAACTGCTAAACCTGTATTTTCTAAGTTATCTTTTTGTGTATCTGCTAAACATAAAAATGCTTGCTGAGTATTAGCCTGAAGCATTCCATGTCCAGAGAAATAAAACAAAATTGTATCCTGTGGTTGAGCAGCTTGAGTAATTTGCTGTAAGCTGGCACGCACTGTAGTTAAAAGCGGTAATTGAGAGGCAAAATCATGGTAAATATTGATTTCTTTTTGGGCAAATTGCTCTTGGGTTGCTCCTGCTAAAGCCTCTGCTAATCCCTGACAATCAACCGCCGAGTAACGTAGACAAGGTAGTTGCTCATCCTGATATTGATTTACCCCCACCAACAATAACCAAAGTGTCGGATTAACCTTTGGTTTAGCGGGAGTTGAGCGACTGGTAGCAACACCAAGTGGAGACATTTTTTAGATAACGGTTAGAGGAGGAAGTGAGGGATAAGGGGAAAGACCTTTTTTTATCTCTTTTATATTATTAGGTTAGTTTGGAGAGAATCATGCAAGCCATACACGACACAGTTTAGTAAATACACCATGAATCCAATTTATTCCCCCTACACCCTTTTCATAGCTACTTATGCTTCTAATCTTTGTTGTATCCATTTCTGTCGCGTTTTAGACTTTCTTCTAAAGCTTGAATCTGTTCCCGACGGGCTTCTAATTCTAGAGAACGCCGCGCTAAATCTTGATTCTGTAAAGTTAGAGATTGTCTCCAATCCTCTGCTCGTTCTGCTTCTTGCTGTAACTCCTCTGGCGTCATCCCAGTGGTAAGATAAGTTTCCACTAACTTGAGTACCCAGTTGCTAGCGTCTTCTAATCTTTCAATATCACCTGTAGCAGAAAGCTCCACTAAAACCAGCAAATTCTCGCTCATGGTGTTGCCTTTTCCCAGCAGAATAAAAGCTTCTTCCGGGATGATGCTCCAGATATTTTCCGCTTCCTGACGTGCCATTAAGCGCAACTGGTATTGTTCTAAAAATTCGTTTTTATGTACTTGAGCTAGATATAACATAATTTTAATTTGAGATAGGAAATTTTATTTATTAGCTTTAATTTTTACATAATTTGTTGATAGGTAATGATTGAGTTGCTATTCAACCATTACCTACTGCAACTATGCTAAACTACGCAGGCGATCGCGTAAAATTTCTGCTTGTTTCGTAGCCTCGGCTAAAGCTTCTCTTACTCCCTGCACCACATCGGCTGGGGCTTTATCTACAAAATTGGCATTGCTTAATCTCGCACTCAAAGATTGAGCTTCTGCTTCAGCTTTGTTAAGGCTTTTTTCCAGCTTGGCACGCAAGGTGGCAATATCTACCACATCGCCACTCAAAGGAATTACCACTTGTACAGTACCCACAACCCCAGCGATGGCATTTTCTCTTGTTTGTGGCTGTAAAGATGCTGGCTGTGGCAAATTATCATTTGCAGGCTGGAATAATTTTGCCCAGAACTTCCGCCTCGCCTGGGGCTTGAGTAGATTTTGGGTAATAAACCAAGTGGTATAACCCAAACCAACTATTTCCAAGAAAGTACCCACAATAGGAACATCATCAATCGCATACCCCGCAGCCAAAGCTATTCTGGCAAACACCAGCCCGACAATAATCCAGCCAATGGTTTTCAAACCCCTCTGAGGTTTTTTCTCAATAACTGTTTGGCTGGTTTCCTCACCAGTAATAGTTAAATTCTCCACCTTAGCCAAATCTTGAATGTAAGCCTGGCCAGCAGTGAGGATTTGCCGTTCCTGGGGATTACCAGTTTGTAAATTTGCCGTAATTTTCGCCCCTGGCTTAATATCCGCCTCAGCCCGTAAATTGCGAATTGTGCGAACTGTACCAATTAGCAATTCAAATTCTGCTTCCAAACTTGGATTAATCAGGTTGTTATTCGCTTCTGGATAGGATTGCAAAGATAAACTTTGCAGAGAATCTGCTGGCTGTTGGGTGAGAGTTTGCCAAATTTCCTCAGTGATGTGGGGCATAAAGGGATGCAATAATTTTAAAATCCCTTCCAGCACGTAGGCGAGGGTTTGTTGTGCAACCTTGCGGGATGCGGGGTCAGCACCTTGTTGTAATCTAGATTTAACTAATTCAATATACCAGTCGCAAAAATCACCCCAGATAAATTCATACAGACCCTTGCCTGCTTCCCCTAAACCGTAGTTATCAATATAGTTGGTAGTCTGTTTGATAACTTGATGATACCGAGAAACAATCCACAGATCGCTTAGTTCTGTGGCAATTGGTTGACCGAGTTGGGCTGGAGTTTGTCCATCCAAATTCATCATCACAAACCGGGCAGCATTCCACAACTTGTTAGCAAAATTGCGCGATGCTTCCACCGATGCAGACTCATCCTTTTTGCGATCGTATTCTAAGCGGATATTTTGACCCGCACCGGCTACTTCTTTAATGAGGGTGTAGCGCAGGGCATCAGTACCATATTTGTCAATTAATAACAGTGGATCAATCCCATTACCTTTAGTCTTCGACATTTTCTGACCATTTTCATCCAGCACCAACCCGTGGATGTAAACATCTTTAAAAGGCATTGTGCCAGTAAAATGACCTGCCATCATGGTCATTCTGGCTACCCAGAAAAAGATAATATCAAAGCCAGTCACCAACGCACTGTTAGGGTAATAAGTGGCCAAATCTTGAGTTTGTTCTGGCCAACCCAAAGTCGAAAACGGCCACAACCCAGAAGAAAACCAAGTATCTAATACATCTGGGTCTTGTTCTAGCTGGACATTTTCACCAAATTGTGCTTTCGCTTTTGACCAAGCTGCATCGGCTGATTTAGCGACAACAAACGGCGTATTATCAGTAATTTGACCATTTGTTTCACTAATTGCATACCAAGCCGGAATTTGATGACCCCACCATAATTGACGAGAAATACACCAATCTTTCAACTTAACTAACCAATCACGATAAACCTTAGTCCAGCGTTGAGGGACAAACTCTGGGGAATTTTGGTTGTCGAGAAATTCCAAAGCTTTATCAGCCATGGGGCGAATTCTGACAAACCATTGAGTAGATAGTAATGGTTCTACGGGTACTTTACCGCGATCGCTATAAGGAACGGTATGCTTATAATTTTCCACCTTTACCAGCACACCATCTGCCTCTAAGCGAGACACCACATTTTTTCTCGCCACAAAGCGGTCTTGTCCTTGGAACTCTCCCGCATTTTCGTTGAGAGTGCCGTCTTTGTTCATAATATTGATCATCGGCAGATTGTGACGTTTACCCATTTCAAAGTCATTGAGGTCATGGGCGGGAGTCACTTTCACACAACCAGTTCCGAAGGTGGGGTCAACAAACTCATCACCAATAATCGGAATTTCCCGATGCATAATTGGCAGAGTCAGAGTTTTACCAATTAAGTGCTGATATCGTTCATCATTGGGATTAACAGCCACAGCCGTATCACCCAACATAGTTTCCGGTCGAGTCGTCGCCACTTCGACAAAACCAGAATTATCGCTGAGGGGATAACGGAAATGCCAAAGATTACCATCAACTTCTTGGTTATCCACTTCCACATCAGACACCGCCGACTGCGAAGCTGGACACCAATTTACCAAATATTCGCCACGATAAATTAAGCCTGATTCGTAGAGACTCACAAAGGCTTCCAGAACAGCTTTAGATAAACCTTCATCTAAAGTAAACCGTTCCCGTGTCCAGTCAACCGAGACACCCAAGCGTTTTAACTGGTTAACAATCGTACCTTCAGAATCAGCCTTCCACTGCCAAGCGCGTTCTAAGAATTGTTCGCGTCCTAGTTCGTAGCGAGTTTTACCCTCTTTCTTGAGTTGCTTTTCCAGCATTGTGTGGACAGCAATGCTGGCGTGGTCTGTTCCGGGAACCCAGAGGGTGTTGCGTCCTTTCATGCGGTGGTAGCGGATGAGGGTATCTATTAAGGCACCCTCAAAGGCGTGGCCCATGTGTAAACTGCCGGTGACGTTGGGAGGGGGAATAACAATGCAGTATGGTTCACCGGGGTGGTTGGGGTCGGCTTTGTAGGTTTGGTTTTCTTGCCAAAATTTTTGCCACTTGGCTTCGGTGGAGAAGGGGTCGTAGAGACTAGGGAGATGGGAAATTGTTGCGGTCATGCTGGGAAAACTAACTGTGGAAGGACTCTTATAAATTTTGCCATAGGGTTGGAGAGGGTTTGATGGAAACGAACCACAGAGGTACAGAGGACACGGAGGGAAGAGATTTGAGAGAGGAGATGAATCAGCTAACGGGAGAGGTGATTGGGGCGGCTATTGAGGTGCATCGGATTTTGGGACCAGGGTTTTTGGAGGAGGTGTATCAGGAGGCGTTAATTATAGAATTTTTCAGGCGTGGAATACCTCATGAGTGTGAGAAGTGGGTAACAGTAAATTACAAAGGACATGAAGTAGGTAAAGGTAGATTAGATTTTTTGATTGCCAACTATCTCATTGTGGAATTAAAAGCTGTTCAGAACTTAGCACCTATTCACGAAGCACAAGTCCTCTCCTACCTTAAAATAACTAACTACCCCTTAGCACTCCTCATCAACTTTAATGTCCCTCTCCTAAAAGACGGCATCAAACGTATTATCCTCTCTTCTTAACTCCTCTCTGTGCCCTCTGCGTCTCTGTGGTTCGTAAAAATGAAATACCCAAAACCCCCTGGACATTCATCCCCACCCTCTACTTCGCATCAGGCAAACACAATGTCAAATGCACCAAAGATTTACCACATCTCTACACAAAAACTTTCCTTCAGTTAAAGTAATCATGCCCAGAAATGAACCGGCTTACGGTGCTGCCTTACTAGCCTGGCAAAAATTTCAACTATCCTAAAAACTCTGTGTTTTCCTTGCCTCTGTGGTTCTTTATTCTAATATTAGGAAAGGGGATAGATGACAAGCATCTACCCCCAAGTAGCTGCCCAGATAACTAACCTGGAACCTGATAATCTGGTATCTAATAAATCTAGTATCAACCGATATATATCTATCTGTCACCGGGATAGATACGGATCTAAAAGATATTTATGAACAAATCATAAAGGCGATAAAAAATTTTCCCTCATTCATTCATTTCATCTCCCTACCCCTCGCATCGCTAAAAGCGCTGAACCATAAGCAGCTTCCGTATTTTCAGACGCAACTACAGGCACTTTTAAATACCGTTGACGAATCTTATTCCAAGTCAAATTTGCTGCACCACCGCCAGCAGTATAAACGCGAGTCAATTTATCTGCACCCATTTGCTGTAATAATTCATACCCACGTGCCTCTATGCGGGCGATACTTTCTAACAACCCATGCAAAAATTCCACTGGATTGTCTGGACGCGGTTCCAAGCGTGGCGGTAAATGGGGATCATTAATAGGAAAGCGATCTCCTGGTTGCAACAATGGATAATAATCTAATTCACTGGCTGTTGTACCATCAATCTCACTGCTAAACCGCTCTAACTCAGCATCACTAAAAAATTTCTTTAGCACTGCACCACCAGTATTAGATGCACCCCCAGTCAGCCACAAGTTACCCAAGCGATGACTGTAAATGCCGTATCGTGAATCTTCTACGCGAGTATGACTCAATAGTTTCACCGCCAGCGTCGAACCCAAGGATGTCACAGCTTCCCCTGGAGATTTTGCCCCACTAGCAACAAAAGCGGCAATACTATCAGTTGTACCAGTACACACCAGGCAATCTTTAGGTAAACCGAACTGAGAGGCAATTTCTGGGCGCAATTGAGCAATGGGTGTACCAGGAGGTAAAACTCTGGGTAGCTGAATTGGTATGTGTAGTTGTTCCAGCCATTGGGGATATCTCAACTGTTCCACGTCATAACCCAGTTTTAAAGCGTTGTGATAATCGCTAATACCCAAATACCCATGCAGCAAAAATCCCAACCAATCGGCTTGATGCAAAAAATATCTGGCTTCAGCAAAAGTTGGTTGTTGCATCATCCACAGCAACTTAGCCAGGCTGGAAGTGGCACTCAATACATTATGGTGCGGTGGGGCAATATTCCGCAATTGCTCTAGCACCAATGATCCCCGCGCGTCGTTGTACAGTAAAGGTGTATCTACAGGCTTACCAGCAGCATCGCTCAACAAGACTGTAGAAGAAGTACCATTAATCGCGATCGCTTTTATTCCTTGCCGTAATTTCTCAGGTATTTGTGCCAGTAACGTCAATAAAGCCGTTTGCCAAGCACTTGCTAAGTCAGAAACAAGCTCATTCGCCCAAGGATACTTGATCTTTGCCTGAATGTAAGCTTCATCGTTAATCACCACACCCCTAGCGCCAGAAGTGCCAAAGTCGATTCCCAAATAAAAATTCATAATTTTATAATTTTTTTTAATGAATAATCAATAATGACTACTGGCTAATCACTGCTTTTGTTGCATCTTGTAACAAGATATTCCCCAAACTTGGCAAAACAGTGAAAAGTAGTAAACGAACTGTTCAACATTGATTTGAGTTTAGGAGGTATCCGACCATGCCTATATCAGACACTCAAGTGTACATTGCTCTAGCTGTGGCGCTGATTCCAGGAATTCTGGCTTGGCGTTTAGCAACAGAACTTTACAAATAAAGTTACGTTCTGACATGGTAACTGGGGCGTATTGAGGAAGCGCCTCATTCTTGTACAACAATCAGGCCTAGCCTGGTTGTTGTGTTTTTCACACAAGAGATGTAACACAACAGTTATAAATACATTCTATTCGCTGTTATATTTTATTCTCCATAAATTTAAGTGTAACTAAGTATTTATTGACGGTAAAAATACTGAATTCAGTACATTAAAAGAATGGGCTGAAACAACATCACACTTACGAGTTAAAAGTTAATGCTAGTCAATCAGTAACAATAAAACTTTCACAACATCTAGCAGATATTAACAGATTAAATAAGATAACTAAAAAGATTTTTTTTGAGTACAATGGGACACGTCGGAATTACCTAAAACTTGGATAACATTAGGGATCTATGTTTGCAGTAGGTTGTACTTCACAAGTAAAACCATTATTCGGAATTGACATAATCTCTAAAAAGACTAATAATCTGGCAAACCAGGTGTAGTTTCCAGAGACTGGAGAAAACCAAATACTTACGTATGTTGCGTTGTTTTTTAACTTTAAACACACGTGTAGCAATTTGGGAAAAATGAAGTAACATAACAGCTAAATCAAGCCGTAATCCGCGCCAGTCCACTTTTTACGACAGTGCCATTCCATCAGCAAGGTTCTTTTTAGCATAATGAACGCGAGTCAACCTTCTAGACCCCCGCTACAACCTATACAAAAACGCCGGATTGTTTCTCGACCAAAACGGCATCTTCGCCAACGCTCTTATCAGGTGATGGCGTTGGAAACCACAGCCAAGATAGCAGTTAACTTGGTAATCTCAACAGCAGCCATATCTGCCCTAATACAACTTTTGCCTTATCACTGGACACAGCAAGAAAGGCTGCGAGAAGTCCGGACTGAAGTCAAGCTGATGGAAGGACGGGTTAATAGTTTGCAGGCGGAGTTTAGTCGTAACTTTGATCCCAGTCAAGCTAATAGTATTATGCAACAGCAAGCATATCGATTTGAGCCTAGCCAACTTTCGGTAGTGTTGCTGAATCAGGATGGTAAGGAAATTGAAGCATTGAAATTATTACCCTAAAAAATGTTGAATTGGAGATTTGGGAAAATTGAACTGCTTGGCAAGCGTGATTGCCCATAAACACTGGATTTGTCTATGGAGTGCCAACAGCTAATAGTTAATAGCTAATTATTGACGAGCTATTCTAGTTATCATCTATTAGCCATTAGCGATACTTCAATTCACAATTAAAAATGTAAAGTGCCAAAACATGACTTTGAATTTTTAATTGTGAATTCTCCATCCTGCGAAGTAAAAGCCCCAAACATCCATAGGGTGGCTTCTTTGAGGGTAGACATCATCTACCAATCAAAATCTGAGGAAAATAGCAACTCATTTAACCAATTTTCAGTTTGTAAACGCAATCGGTAAGCGAAAACATCCCTTCTGCTATCCCAAGAGGGTAGTTGAGTGAGAGCGCGGCGATAATCAGCGATCGCACAATTCCAATCACCCCAAAGATGGTAAGTCCTGCCTCGTTCTGCCCAAATATGACCTTCTAGCTGACCAAAAAGCAGCCCTACCTCAAAATTCTCAATTGCCTCTTCGTATCGTTCCAAGTCGCGTAAGGTAATACCTCGGTTAATCCGCGCCCGCACATAACTAGGATTTAAATCAATCGCCTGATCATAGTCAGCCAGTGCTGCGGCGAATTCACCAGCAGCAGCATAGTAATTTGCCCGATTGTTATAGGCGTTAGCTAAATTAGGATTCAATTGCAGTGCTGTGTTATAGTCGCGCAAGGCTTTTGGCATTGCACCACTTTGAAAATAAATTAATCCCCGGTTGTTGTAATCAAGGGCATTTTGCGGATGGCGGTGAATCAATTGGGTTAATAAGGCGATCGCCTCTGTGAAATCTCCTTGCTGCGCTGACCTCAAAGCACAAGAACGTAAATAGCTGTCCCCCAAAGCAGATTCACCGCTACTGTTAGTTCCATGTTCTTGAGCATCAAATGTACTATTTGATACAAAATTGTATCGGTTATTTTGCTGGTCACCAGAAGCTAAAAATGAGTGACTATTCATATTGTACTGCCTGAGCTACTTGCTCTTTCAAATCCAATTACAGTTCTTGTCGTGATGGTAGTTTCGCCCCTGTGTTACTTGTTAAGGTGTCTATAATTACTTGGTTTTAAGTATCAAGACTAAATGTAAGCGACAACAAGCGGAAGACTTAACCTTACTCCAACAATTTATGCTCAAACCTCATAATTAATACTTCATCCGTAAGTTGAATTCCAGAAATAGCAAATATCAATCTTCAAGAGTAGTCAAGTAGTAAGAGCAACAATATTGGTAGAATGCCAACAAGGCTTTCATTGAGAGATGGAGAAGGAGACACAAAGACATAGGGATATCAAAAATGCCAGAGCAACTCCTTGATATCGCCGAGTCTCCCTCTGTGTAAGCGTCTAGCGCTTTTCAGTTTCTAGCTCCTAGTTCTGATTTTTAAGTTTTGAGAAAATTTTCTGATGACAACAGCTATTTCCTACCCAAATGCTCCTGATTTAGCAGATGAAGATTACATAGTTATTGGCTTGGCAACCTGCTTCATCAAAGAAGACGGAGAAGTTTACCAAGTTGAAGTTATAGAGCCGATTCCCTCTGCCGCTTTAGAAGCATTGTTAAAAGGTATTCCTACCTCCTATAAGCTAGCTTATGCGACAACTTTGGGATCTCTACTAAATGGAGATCAGCCACTCCTACCAGATAGCTTCCCAGAGTCAGCTCAACTTGGGGAAGAATTTGTAGCACGGGTATTTGCAGCTGCTCGTACCTACAAGCGTCGGGAAACGGCAAAATCCCTAATTCCTCTAGGCACAACCTACACTGAGTTTAAATATTCCATTGAGCGCAAGCGGGTACTCAATGCCGCTAGAGTTGTCACCAAAGAAGACAACGTTAAGCAGCATTCCCACACTCACAAAATTCTTTAATTTAAATAATTACTTATGTTGAAACTTTATGGCGGCGCTCGTAGTCGAGCGTCAATTGTCCACTGGTATCTAGAAGAACTGGAAGTTCCCTACGAATTTGTGCTGCTAGATATGCAGGCTGGCGAACACCGCCAACCAGAGTACCTGAAGATTAACCCAATTGGTAAAGTTCCAGCGATCGTTGATGGGGATTTCCAGCTTTGGGAATCAGGGGCAATTTTACTGTATCTTGCTGACAAATACAGCAAAACCTCACATTCACCAGAGGAGCGTGGTGTATTTTCCCAGTGGGTATTGTTTGCTAATGCCACCCTTGGCCTAGGAATTTTTGTAGAAGCAAATCGAGAGCGAGAAATGCCCCGCTTGTTAACTTTCCTGAATGATATTTTTGAGCAACAACCTTTCTTATTAGGTGATGAATTCAGTGTTGCTGATGTAGCCGTAGGCTCTATCTTGGCTTATATTCCCATCATGCTTAAGCTAGACCTTAAGGAATACCCAGCTGTTTTGAACTATATTCAGCGCATGTCTGAGCGACCAGCTTTTCAAAAAAGCATTGGCGGACGGTCTTAAATTAAAAAAAGTAGTGTAGTGGATTGACACTGCTAAAGTAGTGCATGTAACTTTCTTGTGGAACAGGCAAGATGCCTACCCTACAATTATTTATTCATGCAACATTTTAGCCTTGCCACGCCACTACTGGCTATTTAACGATAATTAGTAAATTGCAAAGCCACAGGAAAATCTTCTTGCTTCAAACGCTGCATCACACTTTGTAAGTCATCTTTCGCTTTAGCAGAAACCCGTACAGCATCACCTTGAATCGAAGCTTGTACTTTTTTGAATTCATCACGAATCAATTTGGAAATTTGCTTGGCAACTTCCTGACTGATGCCTTTTTTGAGTTTGATTTCTTGACGCACGCGATTACCACTGGCTGACTCAACGTTGCCAAAATCAAAGATTTTCTGAGATAGGTTACGCTTGGCGGCTTTTTCCCGCAAAATGTTGTGAACAGAATCTAAAGTGAACTCGCTGTCAGTGTTGACGTTAATGCTTTGCTCACCTAACTCAACTGTTGTTTGAGTATCTTTAAGGTCATAGCGACCTTTAATATCTCGCACAACTTGATCCACAGCATTAACCAATTCTTGTCGGTCAAAGTCGCTCACAATGTCAAAGGAATACGTAGAAGCCATAAACGATTTTAGATTTTAGATGGTCGATTTTGGATTGGGGCATTGTTTAGAGGTGAATAACTTTTCCTCTCATCTTCCTACTTCCCTACTCCCCACTCCCCAATTAACTAGTAGCTTGGATGATGCTAAAGATGATGAGAGTAGCAGAACCAAGAGAGCTAATGCCAAACATCAATGATCGCCACAGGGGTATATTCAAAATATAAAAAATTGAGTAAAGCAAACGAGCTACAACAAAAGCGATCGCCGCCACTGCTGTAGGAGAATTGACCCCCGTTACGTATGCCATCAATGCTGCGCTGGCAAACACCATAAATGTTTCAAAGGAGTTTTGGTGTGCCCAGGTAGCTCGTTGGGCATATGGGGGCAATTTATCAAACTTGGCGCGAGGAGTAGCCAGTGCCTCATACCCAATTTGTACACGAGCATAAGCTACCAGTAAAAACGGTAGATAAATTAGCACGGCAGCAGCCGCAATAGAGTACAAAAAAATAGCAGACACAGGCAGTTGCGATAGCGTCATCAGGCCAATCAATAGTAGTAGTTTTTAGTTGGTCATCATTAATGAGTAATGGGTAATTCGGCAAACCCAACTACCCATTACTAATTTGCATTTACCTATATCTATCATTACCTGGGCGAAGACTACACTCACTTTAGTCAAAATAGAAAAGCGTTACCACTTTTCTTTGTTCTTCTGCATCTCCACAAGTTTGTAACAGAGTGCGACTGTCATGAAACGCGAAGCAGATCAGCTGCTGGCAGCGAGAGACAATCTCCTTATTACAAATATAACTAGCTTCAGCTAGGGACAGATTATCATTACTGGGATTTTCTACCAGATGCATTACCTGCTCTAGTTGCTGGCGTGATTCATAAGGCTGGCGTTCCAAGCTTTGGGGTAGAATCACTGTCAACAAATTGGGGTCAGCCCGCATTGCTCCCTTAATGGCAGCTGAATTGGTACCTGTAGCCCCAGAGGTGATAACTCGATTGCCTGATAAAACCAGGGCATAGGTCATCATTTCAATCAGATTCTGATGCGTAATTGGCACATGACGAGAACCCAACAAGGCGATTTTTTTAGAACCTGTTTGCTGGATTGTCGCCAGTTCCTGCGCTAATGTATCGAGGTTAATTAGGTCTGTTGACTGGCTCAAAGATGGACGTAATCAGATTAAACGACCAAGCTATTTTACCAAAGAGAGTGTAAATGCGAAGCTAACTTGAGTTAGACATTGTGACATTTTCTCTATTGTTGGTCTCAGTAACTGCATGGTTTGGTCAAATTTGCTTGATAATTTGATACCACTACAGAAGGACAGCTACTGAAACTGTATATGTTTTGGTTGTTTAGTCAGGTGACAGAGAACCTGCTGCTCCCTCATATGTATTTTTGGATGTGAGGGAGTGTAGTAGCTAAGGTAAGGCATTGGTGGCAGTTAAACCAAGCTTAGATAACAGACGGTTGATGTCAAAATGCTCAGTCATCAATTGACAAATGCATTGAACCTTAATCGGTTCGTGTACGCGCACTTGACCAAAAGTGCGATCAACGATTTCTACCGTAGTCAGGGTATCTAAGTCAACCGACAAAATGGGGATTTCTAGTTCTTCTGCACGACTGAGAATAAAGGCGGGTGGTGGCAGTTGTCCAGTCAAAATGAGACACTGGGTAGAAGTTTCTAAAGCGGCTTGTTGAATTTCCACGCGATCGCCTCCTGTGACTACTGCCATATTTCGGCGTTTGCGGAAATATTTCACAGCAGAATTGACATTCATCGCGCCAATTGCCAAACTCTCCACCATTAAATCCAGGCGATCGCGCCGACAAAGAACTTCGGCTTTTAACTGGTTTACCAGTTCGCCCACACTGACGCTGCGTAGCAAGTCATTTTTCGGCAACGTTGCCAAAACAGGAATGCCTTGCTGTTCCAAAAATGGACACAAGAGACTATCAACTGCTGCTAATTGGTCATTAGGAATATCATTGATCACAACTCCCACCAAGCGATCGCCCACACGCCCTTTAGCAGACAATAACGCCTCAACCGAAAGCAGCGAATTATATCGGGCTACCAACAACACAGCAGCATCTAATACCTCGGCTACCTGCAACAAAGACAATTCAAACAGATAGCCTTGTGTCAAATCGCCGGCACCCTCTAGCAATACTAAATCTCCTCGATGAATTTGCAAATATTGCTGTACTAGGGACTGCTGATAATCGGTTTTGTCTTCACCTCGTAGGCGTTTTTGGACACTGACTTCATCCAAAGCCAGCATTGTGGGAGCAATGCGGTTTGTTGGCAGGTTCAGACTCTGGGCAATAAACTGGACATCTTCTTCAACTACAGTTTTGCCAGATGCACTAAAACAAGTTCCTAGGGGTTTACCGTAGGCAATATCTAGTCCTTTTTGCTGTAGCTGATGAGACAAACCCAAAACAGTTGCAGATTTTCCACTGTAAGTCTCAGTTGAGCCAATCAGCAAATACTTAGCAGATTTTGGCACACATGCACTCCTAAATTGTCAAAGGAAGTAAAACCAAGCTAGGTGTTCCCTAATTTTAGTTTGTTCCGGCAGCAGGCTTGAGTTCTTACAAGGTGGGTTTCTCAAAAATGTACTGTTTTTAGGTATATTTTTATTCTTGAAATCTCGTATTTATACTACTAAACTGGTAATGGTTTGGTATTTAAATAACAGTTTAAATATTTTCAGCCTGAGATGATCTTTTATCAGATATTCAATGCCCCAGAAGGCGGTGCCGTAACACTTAGCACAGATGCATGGCATCTTTTTCAAGATGAGCTTCATGGTTGGTATCGAGAATAATTACGCAGCAATTGGCTATCAGGCTTGTAACTAACTTTAGCCACAGAAGTTATTGCTGACCTCACCAAGGGTATTAATAGCTCAAAATAGCTGCTATTGCTGGCATTGGCATGAATAGTACCCTTGATTTGGGAATTTTTACATTTTTTTCGGATTTATTCGTCTATACGCAATACTTTACGATAAAAAGCTTGTGAAAAATCAGTTAAGCGATGACGCTTATAGTTTTCCATAAGTTCAATTAAAAAACTCATAAATTCAAAACTTGCCATCATCACTTCATAACTGAGTTCAGCATTACCTTCAAACTGTATCCGGCAACGGGTTAAGTCTGAAGGCAGGGTAGCAACATTCCAAGAAGCGACAAAGGGAATGCTCTCACTGGCTTCTATCTTACGTTCTCCCTCCAAAACGCCTTTTTGATAGAGACTAATAGCATAGGGTAAAAAATTACGCTTCGCACCCTGAATGTAAGGTGAGTAAACACTTGCTTGTTGTTGATTGGCAGGCTGGAGTTGCTCAATAGACATCGTTGAATATTCCTCAAGTTAGTTGACAACTGGGGATATTAGTGGATGCCAATATTATTCCCAAAAAATATGTATTGCTCACAGGGGAGGATGGGGGGATGGGGAGACAATAGAAGTTACTGCTAAGAAATATTAAAATGTCAGTTACAATAAGGCTGCATTGACTTTTATCGAAGCTGGGGCAATAACTACAAAAATCCCTGCTGTAAGGCGGTGATAATGATATTGCTATTTATTGCAACAAGAAGCTGTTGCTACCTCGCGCTCACTTAGTCCCAAAAAATGACTTTACCAATTTGATTGTGAGTCACAATTTGAATAACTAAGGGTGTTTGCGGGCTGCATGTTTGATTGTTGCCTAAATTCCAGCTTCTTTAGGGTGTATAACAATACTGGTTTTAAAATCAAGTAAACTATGCCAGCGAATTCCTGGCCCGAAAACGATTATTACGACGAGCTTGACCCCCTTAACTCCTTGTTAACCGACCAATCGGCAGATGAGGAGTCAGAGGTGGAGGCAGATCCTGTGTCTCTACCATCACGGTTTCAAGGACGTAGACGCAAAGCTGCTCTGGTTTTAACTGTAGTTTGGAGCAGCACGATCGCACTGCATTTAGCTTCTTGGGGTTCAATATTTATCCTAGGGCTGACTACTCTTTTGGGATTTCACGCCTTAGTGGTGGTGTTTGCTAGACCCCGCCGCTATGCCAAAGAAATGCAGGGAGATTTACCATCTGTATCTGTGTTGGTAGCAGCAAAAAATGAAGAAGCAGTAATTGGCAAATTAGTCAAGAGCCTTTGTAATCTGGAATATCCAGATGGGCAGTACGAAGTCTGGATAATTGACGATAACAGTACCGATCAGACACCCCAGGTTTTAGCGGAACTAGCCCAAGAATACGACCAACTCAAAGTTCTCAGGCGTTCGGCACAAGCCATTGGCGGCAAGTCGGGCGCATTGAATCAGGTATTGCCACTGACCAAGGGCGAAATTGTCGCAGTATTTGATGCTGATGCTCAGGTAGTACCAGATTTATTGTTACAGGTAGTCCCTTTATTCCAAAGAGAAAAGGTGGGGGCGGTGCAGGTGCGAAAAGCGATTGCCAACGCCAAAGAAAATTTCTGGACTCAAGGTCAAATGGCAGAAATGGCTTTGGATGCCTGGTTTCAGCAACAACGTGTTGCCATTGGTGGCATTGGCGAACTGCGAGGTAATGGTCAATTTGTCCGGCGCACAGCCTTGGAAAGTTGCGGCGGGTGGAATGAAGAAACCATCACCGATGATTTGGATATGACTTTCCGCCTACATCTGGACAAGTGGGACATTGAGTGTACATTCTACCCAGCAGTGCAAGAAGAAGGTGTGACAAATGCGATCGCCCTCTGGCATCAGCGTAACCGTTGGGCAGAAGGCGGCTATCAGCGCTATTTGGATTACTGGGATCTAATTCTCAAGAACCGCATGGGCACGCGGAAAACTTGGGATATGCTGATGTTTATGCTGACTATGTATATCCTGCCAACAGCAGCAATTCCAGATTTATTAATGGCGATCACCCGGCATCGTCTACCGATTTTAGGCCCGGTAACTAGCTTATCGGTGAGTATGTCTGTTGTCGGTATGTTTGCTGGACTCAAGCGCATACGCCAAAATCAGGAATTCAAGATTTCTTCATCTTTCTTGTTACTGCTGCAAACATTGCGTGGCACTTTGTATATGTTGCACTGGTTAGTGGTCATGAGCAGCACCACTGCCCGGATGTCCATCAGACCAAAGCGCCTAAAATGGGTGAAAACTGTGCATTCAGGCAGCAAAGAGTAGCTACTTTGGATAATTCAAAATTCAAAATAGAGCCTCCGGATGCCGCCAGGCTGTACAAAATTCAAAATAATTATCTTGAGTTTTGAATTTTTTTATTTTCTTCACTCAGCACTCAGCACTTAGAAAAGCACTCAGCACTTAGTTAATCATCTATTTCTGAGTCATCAGTCCACTCGGATATAGTCGTGGATTCTGGTGCATCTACGCCATCGTCTGTGAGGCGGATGATTTGTCCGTCGAAGAATTGCGCTAGACGCTGCGCGGCGATCGCTACTTCATCAGTTTCCCAATCCTCCGAAGGCGTTTGCATCGGTCTTGGAGGCAAAGTTTGCACTCTACCTGTACCCGTTGTTGCTGACTCGGTTTTTGCTGGTGTTGGTGTTAGTGTTGGTTGAGTTGGCTGTGGTGCTGGTGCTGGTTGAATTGGCTGGTTGTAATTGGGTGCAGGTGGTTGTTGAACGCGAGTAGAATCTTGTGGTTGAGGATTTCTTCTAGTTGAGTTCGCCATAGAAGAAATTCCTTTTTCCAAATACACCTGGATTTCGCGTTGGAAAGTTTGTTGGAAAGCAGCCTTAATCATCGGCAGATCCGATTTAAGTGCATCTAACCAAGTTCCTTTGACAGCAATACGCGCCATGTTCCCGTTAAACTCGATAATCTGGCACATTTGACCAAGTAAAGCTTGCCGGGAACGCATTTGAATATTCACAAGCACCTGTTGCCAGACTTGAGTTAAGTCATACTGTGATTCTGTAATAACTTCCTGTATGGGTACAGGTTCACTACTCTCAGGTTCTGGCGAAGGAGAGAGAGGTTCTGGTGTGGTTGGGACTGAATGAACTGGAGGATTTTGATTTGTTGGCTGAGGTGGAGATACTGGGTTAACTGGAGGATTTTGATTGGTTGGCTGAGGTGGGGATACTGAATGAACTGGAGGATTTTGATTGGTTGGCTGAGGTGGAGATACTGGGTTAACTGGAGGATTTTGATTTGTTGGCTGAGGTGGGGATACTGAATGAACTGGAGGATTTTGATTTGTTGGCTGAGGTGGAGATACTGGGTTAACTGGAGGATTTTGATTTGTTGGCTGAGGTGGGGATACTGAATGAACTGGAGAATTTTGATTTGCTGGCTGAGATGGTGAAGAAACGGCTGGATAATAATTTTTATCTACAGCAGGTGCATTTGTTTGTTGAAGTTTACTTGGGGCTTGTGGCTGATTCGCACTTGGTAATAATCCCAGTAATGTCACTTCTAACCATAAACGCGGCTGGGTGGTATTTTTAATTTGCACTTCAGACGTGCGTAGGTGTTGCTGTCCCACGAGAATTGTACTCACGTCTAGTTGCTTAGCAAATTCCACCAATGCTGTCCAAGTTTGATGAGTACAAGTAACCAAATCCTGACGGTGAGGTGCTGTTTTAGCTATGAGTAAATCACGATAGAAGGCGGCGAAATTTTGCAGAATAATTAGGGGTTCCCGACCACGATCCAGGATGTTACGGCTACAATCTAAAACTCCTTCTGGATGATTTTGAGCGATCGCACTTAATAACGCTAGTAAATCCCGTTCACTCACCGAACCAACCAAATCCCAAACTTTGTCTGGTGTCACTTCCCCCGCAGACAGCGCTAATTGGTCGAGTAAACTTTCCGCATCCCGCAATCCTCCTTGGGCTATTTGGGCTACTAAAGTGATTGCATCTGGAGAAATATGAATATTTTCCTTAGAGGCGATCGCACTTAAATGTTTGACCATCGCCTCTAATTGAATCCTTCTAAAATCAAACCTTTGACAGCGCGAAATAATTGTCGGTAATACTCGCTGTGGGTCTGTTGTAGCTAAAACGAAAACTACGTGTTTCGGTGGTTCCTCTAATGTTTTAAGTAACGCGTTGAATGCTGCGGTACTGAGCATGTGACATTCATCGACCACATAAACCTTGTAACGACACTGCACAGGGGCAAACTGCGCCTTTTCAATTAGTTCCCGGATATTATCAACACCAGTATTACTGGCAGCATCAATTTCAATAACATCAAGAGAGTAGCCCTGAGTAATTCCTTGACAAACATCGCACACGCCGCAGGGTTCAGCAGTGGGTTTGTCATTTTTAAGACAATTAAGAGATTTTGCGAGAATGCGGGCGCTAGAAGTCTTCCCTGTACCTCTAGGGCCAGTGAACAAATAGGCAGGGGCAATTTTAGCTGTGCGGATCGCGTTCGTGAGGGTGGTAGCGATCGCTTCTTGTCCCACTAGTTCAGCAAAACTCTTTGGGCGATACTTGTGGTGCAGGGGTTCGTAAGACATGGAGAAACAAACTTCAATGCCTTTCAGCATTGATGAGTAGCACCCAGACGAGTTTGGGATGCAACTATTTTAACTTTTGTACCTGGCTTGTGGATGTTGTCATACCCTAGAGAAAATAATAAATTTCCGGTCTATATATTTTATGGACGGAAGTAATACCAATTCACCAAAATTAAACAACAGATCCAAACTGAGAAACCCTTGTGGAATCTGGCTTTCTTAATTTTTAATTTTTAATTTTTAATTTTGAATTGGTATACAGTGCGATCGCTAAAATCTTAGGGTAAACAATACTTAATGGTGCAGCAAATGCTCAGGCGGCTAGTTCAGTGGCTCAAAAACCTTTTTCAAAGCTTATTTGGCAGGAAACAGACTCCAGCCAAAACAGGGGAGAATGTGCAAAAAGAACCAGCGCCTCCCCTCACCGATACTGATTTAGAATTTCTCTTCAACGAACTTCTAGAAGGCGTACATCAGGCGCGAGGTCAAGCTTGGGCGCAAAAGTGGCTACATAATATTGAACATCGTGTTTCTACTGAACGCTGGTTAGAATGGTTACGGCGCTTTGGTGAAAGATTGCTAGCATCACCGACACCTAACAATGAATTAGCTGCTCGGTTAGTGCAACTAGGTGATTTAGGTCTTGGAGAAATCGGAGACTTTGCCTATGAAATAGGAATGCAGCTGTTGACGCGCAATCAAGGCGAACCAATATGGGAATATGATGGGCCAGATGCAGTCAATACTAATTCACTGTCCTCAAATAATTACTCAGTACAAGAAGAATTATATCAAGCAGAAAAGTTGTCACCAGAGGGAGCAACTCAAACTGTCACCTTAGATGAGCTGTTCATGATGTTGCAGCAGGATGAAAACTTACGCCAGCAGATAGCCCAACAACTGGCAATTGAGACAGATGATCCACAAATTATTGTCCAGGAACTAATTAATCAATATTATGCTCCTAGTCAATCGAATACCGAGCAAACTTAAATTGGGCGGAGGGAATAAGGAGACAAGGAGACAAGGGGAGATTTATTAAGTTCTTCCCCCCCATCCCCCTATCTCCTCTAGTCCCCAGTCCCAAAAAACAAAGATTTGTATCTTTTTTATAACTACACAGCCGAAAACCCGGCGAATTGCGGTGGCTTTTACGTAATTTTTGATTTTTTTAACACAACGATCGCTACAATCTAGGAGAAACAAAATCCAAGAGTATGGCAGATGCTCACGCAGCTATTGCAGTGGCTTAACAAGTTTTCAAACCGCCCCATTGGTAATAAACAGAGTCGTTCTTTTAGGGCTGCAAAGGCAGAAAAGATGGCAGAACCACTGCCTGAGCTAACTAATGCGGATCTGGAAGTTCTGTTTACTCAGCTGCTGGAAGGTGTGCAACAAGGACGAGGACAACAGTGGGCAATCAAGTATCTGCAACGGATGGAAGATCGCATCAGTACTGAGCGTTGGATAAATTGGCTGCTGAGATTTGGCGAAAAATTGCTCTTATCACCAGCGCCTAATCACCAGTTAGCAACGCAAATGGTGCAATTAGGCGAACTGGGAATTGGCAAAGTTGGTGAGCTTTCCTATGACATTGGCATACGGTTGTTAAAGTGGGACTTAGATGAAGGATACAAGGATATTGAGGAGCCAGAAGATGAAGCCACAGTATCTGAAATGTCTGACAATTTACTCAACTCTCCAGGAATAGAGTTGATACGCAACTTAGGCGAATTGTTATGGGAATATGATGAGCCAGAGTTGGAAATCCCAGCATCTGAAATTGCATCTTCTGAGGAAAGATTGACGGAGAATGTCCAAGAGTTAACTTGGGAGTATGCAGGTGAAGCATGGGAACCCGCACCACCTGAAATTGCATCTCCTCAAGAAAGATTGACGGAGAATGCCCAAGAGTTAACTTGGGAGTATGCAGGCGAAGCATGGGAACCCGCACCGCCTGAAATTGCATCTCCTCAGGAAAGTGTGACGGAGAATGTTCAAGATTTAACTTGGGAGTATGTGGATGCAGAAACTGAAACCACAGCATCACCTCTGCTGACTCCGCCTGATGAAGATGTTATCAGTAACTTAAGTGAACTGTTATGGGAATCGGAAGGGCAAAAAGCACAAATCGTCAAATCAGAAGCCCGATCAGTAATAGCCACACCCCAAGGAAATTGGGATCAGTCTTTGGTGAATTTAGAGCCAAATGTCGCATACGCCTTGGATGAGTTATTGGTGCGGTTGGATCAAAGTGCTAATTTAGTCCAACAGTTGGCTGCTAATCTGGCTATTCCCACAAGCCAAACTCCAGCCATCAGTGCTGAACAATCGAGTGTACAGGCGCAAGCGTGGTTTTATCAAGGTCTTCAGCAAGCCAAAACAGGTAATTTGTTAGAAGCAATCGCCTCTTATAATCAAGCCATCGAACTGAACCCCAATTATTATGAATATTGGTTTAACAGAGGCTTAACCTTATTTCATTTAGAATATTTTGCCGAAGCGATCGCCTCTTACAATCAAGCCATTGAACTCAAACCTGATCACTACAAATCTTGGTATAACCGGGGTGGCACTTTAGGGGAATTAGGCGAATTTGAACAAGCGATCGCCTCTTTTAATCAAGCCATCCAAATTCAGCCTGACAACCCAGAAGCTTGGTCTAGTAAAGGTTTAGCGCTGCTGAAGTTAGGGCAAATTTTGGAGGCAATTTCTAGTTATGACCAAGCCCTACTTCTGGAACCACAAGACCAAGAAAATTGGTATTACCGAGGTATAGCTTTAGCTGTCAGTGAGCAACATGAAGAAGCGATCGCCTCGTATGACAAAGCCATTGAATTGAACCCAGATTTTCATGAAGTCTGGATTGACCGGGGCGTAGTGTTGTTTAATTTAGGACGCTGGTCTGAAGCGATCGCATCTTGGGATCAAGCCCTCTCCTCGCAACCAGACTTCTATTTAGCTTGGTATAACCGGGGTGTAGCATTAGATAATTTAGGGCAGCGTGAAGCCGCGATCGCATCTTACGACAAAGCGATCGCGATTAAACCCGACTTCCATTTAGCTTGGTATAACCAAGCAGTAGCACTATTTTATTTAGAAAGATTTGCGGCAGCAATTATTGCTTATGACAACGCCTTACAAATCAAACTTGACTACTGGGAAGCTTGGATTGGGCGCGGAACAGCTGCTGGCCATTTAGTGGCTGACAGGCCGTTGAATTTATTGACTAGCATGACTGCGCTCAATCCTGCCTTGCAACAAGGCGGCTATGCGGGCAAACTAGCGAGCTATGAAGCAGGATTGAAACATATTCGCCCCGATACTCACCCAGAAGGTTGGGGCAGATTACATCTGGCAATGGGTAATACCCACTACGACCGAGGCAAGAAATCTCCCACATCTCGTAATTACTGGCGCAAAGCTATAGCTGAGTACAATCAAGCGCTGTTAACCTTGACAACAACAGATTTTCCCCAATTGCATCTAGAGGTTGTGCAATCTTTAGTTAAAGCCCTTTTGGGTGTAGGAGAAACAGCACAAGCACAAGAATTACAGCAACACGGTGCCGATTTCTTGAGACAATTGCTGAGTGAACCAACTCGCTCTGATGAAAGTAAAAAACAGCTAGCTCTTCAATTTGCCGGACTGGAACAATTAGCAGTTGATTTGGCTGTGGAGTATGGTGACTTGGTAGAAGCCTGGGAAATGGCAGAACAAGGTAAAAATTCTTGTTTCACCTGGTTGCTATCTGATTGGCATGATGAAATTTACTCACCTGACTACAATTCAGTGCAACACCTGCTCAATCCCCACACAGCAATTATTTACTGGCATATTAGCCCAGTAGCTTTACACACCTTCATTATCAAAGACGAAGCCCCATCACCAATTTTAGTTTTTCTACCCATACAAGATGTAGGAACAATCGGTTTAGAAGAAACCGCTACACCTCTCGATGAATTGCCCTTACCGGAAGCCGTCAGACGCCTAATTACCTTTGAAGATTGGTTGGAAGATTGGCATCAGTCATATCAGGAATATCGCAGTCAAGCCCAAGATCAACCAAGCAAAAGCAATCATTCCTGGCGGGTGGATATGGAAAAAAGGCTGTTGCAATTGCAAAACATCCTGCAAATTTCCACAATTACACAAGAACTCGAAGGCATTACCCAACTAATCTTAGTTCCCCACCGCGACTTGCACAGATTACCGCTCCATACTCTGTTTCATCTTTCTTCACCCTCAGAGGCAAAACTACCAAATAATTTCCATATTTCTTATTTGCCGAGTGTGCAAATAGGTTTGTCTGTAAAAGCCGAAAGTATATGGCAATTGCCACATCAAAAGTTGCTGAGTGTGGAGTCTCCCAACAGCACAGATTATCCTCCACTAAAATTTGCCAAACTGGAATCCGAAATTATTAGCCAGATGTTCAATTATCCCCAACGTATCCAGGAGTCAAAAGCTACTAAAAATAATGTAGAAAATGCCTTATTTGACAATTACAATTTATTTCATTTTACTGGGCATGTCACCAACAATTATAATGAACCGAAAAAATCAACATTGGCATTAACAAATGAAGATAAAATCACTTTAGACGAAATTTGTCAAAAAACTTTAACTAGCTACAATCTAGTTACTTTCTCAGCTTGTGAAACTGCAAGCACTAACAATCAGAATATTAATAGCGAATATGTAGGTTTAGTCAGTGGTTTGATGTCTAAAGGAGTTCCCCATGTGGTAAGTACCCTGTGGACTGTAGAATCATCTGCTAGTGCTTTGGTGATGATCGAGTTTTATCGACGATTACAGCAAGATAAATCACCAGTCACTGCTTTAGCTGAAGCGACAGCATGGCTAAAAGACCTAACTGCTGTTGAACTGACAAAATGGTATGAAAATTTACTAAATAATCTGCATCCTGACGAATTAAGAGTTAGAGCTTATTTAGCAACGTATCTATATAGAAGTAGTAAAATGATTCCTGATAAAAAGCTTTACAGTCATCCTTATTATTGGGCAGCATTTGCGATCGCAGGTAAGCCTAGTTAAATAAATGTTAGTGGAAGCATAAGTTGTCTATAAAACACTATTTATGCTTCTAATTGAGTTTGGACAACTTATGCTTCCATTTATATAATCTGTCACAATTAGTTTGCTTATTTTTCATAACCTAGCTCACGA
>JAESGC010000032.1_pt1 | contig 105079 bp, 88 predicted proteins | sample 9266221 | NCBI WGS metagenome assembly JAESGC01 (sample SAMN14515568, study PRJNA621660) | algae metagenome | isolation source: Trichormus sp. ATA11-4-KO1 and co-occurring heterotrophs from soil, at the... | place: Chile: Atacama Desert, Tarapaca Region | collected 2009-05-22 | reverse complement strand
CGGCAAATGGTCAAGAAGCGATCGCTCAATGGATGGCATGGCAACCACACCTGATTTTCATGGATATGCGGATGCCTGTGATGGATGGTTACGAAGCTACAAGAATCATTAAAGCTAGCAAAATCAAGCCTAATTCAATCATTATTGCCTTGACTGCCAACGCTTTTGAGGAACAACGAGAGTCCATGATGGCAACAGGTTGTGATGATTTAATTAACAAGCCTTTTCGAGAGGAAGAAATATTAGAAAAAATCAGCCAATATCTGGGAATCCAATATATCTATCAACCAGAATTTTACCCCATATTAGACTCAAGAATCCCAACCAAAAAACAAATTTTGACAACCGATGAATTACTAACTTTATTATCTCAAATGTCAGATGAATGGATAGCAAAAGTATATAATGCTGCGGCTCAATGCAGCGATGACTTAATTTTACAATTACTTGAAAAAATTCCTTCAGAAAATGCAGTGCTAAATAACTATTTAACAGATTTAGCTCATAACTTTCAGTTTGAGCAAATTATGGAAGCAATGAGTATAATCAATCATCAAGAGTGCTGAGTGAAAAGACCACCCACAATTCGCTTTGCTGGTACCAAGTACTTAAAGAAGGAAGTGCTGTTGGAGTCAGAAGGCTTGTCCTGAGCGAAGTCGAAGGGGAGTACTGAGTGCTGAGTAAAAATTCCAGTCTCTAGCTTCTAGTCTCTCTTTCATACTTGGCTGTGAAACTCGTTTCATCGGAACTTCCCTCTGACTTCGTTAACTCAGCCAATCCCTTCAAATCAGGAGACCAACGCGCCTGGTTACCTAAGCAAGTGGACGAACCACTCCGTGATTAAGAGAAATCGATATGATAGAAAAGTAGATAAAACTTAAAAAATATTTATCAAATGCTGATTGACACCCCCGGCTTGTCCAAGGTCAAAGACTCAGTGAAAAGCAAGATATTCTTCGGCCATGAACCCAGTGCTGAATTAATTGCCATTCTTACTGTCTACTTCGTCCAAGGAATTTTAGGGCTGGCGCGTCTAGCAGTCAGCTTTTTTCTCAAAGATGAATTATTACTGAGTCCGGCTCAAGTTTCGGCGCTATTGGGAATTGTCGCCTTACCTTGGATTATCAAGCCAGTGTTTGGCTTTATCTCCGATGGCTTGCCCATATTCGGTTACCGCCGAAGACCATATTTGGTACTATCTGGGATACTGGGAGCTATTTCTTGGGTAAGTTTGGCAACTATAGTTCATACTAGCTGGGCGGCTACGCTAGCGATCGCTCTCGGTTCCCTCTCCGTTGCTGTCAGCGATGTCATCGTTGATTCCCTAGTTGTCGAACGAGCCAGAGTAGAATCCCAAGCAGATGCGGGTTCGCTACAATCTTTGTGCTGGGGTGCTTCTGCACTGGGAGGCTTACTTACAGCCTATTTTAGTGGGTTACTTCTTGAACATTTCACCACCCGCACTGTATTTTGGATTACCGCTTCATTTCCTCTGATTGTCTCAGCTGTAGCTTGGTTAATTGCCGAAACCCCGGTCAACAAAAATTCCCCAGATAGTCATAGTCAAAATTCCCTTAGCACCAAGCATCAAATCAAGCAACTACGCCAAGCCATTACTCAAAAAGCAATTTGGCTACCCACAGCATTTGTATTTGTCTGGCTAGCCACCCCAACAGCCGATGCAGCCTTTTTCTTCTTCAGCACCAACGAACTCCACTTTCAACCAGAATTTTTAGGTAGGGTGCGACTAGTTACCAGTGGTGCTTCATTAATCGGTATTTGGATTTTTCAACGGTTCCTTAAAAGTGTTTCCTTTCGCGTGATTTTTGCTTGGAGTACAGTCCTCTCAGCCATTTTGGGAATGACAATGCTGCTACTGGTAACTCACACAAACCGAGTTTTGGGTATAGATGACCACTGGTTTAGTTTAGGCGACAGTCTCATCCTTACCGTTATGGGGCAAATCGCCTATATGCCAGTTTTGGTACTAGCAGCAAGATTGTGTCCCCCAGGTGTAGAAGCTACATTATTTGCCTTATTGATGTCGGTATCGAACCTAGCAGCAATGGTTTCCTATGAATTTGGGGCTATGATCATGCATTGGTTGGGAATCACCGAAACTAACTTTGAGTCACTGTGGCTGTTAGTGATTATTACTAACCTCAGCACACTGTTACCACTGCCATTTATTAACTGGCTACCAGCGAACGACCCGCAAGCCGAGACACCGACATTACAACCAGCTTCAGTAACAGATAAAGAACAACCATTTTTACCTGATTTAATGTCGGAATTGATGTTGAGAGAATCAGACTCAGAAGCATTTGAATCACAAAAGAAGTGCTGAGTGCTGAGTGCGCTTGCCCTGAGCGAAGTCGAAGGGGAGTGCTGAGTGAAAAAATTAAAATTACTCGGACTCAGAACTACTGTCTTTCAATCAGCAACGCCAATTTTTTCATGAATAATATAAATAAATATATGCAGAGTTTAAAACCAGAAAAACGTGCAATTCCAGAAAAATCCTACACCCGTGCAGATTGGCAGGGAGGATATCAATCTCTTACCCAAGAATTTGATTATTGGATTGATGATATAGAGGGACAAATTCCCCCGGAACTGCAAGGTACGTTATTTAGAAATGGCCCCGGTTTACTCGATATCAATGGACAACCCATTCATCATCCCTTTGATGGTGATGGTATGATTAGCCGCATCAGCTTTGTGAATGGCCGCGCCCATTACCGCAACCGCTTTGTCCGCACTGAAGGCTATTTAGCCGAACAAAAAGCTGGTAAAATTTTGCATCGGGGTGTGTTTGGTACTCAAAAACCTGGGGGTTGGTTAGCTAATATATTCGACCTTAAAATCAAAAATATTGCCAACACCAACGTGATTTATTGGGGTGGTAAACTCTTGGCATTATGGGAAGCAGCTGAACCTCATCAACTTGATCCTCATACTTTGGAAACCCTAGGAAAAGAATATTTTAACGGTGTTTTATCAGCAGGTGAAGCTTTCAGCGCGCATCCACGGTTTGACCCTAGTTCCAACCAAGATGAAGGCGCACCTTGTTTGGTTAATTTCTCAATTAAACCAGGACTATCCACTACAATTACTATTTTTGAGCTAAACCCAGCAGGAGAAGTTGTGAGAAAACACGCTCACAGTATTCCAGGTTTCTGCTTCATCCACGATTTTGTTATTACTCCCAATTACTGCATTTTCTTTCAAAATCCTGTTACCTTCAACCCCATACCTTTAGTTGCAGGGATACGTGCAGCCGGAGAATGTATTAAGTTTCAGCCCCATCAAGCAACTCGTGTAATAGTGATTCCCCGTAACTCTCAATCAGGGCAAACAAAAGTTAAATTCTGGGAAACTCAATCTGGCTTTGTCTTTCACCACGCGAATGCTTTTGAGGTGGGAGATGAAATTGTGATTGACTCAATTTGTTACGAATCCTTACCAGAAGTGGAGCCAGAAAGCGATTTTCGGCAAGTTAATTTTGAGACTAATTCACCTGGTCAACTGTGGCGATTTCGTCTTAATTGGGAAAGTGAGATAGTACAACAGGAGATGATTGAAAGCCGTTGTTGTGAATTTTCTAGTATAAATTCTGAACATGTAGGACGCAATTATCAGTATTTATACATAGGTGCGGCTTATGCAGAAACTGGTAATGCGCCTTTACAAGCATTACTAAAAATTGATTTAAAATCTGGAGAAAGACAACTTTGGAGTGCCGCACCCCGTGGTTTTATCGGTGAGCCGATTTTTGTCCTCCGCCCAAGTGCAGAAAAAGAAGATGATGGCTGGGTACTAGCTTTGGTGTATGATGCTGCCCATCATCGCTCAGACGTAGTTATTTTAGATGCCAGTGATTTTAATAGAGGTGCCATTGCCAGACTACATCTCAAACATCATATTCCCTATGGTCTGCATGGAAACTTCACTACTGAAGTCTTTATCTAAAACTCTGCGTACCTAGTTCTTAGCCCCTTTTTCATGAAGGCTGCTTCAATCTTTAATGATCTTAATCGCCAATGCCCTACGCGATCGCTATCCTCTCAATAGGATTCTCAAAAATACTAAGAAAAAATAAAATTGTAACAGAAACTACAAAATTTCTCCTTTTCTCATCAAAAAGGGATAAGCTAGGCGTATTAGGCATATCAACATCCGGTGCGCGAAGATACCGTGATTAGGAGAAAATTTTATGATTGCAACGCCTCTGCAACCACTGGAAGCTGCTACTCCAGCGCATATTTGTCCATTTGATCAAGCTTGTAGTTACTTAGATGCGGCAGGTAAAGAATTAAAGCTAGATCAAGGTGTACTGCAAATTCTTAGCCATCCCCGCAAAGTAGTAACCGTTTCTATTCCTGTGAAATTGGATAATGGAGAAGTGCAGGTTCTTGCCGGACATCGGGTGCAGCACTCTGATATTTTAGGCCCCTATAAAGGAGGAATTCGTTACCATCCGGCTGTGACATTGCGGGAAGTGTCAGCACTGGCAATGCTCATGACTTGGAAGTGTGCATTGTTAGGTATACCTTATGGTGGTGCTAAGGGAGGTATTGCCATAAATCCAAAAAGTTATAGTGTCGGTGAACTAGAAAGAATCAGTCGTCGCTATATCAGCGAGTTAATTAAAGATATTGGCCCTTCCGTAGATATCCCTGCACCAGACATGGGTACTTCTGCCAGAGAAATGGCTTGGATGATGGATACTTATTCTGTGAACGTTGGTCATGCTGTTCCAGGAGTTGTCACTGGTAAGCCGATTTCTATTGGCGGTTCGCGGGGAAGAGAAATGGCAACCGGACGCGGTGTAATGATTACTGTCCGTGAAGCACTGAAAGAGCAAGGTAAATCTGTGGCGGGAACGCAAGTAGTTATTCAAGGTTTCGGGAATGTAGGGGGTGCAGCAGCTGCATTGTTACATCAATTGGGGGCTAAAATCATAGCTGTTTCCACAGGTGCAGGGGGAATTTTTGCTGCCGATGGGCTTGATATTCCAGCATTGAAAGCCTATGCTGCTGAAAATCGCAGGAGTGTTGTGGGTTTTCCCCAAGCAGAACCAATTAGTAACGCAGATTTACTAACTTTGCCTTGCGATGTTTTAATCCCAGCAGCTTTGGAAAATCAAATCACTAAAGACAATGTGAGTCAAGTGCAAGCGCAAATTGTTGCAGAAGCAGCTAATGGGCCTGTGACTTTGGAAGCTAACCAATTCCTCGAAGCGCATGGCGTGACTGTGTTACCAGACATCCTGGCCAATGCTGGCGGTGTTGTGGTTAGTTATTTGGAATGGGTGCAAGGTCTTTCTTATGTATTTTGGGATGAAGAACGTGTTAATCGGGAAATGGAATATTTGATGGTGCAAGCTTATCGCCAAGTGATTGAGCAGTCGCGGGTCAGGAAAATTCCTTTACGGTTAGCAGCCTATACCTTGGGTGTGGGTAGAGTTGCCCAGGCGTTGGCTGATAGGGGTCTTTATCCTTAGGTTTTTATCTCGCGCAAAGCCGCAAAGATGAGTTCAACGCGCCCATTGCTGTAAGATGTAAGCATAAAATGCATCTTTATCTACTGTATCCATTGCATAAATTTTGCGTTCGCCAGGGACTACCTTAGTTCTTCCCTGACTGGGGCCAGTGGTAATAATTTCTGTTTCCCATGCGCGTAGTTGATAAAATTCTGGGTGTCCTAGGTAAGCAGTTGCTAGGACATCCCAGAAATAATAATCTTGGGGAATGACCAGGGCGTAACATTGTCCGGCTAAATCAGAGATGGGATAATGGCGTTGTTTTCCCATTTTTTGGACTAAATGTGATGTGACTGGCACAGTATTAGTTAAATCTAAAGGACACATAATAATTTCAATTTGGGTTTGCCAAACTCGCGCGGCGGAAATTGCATCCCAATAAACATTCCATTCGGCGGAACCGTCTTGTCCTGCTTCTAAACTTTTTTCGACGTTACCAGGGACATTCAACGCACCTCCCATCCAGACTATCTTTTCTATCTTGGCTGCAATATCCGGTGCTTTATCCAGCGCTACTGCTACCGTTGTTAATGGCCCAGTTACCATCAGTGTTACTGGTGCAGGTGCTTTCCGTAAAACTTGGATCATAAAATCTTGACCTGCTGCTGTCACCAAAGGCGTGTTGATAAATTCGCTTTGATTAAGAATTGGCAGATGGTCAACAATAAAGGAATCACGACGATAGAGACGGGGAAAAGGATTAATACCGCGCACAGTGCTTTCTGCCACTGGGATGTGAGAAAATCCCATCAAATCGAGAATTTTACGTGTAGCACTAACAGCTGGTTGGATATAGCAGTCGGCTGGGGTGACGACGACACCGAGAAGTTCTATATGATCCATCGTCAACAGCAGCATAGTTGCTAGATAATCATCTACACCGCCATCATGATCCATTAATACGAGTTGTTTTGACATATTAGGAGAATTCACAAATGGATGAATTTATGGAAGCTGCGATCGCCGAAGCAAAACAAGGTAGAAAAGAAGGTGGCATTCCCATCGGTTCTATTCTTGTCAAGGATGGCAAAGTTATCGGTAGAGGACACAACAAGCGTGTACAAGACGATGATCCTGTCACCCATGCGGAAATAGATTGTCTCCGCAATGCTGGGAGAGTCGGTAGCTACAGAGGTACAACATTATATTCAACCTTAATGCCTTGCTATTTGTGCGCTGGGGCAGTTGTACAATTTGGCATTAAAAAAGTCATCGCCGGAGAATCGAGAACCTTTCCAGGTGCTAAAGAATTTATGGTATCCCACGGCGTGGAAGTAATTGATTTAAATCTGGACGAATGCGAACACATGATGAGTGAATTTATTGATACTAATCCCGAACTATGGAACGAAGATATAGGTAAATAGTTTTAAAAGGGAACAGGGAACAAAAGTATAATTACGAATTACGAATTATAAATCTCCCTTTCTTTGAGGAAAGAATCAAACGTCACCTTATCAGGTAACGAAGTTTGTGCGCCCATTGTTGTTGCGGCTAAAGCGCCTGCGGCTGAACCCCAAACAACCGCCTGATGTAAAGAAAGTCCTGTAAAAAATGCGGCTGCTAAACCACCATTGAAAGCGTCACCAGCCGCAACAGTATCAATTGCATCAATGGGGAAAGCTGGGAAAAAGAATATTTCTTCAGTAGTAGCACAAATTACACCTTTTGCACCTAACTTGATGATCGCACATTTCACACCCCGTTGTAATAAAACTTTAGCTGCCTTGATTGCCGATTCTTGATTATCTACTGGAAAACCCACCAATTGCCCTGCTTCAACTTCGTTGGGTGTAATAATGTCTACTAATGGATATATTTCATTAGGTAAATTCGTTTGCACAGGTGCAGGATCTAAAATTACTTTGAGATTTGCATTTTTTGCTGCTTGGGCTGCTGCTAATACGGCAATAATGGGAATTTCTAGTTGTAAAAGCAGTGCTGTAGCTGTTGGGAATAAGTGAGATAATCGCTCTATATCTTCTTGATTAACACGCCCGTTTGCACCAGGAATTACTACGATTTGGTTTTCACCTGCATGATCTACAGTGATGATGGCGACCCCAGAACTAACGGTCTCATCAATTAAGATATTATCAGTTTGCACACCAGCAACTTGCAAATTATGCACAAGTTCTGCACCAAAACTGTGTGCGCCTACACGTCCTACCATCTGAGTAGGAATTCCCAGTCGCGCCAAGGCTACTGCTTGATTTGCACCTTTGCCTCCCGGTATTTTGAAAAAATCTTCGCCCAGCAATGTTTCTCCCGCAACTGGCAACCGGGGCGTTGTTGCTACTAAGTCTATATTGATGCTGCCAAAGACAATAATGCTCATGATTATGGATCTACCAATATTTTTAAATGTTTAATGATGAGCAGTTTTCATCACTTGTAATAATTTTATTTGACTAAATATAGCCTGTATGCATTGCTCAATCAATTTTACAGGCTATATTCGTACATCAATTTGAGGAAACCTTAGAGGTTGTTTGAAAAGTCTAAATTAATACCAGCCCTGGCGATTAGAAATCGCTACACAGACAAAACCCACCTCCGTGGGTTTCAAATGCCTAATTTTGTGTTAGTCCGCGCAGGCGGACTTTGTTTGTGTAGTAGCGTAAAGCCCTAAAGGGCATAGCTGCGCTTACCGCGGAGCGTGCTGGAGGCTCTATTATATTCGCCCAAAACTTTTCTTAGCACTCAGCACTGAGTTTAGTTCACCACTTGGCTACCGTGACTGCGGGGATCATCTTGATTGTTAACTGGTGCAACTGGGGCTGAGAATTTGGAAACTTGGCCACTAGCTTGAGCATAAGGCAAAGATGAGCCACTAACTAAGGCCTCTAAATTACTTGCCATTACTGTATGGGGTTGATCACCGATCGCCTGTGCTATGGTTTCTCCAGCTTGAGACAAAAACACAAAATGGGGAATGCCATCTACTCGGTATTTCAACATTTCTGGCAGCCATTTGGTGTTGTCTACGTTCAACATGACAAAATTGACTTTATCAGCATACTGCTGTTCTAGTTGGGCCATATCTGGTGCCATTTTTTGGCAGACAGTACACCAGTTAGCATAAAACTCGACTATTGAAGGCTTACCGTTGCTGATGGCTACTTCTAGGGGGGTAGAGGCTTGATCCAAGTCTGCTAATGAAGCTGAATTTGTTTCGGTTCGCAGTCCTATGACTAAGGCTACACTAAGAGCGATCGCGACTATGGCAATTAAGAAATTTCTCACACGCACCCCAGTCGTGGTTTCTGGCTTGGCGGGAGAATTAATAGGTGTTTCTGTAGTCATCACAAATTTATTAAAACTTATTAAGTACTTTCATTATTTAGTTTACCTCTTTCCCTCTTGGCGATTCCCGATAAGCTAGAACAAAAATAACTCTTTGCTAAACCTGTGAAAAAACGAGTTACTCTCACCTTTCCTAAACGTGCTATTCAAATGCCGGTCACTTACCTACTAGCAAAAGAATTTAATGTAGCCGCCAATATTATCCGCGCCCAAGTTGCCCCAAATCAAATTGGCAAACTGGTGGTAGAATTATCGGGGGACATTGACCAGTTAGATGCAGCTATCGAATGGATGCGATCGCGCCATGTTAACGTTTCCCATAACCTAGGTGAAATTGCCATTGATGAAGATGTATGTGTTCACTGTGGTTTATGTACAGGGGTTTGTCCCACAGAAGCCCTCAGTCTCCATCCAGAAACATCCAAATTAACATTCACGCGATCGCGCTGCATTGTCTGTGAACAATGTATTCCTACCTGTCCTGTGCAAGCAATTTCCACTAATCTTTAATACTTAGGAATAAACTAAAAAATATATTTTGTTTATTTACTGAAAACTTTATGACTAATGAAATTACTAAAAAACTCAGGCAAGCCTCCGATGATTTGCTAATGATGAGTGAGTCAGATTATCCCTTTGAAGTTTTTCTGTGGTCTAACCAAGCCAGAGAAAATTTGACAAATCAAAAAATCCTTGAGTTAACAAATCATCCTCAAGACACATCAATTGAAACAGTAGAACTAGATTATCTTTTTCGTAACTGTGCTGAAGAAAAAGAATGGCATGATGACATACAAAAACAAAATGTACAAAAATTTCAATCCCTTGTCAAAATACTCAAAGATAACCTCACGGATATTAAGGTTTATCGTTTAGGTACGATTGATATTGATGTATATGTTGTTGGTAAAACTTCATCTGGAGATTTAGCCGGAGTTTCCACAAAACTTATAGAAACCTAAGATGATTTTTTTAAGTTTTGGGCGAATATAAGTTGGGTAGGTAAAAATATTTATAACTATGTAAAGATAAATTAGGTGTAGTGGCGTGTATTGAAGTTTTCGTGTGTAACAGGCATCTTACCTGTTTTGGGCGGGCGAGGACGCCCAACCCACAATAATTACCGTAGTTTTACTTTTTAAACTTCATAGATCATCTGTGACGTAGAAAAAGTATTTGCCAAAAAGCCAGGGTTTTTGCCGGATAAAAAACCGAGTTCTGAATTTTGGATAAAGTTGAGCTTACAAATTATCCACTCTAGACTCAATTACACTTTGAATAGACGAAGGAACGTTGGAAAGAAAGTTGTAACCAGTTCTAGATTCCAGAGTATCAACACTAACTCGATAATTTCTCCAACTCGCATTTCTGATACCTTGGATATTAGGTATGTCTACAGTAATGACTCTTGTGTTAGTGTTGACGCTGCTAGCGCCAGAATTGACAGCATTTAAGACTACAATAACCTTCCAGGTTCTGGCTGGAACAGTCACTCTACCACCAGCAATTGTAGTTCTTGTTCCATTTAATCCTGTGCCGCCAGAACCATAAGAACCCGAAATAATATAGAGTTCTCTACCTTGATTGACTACCAAATCTCTAGAATAAGTTTCTAAACTCGCCCATACCCCTTGATTATTATCAGGTGCTTGAGGAATTATATTTGTCATTAAAAAAGTTGCAGAGTTATTAACAATTGTGTTTGTTCTATCTGCTGAAGGAGCCATATGTCCTCTGTCAAACCCACTACCAGTATAATCAGAAGAAGTGACTCGGTAGCAGTCTGAAGGTATTGTGGTATCTGCACGAAAATCATCTTGGCGAGGTGCGCTTCCTAACCATGATCTATTTAACTGCCAACTCACCCAATTTGGTGTACCTCTGAAGCAGTTATAAGAAACTGCATATTGTGATTTGTTTAATAAACGGTTACTGAAACTACTACCAGCATTACTGGGATTCCCCATCCTTAAATGAACACTTGAGGTTTGGGCAGTTAGTGGGTTTTGCAGGTAATTGAGCAGAATGAAGAATAATGCTACACCTGCAAAAAGCAAAACCACTCTGAGACGCTGAATTTTTTTCATTTATTTTTTCTGTAGTTAATACAGAAATTAAGTAAAACTTAGCGCCTGAAATATATCTTTGGTTTGATAAGAATAAGTAAACAGCCTGTAAACAAAAGATTAAAATTTAGTGATCATTTAGTAATAATTATTTTCTGAGAAAAAGAATAAGCGATCGCCTGGCTTGGGAAGGTTGTTTACTAGTACAAATAAGCTGGTATTTCTCAGCATCAACAAATACTTTTGATGATAAGTCCTATAAAATCTTATTTAATAGACCTCTTGCACGAATCTTTAATAATCTGCATAGATGACTTGTAACAGTCATTTTTTTGACAGTCTTCTTTGCGGCTTTGCGCGAACTTCTAATTAGTAGTATTCAACAACACCACAGCATTTATGCAAGAGGTTTAATTTATCAAAATAAACAGGGTTCACAGTTGCCTAGGTTAGGAAACCCTTATATACCTAAGGCACACAGCGCAGCCATGCCCGTCAGGGCTTTACAGCAGTTCCTTTTTGGGGAAACCACCAAGAAATTCCGCCTCACTACAGCGCTGGTTCACCAAGTCGCCAAAAGCACTAAGAAAAAAGATAAATTTTATGTCAAGCCCTTGCAGGTATAGCTTTGTTAACCACTAAATGTGTCCGTAAGACTTATGATTGAGGATTGTTATATATCTAAGCAGAGTAGAGTAAATTTTAACTAATGCTATTATATATACTCAACATTTTAGTAGTTTGTGAATATGATATTGCTTACAGAACCCACAGTAAAAAGTCTAAAAGATTACGCTTACCAGGCAATTCAACAACACTTAAAGAAAACCTTAAAATGGGAGAAACCAGTTAAGAAAGATGAAGATCCGGAAGCATTACATCAAATGCGAGTCGGGATGCGTCGCCTACGCACGGCAATAAGTAGGTTTGATTTAGCACTAAATTTACCAAAGCCAGCCAGCGATAAAAAAATCGGTAAAATTGCCCGTCGGCTTGGTAACCTCAGAGACTTAGATGTACTAAAAGAAACTTTAGAAACCCTTTACCAACCACATTTACCTCACCAAGAACAAGAAGTTCTGCAAACAGCTTTTAATGCTTTGGCTAAACAACGTAAAGATGCATTCTCCAAAACGCAAACAACTTTAAAGGATGAAGCTTATAAATCTCTCAAACAAACGTTGGCAGATTGGTTAGAGAAACCCAGCTATCAGCCTTTGGCATCTTTACCAATTCAACAAGTACTACCAGATTTATTGTTACCTGAAGTGAGTAGTTTCTTACTACATCCTGGGTGGCTAGTAGGAACCCAAGTTGTGAATGCAGAGATCAAAATTTGCACAAACTGGACACCGGAACAGATAGAACAACAATTAGCAACTGAAGGTGAAGTTCTTCATAGTTTGCGGAAACAGGCTAAACGTGTACGCTACCAAATGGAGTTATTTACCGACTTGTATGGTGAGTCTTATGCAGCTTGTATTGCTGAAGTGAAAGGTATCCAAGATATTTTAGGACAACTGCAAGATAATGTGGTTATGGGTGAGTGGCTTGGAGATGTGTTCAAGTCAGAAATTGATGCTCATCTACCGACATTTGCTGCTTTATTAGCGTCAAATCGTGATCAGTTATGGCAGCAGTGGCAACCTTTACAAGAAAAGTATTTAAAAGCTGAAAACAAACATAGCTTTTATTTAACAATACTACACCCATCGAATGATTCTAGCGGCGAGCAGACAAACTGATAGGTGCTTCAAGGGACAAAACATACACACTGCTTTGGGGAATCTGCACAACACGGGTATTTTCAGCAGAACGTAAGCCTGAGATTAATCCTACAGCACTCCCCAACATAGCGCCTCGGTCAAATTGATCTGGATCACCTTGGTTTAAAAAGCCCAAGGTACTGCCACCAATTCTGCCCCAAATTGAACCATTTTCAACAGCTTTGTCGTTAGCTCGTTTGTGAGTAATAGTAGTGCCGGGAATTGTTTGACTTGATGCTTTAATTGAGACAATGCGACCATTGATTACTAAAGATTGGGCGACAATTTTAGCGCCACCATCTGTGGGCTGGAGAACAATAGTTACCGGAGTATTTTCAGATGCTATGGTATTGCCTTGAGCATCTTGGATAGCATTAGCTAAAGGAACCGTCAAGGGATAATCCTTTTTTTGTCCAACATCTATGGTAACAGGTGCAGGAAAAGAAACGATAATCGCTGTATCTTGAGGGACGGTAATTTCTTCGCTGAAGCTTGGGGACTGAGGTTGCACAGTAGGCTCAGTAGGAACAGGTTGAGCGTTAGCTGGCAGTGTAACAGAACCCAAGCAAGAAATAGAACAAGCAAGACTCAATAATATTTGCATTTTCATAATCGTTTTTCCCTGTGATTTCAGTAGTTTGTTTTGGGCTTGAACCCCTTCACTCAATCAATAGGTTAGTTATTTTGAGTTTATGCAGTCTGTTGTCAAAGTGCTGAGTCCTGAGTCCTGAGCAGAAAAATCAAGGTTGAATTTCAAAATTTACCCAAAGGGTAAATTTCAGAATTTATTTTGAGTTTTGAATTTTGAATTTTGAATTTTGAATTGATTCATTGTCCCCATGTGCCAATTTTTCATAACCTCATCGTTGACGTTGCAGTAGCCAATACCACCCAGAGCCTGGACGAGTCAGCCAGGAATCGCCAAAATCGTGATGATTGCCATCTATGTAGGGATTGTAGATGGGGTAATCTAAAAAGTCTGAGCCGTCTTGCGCGCGAATTCTCACATCCCGACAACTGCCTTCTATTTCTATGGTGACAGTACCATTGCGATCGCTAACATTTGGGCGCAAGAGTCTATCTCTGATAATACCTCGCTTGTAGTCTAATTTCTGCCCATGACTGGGAACGCAACGCACTCTCACCCATGAGTTTTGATTAGGATTATCCAATAAATACGGTAGAATTTGAGAGTCCCGAATTCTCCGAGATGGTGTTTGGGCATTTACCACAGATGTTACAGATAGTAACAAGGTGGTACTAAGAATAATAATTCCTCTACCTAGCCTGCTTTTCATAGTTTCTCCTGAGGATAAATAAAGCAATTGCCAGGGTATTTACCCCCCGGCGTTTCCACAATTAAAAATTAAAAATTAACCAATTTAGACTCAAAGTCCACATAGCAATTAAGAATTGGTAATTGGAGACAACCGACCGCGTACCCTTTACCCCCATATATTACGGATTTTCCAGCAGTTGGTTGACCTGTTGTCCTCGACGACCAGTTTTAATTTCATAGCGGCGAGTGAGGTTGTCTTGGTAGTTCATGTCTCTAGCAGCAGCAGAGTTAACAAAAGCATCGCAATTCTTGCCTTGGACTACTGTGGAGGAGCTGCTGCTTTCTTCTTCGTTGCGGTTGATCCGTTGGTCGCGGGAATTACTTTCGTTTTTGCTACCTTGGCTGGAACCGCTACCACTGACACCAATACCGAGGATGCTCACACCACCGCCACCACCATTTTTGTGATTACTTGCAGAACTAGAACGAGTGCTGACAGAGGTTGCTAGAGCAACTTTGCTAGCACTGTTGCGAGTGTTGTTGCCTAAACCAATATCACTACACAAGGCGCGGGGGTCTTTTGCTAGAGTTTGTTGGTCAACCCAAGATTGATGGTCACCTAATCCTTGAATTTCACTATTACCTACTGGGTTGCTGGGTGCGTGAGCAGGAGTTTTGGGGGTTCCATTACCAATAACGGCTCCGGGGATAACTGTAGCAGGTTTGAATATACCAGCAGGTTGAACATCAAACGGCCCTGCGAAAGCTGGGAGAGAGGAGGTCAAAAGTGCGGTAGCTGTTAGCAAAGAACTAGTTAAGTGACGGAATTTCATGGTCATGCTCCTAAAGTTTCAGTGTTGGTATGTATCTTGGGTTTCAACCCCTTCACTTACTCAATAGGTTGACCTTTTGTGGTTTATGCACTTCCTTCCCGCAACTTCGCCTCCGTTGGAGACTCACGTTAAATTTCTAGGCTGACGTTATTTAGTTTTTACAACTGGGATTAATAAGGTGAGAAATTATATATATTCATCGTGCTATGCAGTATCCTCTCGAACTCACCTTCAAACTCTGGGCATTAGCTCCGCAAATATCTGTTGTTGATGTTCAAGGTAATTTGACTTTCTACGTAAAACAGAAACTTTTTAAACTCAAGGAAGCAATTACAATCTTTGCTGATGTTGAACGCACCCATCCTCTGTACTACATCAAAGCTGATCGCATTATTGACTTTTCGGCTCGCTATGATTTCACTGACAGCAACGGCGCTTATATTGGTTCGGTAAAACGGCGAGGTTTAAAATCTCTGTGGCGTGCCCGCTATGATATCTTTGATGGCGACACAACCACCTTAAACATCCAGGAGAAAAATCCGTGGGTGAAGATTGCAGATGCCTTATTTGCAGAAATCCCAGTTTTGGGCATATTTACTGGTTATGTGTTTAATCCCACTTACTTAGTCAGCCGAGCTGATGGTACGGTTGTGATGCGTCTGGAGAAAATTCCGACTTTTCTCTCTAGGAAGTTTACCATCAAAGCCGTCGATCAACTCAGCGATCGCGAAGAGCAGCAGGTTTTATTAAGTTTAATGATGATGCTGCTGCTAGAACGAAATCGTGGCTAGTCAAGCTAACCAATTAATTTTTGCCAGGTCATTCCTCCGACAATTCCATCAGCAAGTAAACCATTTTGCCTTTGGTATCTCTTAATTGCCTCCCCTGTCTGGGGACCATAAACGCCATCAACATCAACCCCGACACGGTATTGTATGTATCTCACAACTGGGCCTCCAGCATGGTTGGGTCTGATGATGCGTTTGGCTAAAATCAGATTAATCGCATTCCATGTATTTGTGTCTGCAACTCCAGTTGGTTGAATCCCAGCAATATTTTGGAAGTTTACTGTGGCAGAGTTCGTTGATGGCCCTGTGATGTTATCTTCTACCAAAGCACGACCATTTCTATCGGTTATTTTTAGTCGATTTAAGGCTTTTTGCAGTCTGATGACTGTGGTATCGGTATTTAGTTCTTCATCGGGAACGGGATTCACAGGAGCGCTAGGAACTGTACCTGTCAAGCCTTTGACGATCGCATTAGCCGTTGCTTCCGATTCAAAAATATTCATATCTCTTGGTGAATCGATGAAGCAGCATTCTACAAGTATCGCAGGCATATTAGTATTTCTCAGGACGTATAAGTGGGAACCACTCTTAACCCCACGATTAAAAAATCCTAATCTGACAATTTCATTTAACACTGGTTGAGCAATTCTTCTGCCAGTATCACTAGCTGCAAATACTTCCGTACCATTAGCTTGACCATTAAAAGCATTAAAGTGTATTGAGACAAAAACCTCAACCCTGTTAGTATTTGCCGTATTGATTCTTTGAAACAGTGAATTCGTGACTGAACTAGACCTATCTGGTTTACATGGTATTACTTCATGCCCCAAAGCTCTTAACTTAGACATAACTCTGTTGCCTACATCTAAGGTTAAAACATCCTCAATTTTTATCCCTCTTGCGCCTGTATCTGGAGGAGAGTTATGCCCTATATCAATTCCGAATTTCATGCGCTGATCCTCAACTTATTTTTGCAACCCTTTCATGTTCTTCAGACTCTACATAGCAAATTTGGTTCATTACTACGAAAGCAACCTGATAAACATATTGTCTGTGATAAAATATAATTTACTGAGTCTCTTTTGTAACAAAAAAGTTAAGTTTACATATATTTATTAATATTATGATTTTTTAAATCATCTTTAAATTAACCGTTTTAGGCTGCATTTAAGTAATAATCCCTCACGAAAATAGACAACACCAATAAATATACCTAATTTTAGTATCCATCCCGCCTCAAAACTTCCTTATTTAATATCACTTCTTCCGTCTTCCGTGTTCCCTCTGACTTCGTTGAAAACCAGGATATTTTTGCCCCTCTGAGTGTCCCAGAGGGGTTGGGGTAAGGTTCATTGAATTCACGTTAAAATTGCTTTGAGAAACCATCAATTCCTTGTGTTGATATTAAAAAATATTATCAATAATCAACAATAAGGATGAGAGGCAGATTTAGTCTTATTTAATAAATAAAGTTATATTTTGACTGGCACTCAAGAGTTTTAAAAAATCTGCTCCAATCGTTGGAAATCTCTCTGCACCTCAAGCCACAGAGCCTTGTTGTTAGGGTCTGTTTTTAGGGCTTTTTTGAGATAAATTCTGGCCTTCAACAGTTGATGTTCGGCAATTAACGCCCGTCCCCAAATTTGATAAGCAACCGCCTGCCATTGGCGTACCTCTGCATCTTGTGGTAACCGTACCGCTAAAGCTTCCGCCAGAGCGATCGCTTGGGGAAATCTTCTTTCTTTTAAGAACCGTTGCAGTTGTTCATAAGTTTTCCACTTCAGTCGTTGCTCTATTTCTACAATATTAGGCAGCTTTTGAGTGGGCGGTTTTTCATCCGTCACAGTGATTGTTGGTGCTGTTTCTGGGTGGGTGGCGTTGATGCCACCACTTCCAGATACAGAAGATTGACTTGACGGTTGGGCTATCTCCTCTGAAGGTACTACCGTTAAAAGGAATCTGTAAGCCTCTGTCAAAGCAATAAACTTATCTTTAGCTTTGGTGTCGCTTGGGTTGATATCGGGATGATATTGCTGCGCCAGTCGTCTGTAAGACGCTTTGACATCAGCAAAAGAGGCTCCCGACCTTAAACCCAATAAACGGTAGCAATCTCCAAGATCCATCTTGATCTATCAGCTATCGAATATTTAGCTTTCAGCTTTTAGCTTCCAGCCTTAAGGTTTTAATTATAAAGACTAATCTGCTAATTTTTCGTTCACGCTAGACGGTTTTTGGGAATGGGGAATGGGGAATGGGGGGATGGGTGGAAGGACTTAATATTAGTAATCTCTCCTTGTCCCCACTCCCTACTCCTAGGGTCGTTCTTCAATCACACGGTCAATTAAACCGTATTCTTTGGCTTCAGCAGCAGACATGAAGAAGTCGCGATCCATGTCTTTTTCAATTTTGGCTATAGGCTGACCAGTCTTTTCAGCATAAATCCCATTGAGCTGGTGACGAATCCGGAGAATTTCTCTGGCTTCAATTTCGATATCGCTTGCTTGCCCACGGGTACCACCAGAAGGCTGGTGAATCATAATCCGAGAATGAGGCAATGCCATCCGTTTACCCTTGGTGCCAGCTGCCAGCAAAAATGAACCCATTGAGGCAGCTAAACCGACGCAAATTGTGACTACATCTGATTTGATGTGTTGCATGGTGTCAAAAATCGCCATGCCGGAAGTGACCATACCACCGGGGGAATTGATGTATAAATAAATATCCTTACCCGGATCATCTGAATCCAGATACAGCATGACGGCAATAATTTGATTAGCAATTTCATCATCAACATCTCGCCCCAGGAAAATAATCCGTTCGCGATAAAGGCGATCATAAATGCTAATCCAATCTGTATATTGTCCTCCGGGCATCCGGTAAGGAACTTTAGGAACACCTATAGGCATTTTCGTTACTCCACTTGATAATTAATTGGGGAATTGTGAGCAAGTTCTTAACTCGCAACGCCAGATGCTCCACTACAGTGCTGCGCGCATCCTGCGGCGGGGGAGACCCCAAGACAGCACTCAGCACTCACTAAAGCACACTCGCTGGTAGTGGGGGATTGGCCAGTTCTTCTTTTTCAAAAACCCGGTCAATCAAACCGTATTCCTGAGCTTGATAGGGAGTCATGTAGAAGAGACGATCCATATCTTTGGTAACTTTTTCTGGTGGCTGTCCGGTGGTGTAAGACAAAATATCAACCATCGACACTTTATTTACCAAAACTTCCTTTGCCCGAATTTGAATATCCGTTGCTTGACCTTGGGCGTAGCTCTTAGGCTGGTGCAGGATAATAGAAGAGTGGGGCAAACTGGCGCGGCAACCTTTTGTGCCAGCACTGAGTAGCATTGCTGCCATACCCATTGCCGAACCAATACAAATAGTGTGAATGGGGGGCTTGATATATTTCATTGTGTCATAAATGGCGAAGGCTTCGGTTTCAAAGCCAATGGGTTCGCCACTATAACCGGAAGTACCAGTAGAGTTAATGTAGATTTTTATCGGCTTCTCCGGATCGTCGGACTGCAAATACAGCAATTCGGCGATAATTAATTCCGTGACCGCAGGCACCAGTGGCATTCCCAGATAGACAATTCGTTCTTTCAACAATAAGGAAGGTAAATCTGGCGGTGGTGTCCGGTAGAAGTTATCACCGTAATATGGGGCTTGAACAGCCTTGATGGGGGAAATGTCCATAGCAACTGATCGCCTGAAAGTATGCCGTTAACTGTAATACATCCTAGCGCGATGCTAGCTCACATCAAGTGTGGATTTCTCGCTAATTCAAGGAAATGGGGCAAAGGAGCAAAAGAGCAATCTCTCTGTCACCTGTCACCGTTCGACTGAGCGCTCACGCCGAAGCCTGTCACCTGTGCCCTAATTTTTCCGTAGTGCTGATTTGGCGCTTTGAAGTTATTTATATATATATCCTGAACTAGGAATTTTGGGTTATGAAGGTCAATTTGCAGCCTATCCTCAATGATGCTAATTTGGACGCGCGTCAACCGAGTAGTCAACGTCAGTTGGCAATTTCGATTTCCGCGATCGCGGAAGTTCAAGACCGGAATGTGCCACTGAATTTATGCTTAATTCTCGACCATAGTGGTTCGATGAATGGGCGACCTTTAGAAACTGTGAAGAAAGCAGCCACTAATTTAGTTGATAAACTCAAGCCTGGCGATCGCCTGAGTGTTGTCGCTTTTGATCACCGTGCTAAGGTCTTGGTACCGAATCAATTGATTGAAGATCCCGAACATATCAAAAAGCAAATTAATCGTTTAGCTGCCGATGGTGGTACAGCAATTGATGAAGGTTTGCGTTTGGGTATTGAGGAGTTAGCAAAGGGGAAAAAAGAAACTGTTTCTCAAGCTTTTTTGTTAACTGATGGTGAAAATGAACACGGTGATAATCAACGTTGTTTGAAGTTTGCTCAACTGGCTACTGGTTACAATTTGACTTTGAACACCTTGGGATTTGGCGATAAGTGGAACCAAGATGTTTTAGAAAAAATCGCTGATGCGGGTTTGGGTACTTTGTCTTACATTCAACGACCAGACCAGGCAATAGATGAATTTAATCGCCTGTTTAACCGCATGCAAACGGTGGGATTGACTAATGCCTATTTATTATTGTCCTTAATGCCTAACATTCGACTAGCAGAACTCAAACCTATTGCTCAGGTTTCCCCAGACACAATTGAGTTACCCATACAGCAAGAAGCAGATGGACGCTTTGCTGTCCGCTTGGGAGATTTAATGAAAGATGCAGAACGGGTGATTTTAGCTAATATTTATCTGGGACAGTTGCCAGAAGGTAAACAAGCGATCGCTAATGTACAAGTTCGTTATGATGACCCTGCACAAAATCAGCTGGGGTTATTTACCGCTAACATCCCAGTTTATGCCAATGTCACTGGGGTTTACCAACCAGAGATCAATCCTCGTGTGCAACAGTCGATTTTGGCATTAGCCAAGTATCGCCAAACTCAGTTAGCTGAGGCGAAGTTGCAACAGGGCGATCGCACTGGTGCAGCGACAATGCTGCAAACTGCGGCTAAAACAGCGTTGCAAATGGGAGATCAAGGTGCAGCAACGGTGTTACAAACTTCTGCCACTCAACTCCAATCTGGTGGAGAATTATCGGATAGCGATCGCAAGAAAACCAGGATTGTCTCAAAAACCGTGTTGCAAGATACCCCTATTTAATGAAAGTTCAATTGCTCTGTGCCCTAAATGATACTAATGTTGATGCAACTCAATTGAGTAACCAGCGTCAACTGGCAATTTCCATTTCCGCGATCTCTGGTGAGTTTGACCAGCATTTACCACTCAATTTATGCCTGATTTTGGATCAGAGTGGTTCTATGCATGGTAAACCAATCGCAACTGTCATCCAGGCCGTAGAGCAATTATTGGATCGGCTACAGCCAGGCGATCGCATCTCGGTTGTAGCCTTTGCTGGTGCTGCTGAAGTGATTATCCCCAACCAAGCAGTTCAAGATGCTGTCAGCATAAAAGCTCAAATCAAAAAGAAACTCAAAGCTAGCGGTGGGACGGCAATTGCTGAAGGTTTGCAACTGGGAATCACAGAACTCATGAAAGGGACAAAAGGAGCTGTTTCCCAGGCTTTTTTACTCACCGATGGTCATGGTGAAAGCAGTTTGCGCATTTGGAAGTTAGAAATTGGCTCAGATGACAATAAGCGTTGTCTAGAACTGGCGCACAAGGCTACTAAAATTAACCTGACTATCAACGCGCTTGGTTTTGGTCATGACTGGAACCAGAATTTGTTGGAAAAAATTGTGGATGCTGGTGGGGGTACTTTAGGCTATATTCAGCACCCTGAACAAGCACTAGATCAATTTCGTCATTTGTTGCGGCGCATTCAGTCTGTCAGGCTAACTAATGCCCATTTGCTGCTGTCTTTGGTTCCTCATGTCCGACTAGCAGAACTCAAACCCATTGCCCAAGTTGCTCCAGATACGATTGAGTTACCAGTACAATCAGAACCGCATGGAGGTTTTGCTGTGCGCTTGGGCGATTTGATGCAGGATAGGGAACGAGTGGTTTTAGCTAATATTTATCTAGGGCAATTACCAGCAGGTAAACAGGTGATTGGACATGTACAAATTCGCTACGATGATCCATCTGTGAACCAACAGGATTTGCTTTCCCCAATGGTGCCCATATATGCAAATGTGGTACAGACTTATCAACCTGCGTTTAATCCCCATGTGCAACAGTCGATTTTGGCACTAGCTAAGTATCGCCAAACTCAGTTAGCTGAGGCAAAATTACACCAAGGCGATCGCACTGGTGCTGTGACCATGTTACAAAGTGCTGCTAACACCGCCTTACAAATAGGAGATCAAGGCGCAGCAACAGTGTTGCAAAGTTCAGCTACTCGCCTGCAAGCTGGAGAAGAACTTTCCCAAGCAGACCTCAAAAAAACTAGGATTGTCTCAAAGACAATTTTACAGGATTGATTTATACCATTTGGGCTTAACCATTTTTATCGGCTGCGGAAGGGTGGAAATCAGGTGAGAAGAAAGCCGACATAGACAATACCGAGAATGCGGCGAGTTGTCTGTAAACTATTTACTAAGGATTTAAGATAATCTTCAAATCTAGAACAAAACCAGGTAAAACTTCTTCACCAGAAAGTTGAGGAGGGTGATCAAAAGAAAAATTCAAAACTTCTACATCTTGTCCTGGGCGATAAATTTCTACTAAAGGAGTTTGCGGGTCAATTAACCAACCTAAACGCGCACCATTTTCTTGATATTCCCGCATTTTAGCGCGTAACTTATCTAAACGATCGCTTTCTGAGGGCAGTTCAATCACAAAATCAGGACAAATAGGCGGAAAACGTCGTTTTTGATCTTTTGTTAAAGCTTCCCAGCGTTCTAACTTTATCCAAGCAGCATCAGGACAGCGATAAGCACCACTGGGTAATTTGAACTCGGTGGAAGAGTCAAAGACTTTCCCTAATTTGGTTTTACGGTTCCATAAACCAAGTTCTATATTAATATCAGAGTTTCTAATTCCGCTTTCTCCGCCTGTTGGAGGCATAATAATTAATTCTCCAGTCTGAGTAAGTTCTAATTGCCAAGGTTCGTTAGCAATGCAGAGTTGATAAAATTGCTCATCGGTTAAACCTACGGCTGGAGGTATGTTTAAGGTGAGGGTTTCCATGATAATTTTTTTTGTAAGCCTTGATTTTATATTATCTTGGGTAAAATCCGCGTGGATTTAAATAATATTGAGAATAGCAAGCTGTTATTTTTTTGTTTAAGGAAACTCAACCCGAATGAGCAAAACTTATTGCGTCTTTGTGCGCCAGTTGCTACAAGTCGGGAAACCCGCAGGGCGCACTGGCTTGCCTTTACGTGAGATCATCTTTTTAAACGCAGAGGAGCGCAGAGGTTCACGCAGAGGGTCGCCAAGGTTTAACGCAAGCTTTGTGTTTGGTGTTTGAACAAAATTGGATGCTCCCAGGTAAACTGTGGGAGTTGACTGATAAAGTTGAGCTACGCAAAGTTAAAATATTTTCCTATGCCTGCGTTTTTATTAGAAGTTGGTACAGAAGAACTACCCGCAAGTTTTCTCAGTGATGCCATAATACAATGGCGATCGCGCGTTCCCCAAAGTCTCGAAGCCAATACTCTCACTAACACTGCTGTAGAGGTTTACGGTACTCCCCGGCGGTTGGCGGTACTAATCACAGGTCTCCCCTCCCAGCAACCAGACCGGGAAGAGGAAATTAAGGGGCCTCCTGCTCAAGCTGCTTTTAAGGATGGTCAGCCCACACCAGCCGCTACAGGTTTTGCTAGAAGACAAGGTGTGGAACTGTCAGCTTTAGAAATTCGCCCCACTGATAAGGGGGATTTTGTCTTTGTCAAGAAAAGCATTGCTGGTCGTCCGGTAGCAGATATTTTAACAGAACTAGTCCCGCAATGGATTTCTGGTTTAGAAGGTAAACGCTTGATGCGTTGGGGTGATGGCGATGTGAGGTTTTCTCGCCCCATTCGCTGGCTGGTGGCTTTGTTAGATGATCAAGTTTTACCGATTGAATTGGTCAATGGATCAAAGACAATTACAAGCGATCGCATTACCTTTGGTCATCGTGTTTTACATCCCAAACCTGTAACTATTGCCCAAGCTACCGATTATGTAGATACTCTGCGTTCTGCATCTGTTATCGTTGACCAGGAAGCACGGGCTAAGATGATTCAAAACCAAGTAAATGCAGCAGCCCAAAAATCTGGCGGTTCTACAATTATTTACCCGGATTTATTAGAGGAAGTCACAAATTTAGTTGAATACCCTTCGGCTATAGTCGGTAATTTTGAATCAGAATTTTTACAGTTACCCACGGAAGTAATTACCGAAGTGATGGTGACTCACCAGCGTTATTTTCCGGTATTTAAAGAAGGTAGTTTTCAGCAAGAATTATTGCCTCATTTCATCACTGTTTCCAACGGTGACACAAGGAAATCAGATATCATCGCTGTCGGGAATGAAAGGGTAATTAGGGCTAGATTAGCTGATGGCAAATTTTTCTACAAAGCTGACTTAGCTAAACCTTTAAAAAGCTTTTTACCACAGTTAGAAACGGTTACTTTCCAAGAAGAATTAGGTTCAGTCCGTGCCAAGGTAGATAGAATCGTCACCATCGCTGATTACATTAGTAGCCAATTACAATTAGCAGAAAATCAACGCCAAAAAATACAACGGGCAGCTTTATTGTGTAAGGCTGATTTGGTGAGTCAAATGGTGTATGAGTTCCCAGAATTACAAGGGATTATGGGGGAAAAATATGCCTTAGCTAGTGGGGAAGATGCGGAAGTTGCTAGGGCAATTGTTGAACATTATTTACCAACAGGTGCAGGTGATAATTTACCCGAAACTTTAACTGGTCAAGTTGTTGGTTTAGCCGATAGATTAGATACTTTAGTCAGTATTTTTGGCTTAGGTTTAATTCCCACTGGTTCTTCAGATCCCTTTGCTTTGCGTCGGGCTGCCAATGCAGTAATTAATATTACTTGGTTTGCCAACTTACAGATTAATTTATCACAGTTATTAACGCAAATAGCAGGGAATTTTGCCGCAACATATAACAAAGATCAAAATGCTTTAACCACAACCTTGCAAGAATTTTTCTTACAACGTATCCGCACCTTACTACAAGACGAAAAACAAATAGACTATGACCTAGTCAACGCTGTTTTGGGAGAAAATGATCCAGAATACACCCAAAGAGCGTTAGAAGATTTGCTAGATGTACGCGATCGCGCCTTATATCTGCAACAAATCCGCAACAATGGTACTCTAGATACAATCTACGAAACCGTCAACCGTTCCACCAGACTAGCAGCCCAAGGTGATTTAGACTTCCAGCAGCTAGAACCCAAAAATTTAATTCAGCCAGAACTCTTCCAAAAGTCTTCCGAGCAAGCATTTTACAACGCCTTAGTAGAATTAGTACCACAAACCCAAGAGGCGCAACAGTCACGTAACTATCAACTGTTGATTGCCGCATTAGCTAAAATTGCTCCCACCGTGGCTAATTTCTTCGATGGCGAAGATAGTGTTTTAGTGATAGACCCCAATCCAGACATCAAACGCAATCGGCTACACTTACTAGGATTACTGCGGAATCATGCCCGTGTGTTGGCTGATTTTGGTGCCATTGTCAAAAATCTGTAGCCTAAAGCAACAAAAGGTGGTGTAATTTTTGCCAATAAGCGTTAGGATAATGAGTGCTTAACCAGGGATCTCTGCTACAGTCTATGCCTAGAGCTTCAGTAATTGGATTGGGAAAGTCCGGTGTTGCTACGGCGAGATTGTTGAAACGGGAAGGTTGGGAGGTTATGCTCAGTGATAGTAACACCTCCCCTGCCCTCCTTGAACAACAACAAGCACTCGCTACCGAGCAAATAACTGTGAAATTGGGGCATTCCCCCGATTTGAGTGGCAGTAATTTACCTGATTTAATTGTTGTTAGTCCTGGTGTCCCTTGGGATATTCCCCTGTTAGTCAAGGCGCGAGAATTAGGCATTGAAACCATTGGCGAAATGGAACTCGCCTGGCGACACTTGCGAGCTTCTCCTTGGGTGGGTGTAACTGGCACTAACGGTAAAACTACCACCACTGCGTTAATTGCCGCCATATTTCAAGCAGCCGGATTAAATGCTCCCGCCTGTGGTAATATTGGCTATGCTGCCTGTGAAGTAGCTTTATCTGAAAAGTTGTCCGACTGGGTAATCGCAGAAATTAGCAGTTATCAAATAGAATCTTCAGTAACTTTGTCCCCCCGCATCGGTATTTGGACAACTTTTACCCCAGATCATCTGGCCCGTCACAAGACGTTAGAAAATTACTACAACATCAAAGCCAAGTTATTACGTCAGGCGCATTTTCAAGTATTCAATGGTGATGACCCCTATTTAAACAAAATGGGTATCAGTCATTGGCCTGATGCTTACTGGACAAGTGTCAAAGGACAAGATTTTTTAGTGGGTGAACAAGGCTTTTATATTGAGGACGGCTGGGTTGTAGAAAAGTTAAAGCCAAACTTTACACCAGAAAGAATTTTGTCAGCCTCTGCTTTGCGCATGGTAGGACAACATAACCTACAAAATCTCTTAATGGCAGTTGCAGCCGCGCGGTTAGCAGGAATTGAACGTGAAGCTATTGATACAGCCATTCGCAAATTTTCTGGTGTTCCCCATCGTTTAGAACATATTTGTACTTGGCAAGGTATTGACTTTATTAACGACAGCAAAGCTACTAATTATGATGCGGCTGAAGTTGGTTTAGTTTCTGTGAAAAGCCCTGCGATTTTGATTGCTGGTGGTGAAGCCAAACCTGGTGATGATACTGGTTGGTTAGCCAAAATTCAAGCTAAAGCTGCGGCGGTGTTATTAATTGGTAGTGCAGCACCAGCCTTTGCCCAACGTCTACAAGAGGTGGGTTATGCTAATTACGAAATTGTGGAAACGATGGAGAAAGCAGTTCCTCGGTCAGCAGAATTAGCTAAACAATATCAAGCGCCTGTAGTGCTACTATCTCCAGCTTGTGCAAGTTTCGACCAGTACCCCAACTTTGAAGTGCGGGGCGATGATTTCCGCAACTTGTGTCTCGCTTGGGTAGGTCAATAAGTTATTTTTTAACCGCCAAGTTCGCCCACGCGCAGCGATGCCCGTAAGGGCTGTAATAAATGTAAGTAACCGTCATTATGTCTTAGTGATGCGGATTTTTTTACCACCAAGGCACAAAGACACCAAGTTTTGATACTCTTTTTTAATTTGTTACCATCAGTACTTTAAACAGTCGATGAATCGCGATCAAGTTAAGTATATTCAGGAACTTAGAAGAAAGTTAACACCAGATGTATAATTAGCGCGTCTCCTACTTTATAAAAAAGATACATTTTCTGTACCTTAAAAAGAAGCATATGTGGCAAATAGAAAAAAAAGATAGTGTAATAGTCAGTCTGGCATTATTGCTGGCCTTAGCCACTACCCCTATGGCAGCACCTTTGTTTGTGTCAACACCTGTACTGGCACAATCTGCCACTGACGCTCCCTCGTTCCCACTACCACAAACAGTGGAAAATGGGACTACGGTGCGGATTGATGGTTCGATTAGCTTGGCTGCAATTAACCAAAGCCTAAAAAGAAGTTTTGAGCAACAGTTTTTTGGTACAAATGTGGAAGTTGCTGCTAACGGCGCTGATGTAGCAATACAAGCTTTGCTAGATGGAACCGTCGATGTAGTCGCGATCGCTCGTGGCTTGACTCCGCAAGAACAAGCGCAAGGTCTGGAGCAAGTGCCGATTCACCGAGAAAAAATTGCGATTATCGTGGGTGTAGATAATCCTTTTCAGGGCAGCTTGACTGATAGGCAATTCGCGAGAATTTTCCGGGGAGGAATTACAGATTGGTCACAATTGGGAGCTCCTGGGGGTAAGATTCGGGTAATTGATCGCCCAGCCACCAGTGATACCCGCAATACGTTTCGCACTTATCCGGCTTTCAAGGCTGCTCAATTTTCTACAGGCTCTAATGCTACTCAACTTGACGAGGATGACACCGCAGAAATCGTTAAACAATTGGGCAATGACGGCATCAGCTATGCAATGGCTCATCATGTATCAAAGCTGCCAAATGTGCGAGTGATCCCGTTAGAGCAAGCCTTGCCAGATGATCCTCAATATCTCTACTCCCAGCCTTTAGTTTATGCTTACAGAAAAAATCCTAGCCCTAGTGTAGCCAGCTTTCTCGGTTTTACACTCGCACCGCCAGGACAGCAAGCTATAGAAGAAGGCAGAATTGCGGAAGCAGAGGCGATCGCTAGAGGAGAATCACAAACATCGTTCCTTGTAACAAATCCTACACCAGATGCCACCACTTCAGTTGCCCAACAGCCGTCTGACACTCCTCCTTTACAAACAACTTCTAGTCCTAGACAAATACCAATTTGGTGGTTTCTTTTACCTGCGGCGGGAATAGGCGGATTACTGGTGTGGTTTTTCCGGTCACGCTTGTGGGCAACTGAGTCTGCAAATAACATGCCAAATTTACCTTCAGGCGATGGGGAAAAAATAGCAACAAATGATACGAATGTTGCTCCTGCCGTTAGTGAACCTCCAGCCGAAGCAACATCCAACGCTGCCTCCTTAGTAGCAGGATCGGGGGCAGTTATTTCGTCTACAGTTTCCGGTACAGGAGCAGATAATAATGCACCTAATGAAGTTACAAATTTAAATAATTATACTGAAATAAACTCTTATGATTTTAGCGAATCTCCTTGGGATATAGAAGCACCAGCAGCTGTAGTTAATACTTCATATCCTCAAATACCAGATGTATCTAAGGTTACTCCTCCAGCAGACTCAGATATGACTGAAGTAAAATCTAATGAAGAATATCAGCATATCTCTGGTGAATTGACGGCAGAACAACACCAAGTAGAATCTGATTTAATTGAGGATATCACTAAAACTACATCTGTCGCTGGCGATGCAGTAGCAGGAGCTAACGTCTGGTCTAATATTGAAGAAACCAGTGATACAACAGAATTCAGTCATACTCATGAAATCATCTCACCTGTAGCAGAGGAAAAAACATCAAATGTGGAGCCTACGCCGACAGTCACTACTTCACAATCCACATTCCCAGATATTCCCGAAGATACATTGAATATAGTAGCGGATGCGGCTGAACCCATAGACTATGTAACAGGATCTAACCTGTCACAGGAAACAGGCGTTGGGACATGGGCTAATATATCTGGTAATCAGGACAACACCGAATCAGAGGAACAAGCCTATAATACTGGGAATGATCCCTTACTCAATATCGAGGGTGAAAGAAGTATTACTCTCAAACCCCGGAACCCTCAATGGGCTTATGCAACTTGGTACATAGAAGAAACTTGCCAACAAGCATTGCAAAATGCAGGTATCTCCCAATTGGCGTTGCGGTTATATGATGTCACAGATTTAGACTTAAGTTATCAAACTCCCCAACTAGTCAAGCAATACGAAATTGAGTCAGGAATCACAGAACATTATTTAGAGATTCCTACAAGCGATCGCGACTACATTGCCGAAATTGGCTATATAACTGAAGGCGATCGCTGGATGACAATTGCTCGCTCCCCCAGGGCGCGCGTCTTTAGTCTTCCCCTAGCCACAGATGATCCCTTACTCAATATCGAGGGGGAAAGAAGTATCACCCTCAAACCCCGGAACCCTCAATGGGCTTATGCAACTTGGTACATAGAAGAAACTTGCCAACAAGCATTGCAAAATGCAGGTATCTCCCAATTGGCACTGCGGTTATATGATGTCACGGATTTAGACTTAAGTTATCAAACTCCCCAACTAGTCAAGCAATACGAAATTGAGTCAGGAATCACAGAACATTATTTAGAGATTCCCACAAGCGATCGCGATTACATTGCTGAAATAGGCTATATAACTGAAGGCGATCGCTGGGTGACAATTGCGCGTTCCTCCAGGGTGCGCGTCTTTAGTCTTCCCCTAGCAGAAATTACAGTGGAAAATCCACCGACAGCAGACGAAACATCCGTGCACTTGCACAATCCAGATGAAGAAAGTAGTATTATCCTCAAACCCCGGACTGCCAAGTGGGCTTATACTGCTTGGCATATTGCCGAAACTAGCAAGCAAGCACTGCGAAATGCGGGCATATATCGATTATCTCTGCGCCTGTATGATGTCACAGATTTGGATTTGAGTTATCATCCTCCCCAGCTTTTGCAGCAGTATGAATGTGAGGAAATCACACGCGATCGCTATGTCGCCATTCCCACGAGCGATCGTGACTATATTGCCGAAATTGGCTATGTAACAGCAGGCGATCGCTGGGAGACAATTGCCCGTTCCCCCAGGGTGCGCGTCTTTAGTCGTCCCCAAGCCGATTTCTGGTTTGTAGCAGATGCTGAGTTAATTATCCACGGAGCAACAGAGCCTGGTGCAACAGTAACTGTTGGTGGTAATCCCATCACACTCAAATCAGATGGTAGTTTCCATTTGCGTGTTCCCTTTTCAGACAACTTAATTGACTATCTAATGACGGCCATTGCTGCTAATGGGACACAAACTAAAACCATCCATAAAAAGTTCTCTCAAGAAGAGTCAGAAAGTTAAGCATTAAGAGATTTTTAACCTGCGCAGGCGGTCTTCCTTCCCGGAAGTCGCTACGCGCCTGCTTGTGTTACTTCCAAATAAATATGCTCTAAGCGCACGGACTGACGTGCGATCGCATCAATTTCTATTCCCTCAAACCGGGCAATAATTTCTTTTAATTCTAGAGATTCTGGTAACCAAAAAGCTAGTTCATTACCATAATATTTATGCGTAAAACCATATGATTGGGCGCGGGCGATCGCTTGTTCTATTTGTGCAGTTTGTAATACTAAAATTTCGGAAGCTGGAATCAAAGTGCGTAACTCGGCTAAACTCCCCTCTGCCAGAACCTGACCATTTTTGAGAATACCAATTCTATCACAAAGTCGCTCTGCTTCGTCTAATAAATGAGTTGTTAACAAAACGGTAATCCCCTGATTTTTTAATTGCCGAATCAACTCCCAGATTTCATATCGTGCTTCAATATCTAACCCCGTAGTTGGTTCATCTAAAATTACTAACTGTGGCTGATGTACCAGAGCAACCGCTATATTTAACCGCCGCCTCATCCCACCACTGAGGGTTTCCACTGGACTTTTGGCTCTGTCTAATAAATTTACTGCTGCCAAAGTTGCTTTTATTTGTTTTTGTCGTGTTTCCCGATTTAGTCCATAAATATCAGCAAAAAATTGCAAATTCTCCTCACAAGATAGAGTTTTATAGAGTAAATTCTCTTGAGGAGCAATACCAATTATTTTTTTGGTCGCTTCAGAAACTGGTTGATGATTAATTGTAACTTTACCACTGTCAGCCTTGAGTAAATTACAAATAATATTGATTGTTGTGGTTTTCCCGGCTCCATTAGCTCCCAGCAAACCGTAAATTTCTCCAGATTCAATATGCAATGTCAAATTTTGAAGAACTTTTCTGGTGTTGTATGATTTATTTAAATTTTGAATTTTTAGCATATTGAAAAATTTTAAAGTCTTCTTTCTACTATCAGCATTCGTTGATAAGATAACCAGCCACCTACAATCATCACCAATGCAAACACTAGTAAAAACCAAAAATGTGATGTGATTTGGCTGATTTCATAACCTTGGGATGATACACCCACAAAAGCTTCATTCATATGATAAATTGGATTATATTTGGCAATATTAATTAGGTTTTGGGGAAACAGTGAAGCAGGCAAAAATGCCCCTCCTAAAATTAATAAAGGAACTCCAAACGCAGCCACTAAAGCGTTGACATCTTCGATGCGCCGAGCTAATTGAGTACCCAAAATAAAGCCTAAACCAACGTAAGCCACGATACTCATAAAAATAATCGTGAGTCCTAATAAAATAGAACCCTTAAAAGTAGCACCCCAAAAAGCGGCAATTGTATAAACCAAAAGTGTCTGTCCCATACCAATGCAACTATGAGCCAGAAAAATCCCCAAAAAATAGGAAGTGCCACTTAAGGGTGAAATAAATAAACGTTTCAGGGTCTGCTGTTCTCTTTCGGCAACAACAGTAGCCACACTACCACCCAAACAGCTAAAAAATAACGCCGCACCTACCAAAGTAGAAGGTGCAGCATATCCAAAAGCATCAGCTAGTGATAATTCTGCCCGTTCTACTAGAATAAATCCACTGAGGATTAATACTGAAATGGGAAAAATACTCCAAAAAATTAGGCTGCGTCTACGGCGCAACAGTTCAATTAAGATACGCTGAGTTACAGCTATAGTTTCACGCCAATACTTCATGGAATTTTGGGGGTAGGGAGTGGGGAATATCAAAATCTCTGACCAGTGGTAGCTTCAAATCTCAACTCTTAGTAAACCAAAGGGTTAACTGACTGGCAATCCTCAGCCGTAACCAAAGCCAAAATCTGAGGCGAATTCAATGAACATCACTCCTAGGATAGATGAAATAATGGCAAAACAACACTCCACAGCAGCTAAGTACAACATTTCATTAATTCGTAGCGAATTCTTTGCGTACCTCTGCGCTCCTTTGCGTTTAAATTTCCAACCTCAATTCGCCATGATTTTACGCAAATCTGTACTAAGTCATAGACCACTAGCAACTTTACCAGAACCATAACCTCTGACCCTTGAGTGTGATTGTTATGGCGATCGCGCAGGAAAATTCTGGTATAGTTCAGACCCAAGGCTGTATCCTATTCATCTTACTCAGTGCTGAGTGCTGAGTGCTGAGTCAAAAGAAGAAGAAGGAAGGACTTTCGCACTCGGTACAAGCCCCGTCCCTTGTGGTCACTGAGCCTTGCCGAAGTGTGGGCGGAATCTGATTACTGTCAGAAGGTTGATACCCCGCGAATTGTGGTCACTGAGCCTTGCCGAATGTGGGCGGTTTTTTAACTCAGCACTCAGCACTTTTAACTCAGCACTCTTCATTAGGGGAGTGGGCATTGGGGAAATTGTATTAATATTCTCCTCTGTTCCTCTGCTTCTGCTCATGACCAACTACTTAACTCTTGGTAGCTAATTATTAAATAATATATTAAACTATCAAATAATCTTCTAATTTGTTTACTCAATTTTTGCTGTCTGACATCCCATTAGATAGAAACGTTGACTATGTAAAGTTGAAGTGCATTATTCTCAAAATTTATCATCAGGTATTGACAATTGCCTGAATTCTGCAAAAATAATTTCGTTCAGCATCAATAAAAAACTGCAAAAATAATTTTAAAATTTAATTAGCTGATAGTCATTAATTTCACGCCAGTCATTGATCGTGAAGATCTAATTGTGTAACATGAGTTTACTATTTAATTCACCGGAATCATCTGTTGTCTCCCGTCGTACACTACTAAAATTATTTGGCATTAGTGCGATTGTCGGAGGAGCAGGATACTCCCGGTTTACTAAGCCAAAACCAACAGTTTTTCAAAAAGATACCCTGAGTTTGCCACGAATCTTAAATCAAAATAAAAGTGTTGTAGTAGTTGGAGGTGGTTTAGCAGGTTTAGCTTGTGCTTATGAATTGAGTCAAAGAGGGTTTGCAGTTACTCTCTTAGAGAAATCTCCCCAACTCGGTGGCAAAATTGCTAGTTGGCAAATAGAAGCTGCTGGTGAAAACTTCATGATGGAACATGGCTTTCATGGATTTTTTCCCCAGTATTATAATCTAAAAAGTGTAGTTTCCGAACTGGAAATTAATCATAACTTTCAATCGTTAAATTTTTATTCTGTAGTTTACCGCGATGCCAAATACCAACCAGAGGTATTTCGCCCCAGTCATTCGGCTTTTCCTTGGAATATTGTAGATTTAGCGATCGCTTCTCCCAACCGCTTCCAATGGGGAATTAATCTGACTAAATTCAAGCATTTACAAGTTTTCCAAGCAATTACTGGGTTTCAAAGAGAAAGAAACTATCAGCGATTTGATCATATCTCGGTGGCTGACTGGGTAAAAACAGAATTTCCCCAGGGTTTATACGATTTGTATTTTCTGCCCTTTGCTAAATCCAGCTTAAATGCTCCAGATATGATGAGTGTGGGAGAACTCATGCAGTTCTTTCATTTTTATTTTTTTGGCAATCCAGAAGGACTTGCTTTTAATGGCACTAAAGATGATATGGGTACAAGTTTAGTGCAACCTATTGCTAGAGCAATTCAAAGTAATGGGGGTAAAATAATCACTGGTGCAACTGTGAGTGAAGTTCCGGCTGTGGCAGGTAAGATTGATGCCCTAAATTATTATGTTGGCAGTAATCAAAACCATGTTCCTTTTTGGGTAAAACAAAACTCAGTTATTGCTGATGGCAAGATAGAATATTTTGGAGCGGCTGATGAAGTATTTGCTTTACCATCTGGGAGTAAAGAAGCTATTTCCCTCACTTGTACTCATCAAGGTTGTACTGTTAAGCAAGCAGCAGACGGGAAATTTCATTGCCCTTGTCATGGAGCAGTGTTTACTGCTGATGGTAAAGTTTTAAAAGGGCCGGCTCAACAAGATTTACCTAAGTTTAAAGTAGCGCAACGACAAAATGATGAGTTGCAACTGATTGCAGTAAATCATGAATCATTATCACCACAAACAATCACAGCCGATTATTATGTGTTTGCTACCGATGTCCCTGGTGTGCAACAACTATTCAAGCGAGTTAGTGGAGATGTAGACCAAAAAGTGCGATCGCAAGTCGAAAAGTTGAGTATTGCCGATCCTTTTGCTGTGTGTCGTTTCTGGTTTGACCGGGATTTTGAGTGGAAACAAAGTAATTTTACTTCTTTATCTGGCTACCAGTTAACTGATAGTATCACCCTTTATCATCGCATTCAACAACAATTCATCGACTGGTCACAACGCACTGGTGGTAGTGTTGTAGAGTTACACGCCTATTGTTATAAAGAAAAAGAATTTCCCACCCAAGCAGCTTTATTAACAACATTTGCACAGGAACTTTATGAAATTGTGCCTGAGTTAAAACAAGCCAAAATCCTGCATCGAGAACTAGTCAATCAGCGTAACTTTTCGGGATATCCACCCAAGAGTTATGCCGAACGTCCAGAAACCAGTACCGATGTATCTAATTTACTATTTGCTGGAGATTGGGTAAAAATGCCCTTCCCTTGTGGATTAATGGAAAGGGCAGTTAGTAGTGGCTTATTGGCAGCCAATGAGATTTTACATCGAGAGGGATTACAGAGGCGATCGCTTTTGTCCGTAAATCCAGAGGGGTTATTACAAATCTAAAAATTGGGCAATCTCCGAATATTACCAGGAACTCTCACTCTTGTTTGCTTTTGAAAGTAATCACGGGAATAGTAATTTTGGCGATTACTATTATCCAAAAACTGAGTGTAGCCTTGCAACATAATTTGATTACCAGAATGACCCAAGGTTAAGAAAGAATTAGCAAAACTCTTGTTATAGTTGGCTGAGGCATAACTATGATTAGTATCTTGGACATTGAGACCATAGGTAACTAATGATGTTTTACCCCAATCACAATCCTGGGGATGACATTTACCAAATACTTGAATGTTTAATTTATTACCACCTGCTGATGTAATCACTAAGCGAGTAATCCCACGAGTATTAGCATCTTTATTCACCCATGTTCCCACAAAATCACCAGGGGCAGCCATTGCCGGACTAACTAAACTAGCAGTTAAGGCAATACTAGCAGCAGCAAAACTTAAAGAACGTTGTAACATTTTCATAAATCTCCATTAAATGTTAAAAATTTCATTACTAGGCGAAACATGACCCTCATTCCTTGTAGTAAAGTTTGTGCAGGTATTGTTCAACGCCTCCACTCTTCCTTTAGGTCGGTTTCCCATTTTTTATGCAACCTCGGCAAAGCATCATTGAAATTTTTTCAACTTTCGTGCAATTTGACGGAGACCGTTTCAGTCGTTGGGCGATAGAATCGCGATTGCGTCGCAGTATTCAAAGTTGTTTAAACCAAACACCAAAAGAAAGTTCTGAGTATTTTTGGGTTTTGTATTGGTATAAGTTTTGGCAAATTTCCGAAACAAAATTACTAGCCAAGCAACATCTTGCCGCTTATTTACAAGAACCCTGCTATTGGACTTCCCAAAAAACGGTTGCTAACTTTGTCAGTACTCAGTACAGACTTGCAGACTGTTTTCAAATTGCGATCGCCCAAATTGATCGAGTTTTGAAAGGTTTTAATCCCAGTCAAAGCAGCACACTCAAAAGCTACGCCGGCGTGATCTTTGGTAGTGCTATCCGCGAAACCTTGCGCCAATGTCGAGAAGTTGATATTTGTACAGATTGGGGTCTGTTACGCAAAATATCGCAAAAGCGGTTGGAAGAGTCTTTGCAAAATGCTGGTTTATCCCCAGAGACAATTAATACTTACGTTTTAGCTTGGCGATGTTTTAAAACTCTGTATGTCCCTGTAAAAGCTGGTAACTCCCGCCAACTTTCTCGACCAGATCCTGAGATTTGGCAGGCGATCGCTAAAGCTTATAATTCACAAAGTACTCAGTCAGAAGACCCAGCAAACTTAGAAAAATGGCTACTAAGTGCGGCAAAAGCAGCGCGTAAATATCTGTATCCCACCCCAGATTCGCTAAATGTCTCCAAAAGTGGTGATGATTCATGGGAATTACTTGATAATCTCCCAGGAACGCAACAAGAATCCCTGATCCAGGAAATCATCGTCCAAGAAGAAACAGCAACGCGGACTGCGCAACAAACTGAAATTAAACATGTTTTAGCGACGGCGATCGCCCAACTAGATCCACAAGTACAACAAATTCTGCAACTATATTACAGTCAGCAGTTGAATCAAGATGCAATTGCCAAACAACTAGAAATCAAGCAGTATACCGTTTCGCGGCGACTGACAAAAGCCAAGGAAATTTTGCTGCGTTCTTTAGCTAATTGGAGTAAAGATACCCTGCATATTTCTGTGACAACAGACCTACTAACAAGTATGAGTACTGTGATTGAGGAATGGCTGCACAACTATTACAGCGCCTCTAACCTATGCTAAAACAAAGTTTTGCGTCTGTTGTGCTAGGGAATAGCAATCCCTGGTAAATCCAAAACAAGCTGAAGAGTTCCCCGGAGTATTACCCATGACTGCTAACACCCCTATCATAAGTTTTGCCTCAACAGACCTGATTTTGGAAATTCCTGCTACTGTAGAACGTCAAGCACGTCTTCACAGTCAATCTTTTTCTCAACCTAGTTCTGGTTATCAAGCTTATCTCAACGAACTTTGTTTAGGTGCTGTTTTGCCTTGGTTGCAAGAGGATTTCACATCCCCAGCCCAGGTTTGGCCAAATACTACAGCTTTATCTAGTTTTTGGGAACTAGTGAACGGAACCGCAGTTACAGCAGACGCAACTAGATTTATTTTGGTTCCTAGTGAAACTATTGACTCCAGTGAAATACGTGTACCTCAAGAATGGGTAGATTTATCGAGTTGGGCGGGTGATTACTATTTAGCAGTCCAAGTAGAACCTGATGAAGGTTATGTCAGGGTTTGGGGTTACTGTACTCATGAACAACTCAAAAATCAAGGCAATTATGACTCAGGCGATCGCACTTATACTTTGGATGCGACTGAGATGATTGCTGATATCAGTGTATTAACTGTGGTGCGGGATTTTTGTGCAGATGCAGTCACACGTAGCGCTACTATCCAGTTGCCCACCCTACCACAGGCACAAGCCCAAAACCTCATTACCCGGCTAGGAAATCCAGAAATTATCACCCCGCGTTTAGCTATTCCTTTTCAATTGTGGGGAGGATTAATTGCCCATGGCGGCTGGCGACAAAGTTTATATGAACGCCGCATAGGGCTACCAGAACAACGCTCAGTGATCCAATGGTTGCAAAGTGGCGTTTCTCAAGTGGCAGAAGCCATAGGCTGGGGAAAATTAAATATGCAGTTGAGTGCGGCGGGGGCGCGGAGTGCAGAAGAAATCCCACCAGGAGTAACTTTATCACGCCAACTAGCGATCGCCGGGCAATTATATGAACTGTTAATTACACCACAAGGCGAACCCGACGCTCCATATTGGCGCTTTGAGTTGCGTCACACTACAGTGGGCGCAGCCATTCCTGGTGGTTTTACACTGAGACTCCTGACTGAAGATTTACAGCCTTTCCCCAACAATGAAGATACAGCCACAACTGCCGTAGAACAACTTTATGTAGAAGTTGCTTTAGAAGCAGGAGAAGGCATAGTCTGGGAAATTGAACCCCTTCCCGACAACTATGACCGAGAAATCCTCAAATTTTAAGCTATTCCTAGTGATTATGATGAGTGCGAAAGTCCTTCCTTATTCTTCTTCTGACTCAGCACTCAGACGTTCGGCGAAGCTACTTCGACAAGGCTCAGTACAAGTCAGTCGAGCCGCACTCAGCATTTCTTACCGCGCCTTGATCCGCGCTAGTCGCCAGCGCTGCATAAGCCTTGAGTGCTGCTGTTACCCGACGCGGCCGGGGCTGCGCAGGCTTCCAGGCATCTTTGCCCTTCGCTTCCATTGCAGCACGACGGATGGCTAATTCCTCCGCCGATAGATCCACATTGATGGTGCGATTGGGGATGTCGATCAAGATGCGATCGCCGCCCTGAACCAGAGCAATGTTGCCGCCCGCCGCCGCCTCCGGAGAGGCATGACCAATCGAGAGGCCTGAAGTACCGCCTGAGAAGCGGCCGTCGGTCAATAATGCACAAACCTTGCCCAAACCCTTAGATTTCAGGTAACTGGTCGGATAGAGCATTTCTTGCATCCCCGGCCCACCGCGCGGCCCTTCATAGCGAATGATTACTACGTCGCCCGGTTCCACTTCATCGCTGAGAATTCCTTTGACAGCAGCATCCTGACTTTCATAAATGCGCGCCCGTCCTGCAAACACATGAATGCTTTCGTCTACGCCTGCCGTCTTCACAATACAACCGCGCTCAGCCAAGTTGCCATACAGTACCGCCAGTCCGCCCTCGGTGCTGTAGGCGTTTTCGACGCTGCGAATACAGCCGTTTTCCCGATCCAGGTCGAGTGAGGGCCAGCGAGTCGATTGGCTGAACGCTTGCTGAGTGGGAATCCCCGCAGGGCCAGCTTTAAAGAAGGTGTGGACGCTTTCGTCATCGGTACGCATGAGATCCCAGCGATCGAGCGCTGCTTTCAGCGTCTGACTGTGCACCGTCGGTAAGTCCGTGTGCAGCAGTCCAGCCCGATCCAGTTCACCAAGAATGCTGGGAATACCGCCAGCCCGGTGGACATCCTCGATATGATACTTGGGTGTGTTAGGTGCCACCTTGCAGAGTTGGGGAACCTGGCGCGAGAGGCGATCGATATCGGCTAAGGTGAAATCAACACCAGCTTCATGGGCGGCGGCCAGCAAGTGCAGAATGGTGTTGGTAGAGCCGCCCATAGCAATATCCAGCGTCATGGCATTTTCAAACGCTTGGAAACTAGCCACAGAGCGCGGCAGGATCGATTCATCGTCCTGCTCGTAGTAGCGGCGGGTAATGCTGACAATAGTCCGCGCGGCGTTGAGGAACAAATCCTTGCGGTCGAAATGGGTCGCCAGCACCGTGCCGTTGCCAGGTAAGGCGAGACCAATGGCCTCGGTGAGACAGTTCATGGAGTTGGCGGTGAACATACCGGAGCAAGAGCCACAGGTCGGGCACGCAGAACGCTCATATTCGTCGGCAACCTCGTCGCTGATGCTGTCGTCTGCGGCAACCACCATAGCGTCCACCAAGTCCAGTTTGTGGTCTGAGAGCTTCGTCTTGCCAGCTTCCATGGGGCCCCCGGAGACGAATACTGTGGGAATGTTGAGACGCAGGGCTGCCATCAACATTCCGGGGGTGATCTTGTCACAGTTGGAAATGCAGACCAAGGCATCAGCACAATGAGCGTTGACCATGTACTCAACCGAATCGGCAATGATCTCGCGCGAGGGTAGACTGTAGAGCATTCCGTCATGTCCCATGGCAATGCCATCATCCACGGCGATGGTGTTGAATTCCTTGGCAACACCACCGGCGGCTTCAATCTCACGGCACACCAATTGCCCTAAATCCTTCAGGTGAACGTGGCCAGGTACGAATTGGGTAAAAGAGTTGGCGATCGCAATGATGGGCTTCTCGAAATCCTCGGTGTGCATTCCGGTGGCGCGCCAGAGCGCACGAGCACCGGCCATATTGCGTCCCTGGGTGGAGGTTTTGGATCGATAGGTCGGCATGGCGTATCTTATTCGTCTAAGGTTTCTTCATAGTCTAGACTTTATCGGAAATCAGCAGTCGAAACCAGTAGAATTCTTGTGGATTGTGTCGCAAAAACTTCTCAGTGAAAAACGCTCAGTGTCAATCTCATTGCCTTAAGCGATCAGTCCAACGCCTGGGACTAGACTTTTGCGTTGTTTTGAATGGTAGTTTTATGTGGTAGCACTTACATCCCCACCTCCTTGTGGGTGGGATTTTACGCGCGGCAAAATAAAAATGCCCAGCGATGCCGTTAATATCCTGGGCGTGGTCAACCTAGTGTTAGTAGGTCAACGTGAAAATTGTAAAGAAGGAAGCTGTGTAGTCGAAGAATTTCCCTATTTAAGACATGAAGAGTGCTGAGTAAGGTAAATACTTAATTTTTCGTTAAAAATTAAATTTATATAAAGATTTGCAAGGAGTTTGATTAATCCCAGATGTTTGCGATATTCTATATAACGTTTAAATGTGTGCAATAAATTTTTTTGTCACGTTGCACAAAAACCCCAAAAATTCCCAGTTTCTATGGTTTTCTAACAAGCGTAGAGATTTTAGTGAGCATAAAACAAACAAATAAAATTTCCCAGGTCGTCCCTAGTTGTCAGTTCAATTTAATTTTCCGGACGGCCAGTTTTTTCGTTTAGCATCAACGATGAGCGCTCAAAGGAATTTCAGTTCTGTGGTGGTAATTACCGTACAAAACCGAATTTTCCAGCTAATTAGTAGAGTTTGTTATGATATAGTTAGAAAGTTAAGACTAGCTTTGCCACTTACAAAACTCTACGCATCGATGACAATTGCAAAACGGAAAGCAGTTTTGATTAAGCATTTACCAAACAAAATCTGAATTGAATCGAGGTTATGACTCAGCAAGTAATTCACCCAATGGTGAAATTGCAGCGTAACGTGCAATCACTCGTCGAATCCAATATTATCAAACCAACTGATAGCATTTGGAAAATTGCATTGCTCTATGGCAATGAGTGGCAGCACTGGAAACAAGAACTGCAAGATTTTGGGTTTAGTATGCAAGACCCTATTGGCGAACTGCTAGCAGTAGAGGCTTGGGACGAAGAGTAGAGACGGGAATAGGTATTTTTAATACTCACCATTCCCGTTCGGCTGACGCTCACGGCACAGCCTAATCACAATTCCCCCAACCTATACTTAGCAACTAGCTAATGCTACAGCCAGTTCTTTAGCACTTTGGTAGCGATCGCGTGGCAGTTGCTCCGTAGCGCGTTCAATAATTTCTCTTAATTTAGGAGTAATTGTCGGCACCTTGGTGACATCAAACCGGGAATTTTGCCCCCGGTGACGGTAGAACTTAAAAGGGTTTTCGCCTGTGAGCAGAAAAATCAGTGTTGGCCCAATGGCATATAAATCGGATTGAGTTAAAGGTTGTCCCCGTTCTTGTTCGGGGGCACAGTAACCCTCTGCACCAATACGAGTGCCTGGGGTCGTACCAATCTCCTTGACGGCACCAAAGTCTAATACTACTACGTGATTATCAGAATTTCGCACCATCAGGTTAGCGGGTTTAATATCACGGTGAATCAGTGGCGGATCTTGGCTATGGAGGTAGTGTAAGATGTCGCAGGTTTGAATCATCCAAGCGATCGCCTGGCTGGGCGTTACTGGCCCAGTAGCATAAACTCTTTTTTCTAAATCTTGTCCATGAACTAATTCCATGGCCAAGTATTTTTTACCACCCACAACAAAAAAATCGTAATACTTGGGAATCCCAGAGTGGTTAAGGGATTTGAGAGTATACGCCTCCCGTTCAAATAATTCTTGGGCTTTGGCAATTTTCGCCATATCAGCATTCATTTGCTTTAATACCAACAATTGTGGTTTTCCGGCAATTATGCCTGCTGCATCCCAAGCTAAATAAGTAGTCCCCATCCCTCCCTGTCCTAAAGTTCGCAACACCTGATATTGACGAATGGTTTGTTGCACCGACAGAGGTTGACCGCAGTGGATACAAAATAGATTATTAGGCGAGTTACCTTCGTGATTGCAACTGGCAGATAAACTGGCAGGGGTGCTAGCGGAAAAGACTGATGCAGCAGTGTTTTCTGGTATCTCGCCACCTTCAGGCGATCGCAACCAAGTATCCGGTATTTCCTGGAGTTGAAATTGTAATATCGGCCCTCCCTGTGCCAATTGCAACAAGGAATTATCTGGCAACAAACTCTGAATCACCAGGATACCATTGAGGAAAGTGCCATTTGTGCCTTGACTAATCACCTGCCAAGAACCAATATTTTTGGCAGGATTGACCTGCCTCAGTTCTAGATGATGCCGCGAAACCAAACTATCAGATAAAACAACATGATTATCCGCCGCCCGACCAATCCGAATTACGGAGGAGTTTTCAAAGCACCATTGCTTGAGTGGCGTTTTTTGTTGCGGTTCTAACAGAGTCAGAATAACCACAATACGACCTGCATAAACTGAACAAAGGAATTAGAGGCTAGAGGTTAGAGGAAAATTTCCCTTAACTGTCCATATTTGGGCGGACTTTTGCCCGGATAAGTACAGCAGTAATATTGTCATGACCATTGTATTGGTTAGCCAAATCAATTAATTCCATAACCCCCTGTTCCAGATTGGCGCCAGAACTCAGCAGGGGAATTAGATGGGTTTGCCCATGAATTTCTAGTAAATCATTATCTGATAAACCGTCTGAAACCAAAATGAAGAGACTGTCTTCATTGATCTCGAAAAACTCCACATCAGGATTAATTGAGTTTTGATCACGAGGCCCTAAAGCTTGAGTCAATTGATAGGCATCTGGACGGGCGTAAGCGATGTTTGCTTCCACTCCTCTAGAAATTTCTCGTTGACCGACTTCGTGATCCACCGTGATTTGTACCAGTCCGCGCTTGCGTGTCAAGCAGTAAAGGCGACTATCCCCTACATGGGCAACTGCTGCTTGAGTGCCTTGAATTAAAAGCATAACTAGAGTAGTCCCCATGCGCCCGATACCAGAACGGGCATCTTGTTGATTAGTTTCGTAAATTGCCTGATTAGCTAAATAAACTGCCTCACGAATACTATCTGATGTGGGCATTTGGTTGGTAATCCAATGTTCTTGAAAGTATTGCCGCACAGTCTTAACTGCCAACTCACTGGCTATCTCACCACCTGCATGTCCGCCCATACCATCGCAGAGAATATACAAACCACGGGCTTGTATGACTCGGTTTTTGGGTAATTCCAATTTCTCGATTTTGGTTTCAATCCCAAAGCAGTCTTCATTGTGATTACGTTGACGGCCAACATCAGTGCGTCCTGCGTCTTCTAAGCTGCTCAATTGCATTGACAGTACAACTGTAGGCAGATCATCTGGTTTGACCGCAGAATCTTCTAACTCATCTAATTGCAGAATGGTAGGTGTAACAGGATCTTTTTCTTCCATTGGATGAAAAGTTGCTGTGATGGGTGTTTCTAGTTCAGCAGCGATTTGAGTTAAACGCGATCGCAACTGCTCAACCGTCTGAATTTTACCAAGTTCCACATCCTCCAAAGTCTGCACTATAGAACCAAATTGAGTGCGTTGAGACTGACGAAATAGTTCCTGCCAAACTTGTCCCAAAGCTTGGATAGTGAAAGTTTGCCCAAAACCTGTAAATGTTTCTTTTTCTTCATCTTCAGACGATGCATTAGCCAAGTTATCCGCAGGAATCGCCGGCTGTTTATTCAATGGTTCCACATACAAACGCTGTAGCGCTAATGTCTGGTCTTCATCCACTCGTAAATTCGCCAAATCCAACAAACTTTGTCGACAATTTACTGTTTCCAGTACAGCCCAGAGTTGGGTCATTTGATATAACCAATGTAAAATTTGTAACGAATCTGTTGTTTCATCTCGCCACAAATCGAGTAAAGACTGCCAATGCGATCGGTCTTCAATTAGTACCACCTGCATATCATCCTGCTGCCAAGCATCATGAATTGGTGGTATTCCTGGATGAATTAAAGATTGTAAATCGATATAAGCCTTAGCAAGGCTAGGAATTCCACCTGCTTCCACTGATGGCACTACTAGTCCCTGTTGCTGATTGGTTAGTATTGCCTCAACAGGTGATATTTGATAAGGCTGGCAGTCTAACACTCTCACGCACACTTCGATTTTGGCAACGTTTTTCCTTGGGGCTGATGGCAGTTCTAATAATTGATAACGCTGTTCTTGGTCTAAATAAGAGCCTGCTGTGAGTTGTGTTGCCAAGATAGGTGACTTCAAAGTCTCCTCTAGAGTTGAGGCGAGAGGGAGTGAGTTTTCTTGATTTTCTTGTTCTGTGGTCTTCTCTGCTATTTCTTCCCCACTCCCTAGTTCCCAGTCTCTAGTCTCATCCTGGGTAATAATTGCCTGCCAAACTGTGCCGCATTCCGCACCACAGTTATGACAAAGTTGTGCATTCACAGGGACATCGGTACTGCATTCAGGACAGACCTTGTGGGTCAGGGACGCACCACAGTTTTGACAGAATTTGTTAGTGTCGGGGTTTTCAAATGTACACTGAGGGCAAATCAGCATGGTGGAAGTTCCTTAATTCCCATTCCAAGGTGCTTAGCCACTAAATATCCCCAGTGCCACAATTGGCTGCCCCTGCCTCCAGTAGACGTACAATAAATTGTGGTTTCACCAGTGAATTTTGGTGGCCGTATTAATTGTGACGCATATTAGCTAAATATTTCAGATATTGGCTGCCAATTCTTCATAATATTTTGGGGAATGGGGAATGGGGCATTTTCAATTCCCCCTCATCTCCCCACTCCCTAACTCTTCAGCGCTAGTAGGATGGTGAAACAAGTCCGATTTGCTCCACTTTCCACTGCAATTGTTCCGCCTAAGTGCTTAGTAAGTTTTTGTACTAGTGCCAGTCCTAACCCCGTTCCTCCCTGCTTTCGTGGATCATTACTAGGAATACGATAAAATTTGTCGAAAATGCGTGGTAATTCAAAACTAGGAATTTCTACGCCGGAATTGATGACTTGAAATTGGATATTATGAGATTTCAATTGGGCGGAAATGGTAATTTCGGCATCTAAGGGGCTGAATTTACAGGCATTTGTCAAAAGTTCCACCAAGATGCGCTCTAGACTCAACGGATCATACGCCAACGGGGGCAAATTAGCAGCTATGCTAAGGTGCAACTTTTGTTGACAGGAGGTATAATGGCGCGCTTTAAATAGCTCTACAACGCGCCAAAGCCATTGTTGCACTTGAATTGTTTCTAGCACCCAGGGTTTAGCACTTGTATCTAGCCGTTGCAAATCCAGGAAGTTATTAATTAAGTTAATTTCTCGTTCACATTCGTTATCTAAAATTTCAAAATAGCGAAATGCTTTTGATCGTTCTGCTTGTGGTTTTGCCATTTCCGACAAAAACTTCTGCTCTTGATGCAGCGTGATTCCCAACATCTGAATCGCCATTTTCATATTAGTTAGTGGCGTGCGTAGTTCATGGGAAACCGTACTCAAAAATTCTTCTTTGAGGCGATTGAGGTGATCCATTTCCTCTAAATGAGCCTGTGCTGCTATTTGGCTCTGTTTTAAAACTGCTTGTGCTAATTCTTTTAAGTTAGTTTCTGTTTGCTTGTAAGCAGTAATATCCTCACACACCATGAGAATTACCGAATCTATTTGATCAGACTGTAATGTAGAGGTTTCCGCCTGGTTGGTAAGTAGCTGTTGGTTTTCTTCCAAAGAACAGTGCTTATTCCCACCAGGTAATAAACACATTACGACTTTTACCCATGCAATCTTACTTGCAGGGCAGTTTAAGCGAAACTCCCTATGGACAATTTCGCTTTGATGTGCAGCCGTTAATAACCGTGTGAATGTATCAGATAGCCTTTGTTTGTCTGATGCTGCAAACAAGTTAAATACAGGCTGGTTAATCAATTGTTCAGGCGTGTAACCAAGACAGGTTGCTCCGAACTGGTTCACAGACAGAACTATTCCAGTTGTATCCAAGCTGAAATATATAGCAGGGGTATGTTCATAAAGCTGGCGATACCATTGAAGTTCCTCTTGGGTACGACGCAGCGTTTCTGCTACCGTGCAAAGTTCTAAATCTGAAGCTCGTTCGGGTACAAATTCCAAGCATACAGGTTTTGCAGACAAGATATCTTGTTGTTGGTGAGTTTGATGCCAGAGCGATCGCCTCTGGCGCTGCGCTCCGCGCAATCGCTGATTAAGGCTCATAAGACTTAAACTTGCACCCAAGGGCTGGTGTTAACTGGTCAGGAATAAAAAAAGATTATTATAATCCTTTTGGCTGATTTTGCGCCAAAAAGAGGCAAATAAAAACTTATATAGTCCTTTTGGCTCAAAATTACGTTTATTTACATCTAATTACGTTTGTCAACATGAAAATATATTGCTTCTGTTGTGAAATTTAACTAAAAAGCCGCTTTATGTCCTAGCGCTAGAAACTCTTTTGTAGTTTTGAGGCAATTTATGCAGAAGTCTCAGTTCACATGGCGTGAGATCGCGCCACTGACCTAGCTGTAGACCATTGAGATTTAGATGGGCTATGCTTACCCTGACTAGTCGCAAAGTGGGAAACCCTACCGCCGCAGTCATGCGCCGCACCTGGCGATTTTTTCCTTCGGTTAATGTCATCTCCAACCATGCTGTGGGGATATTTTTCCGAAATCTAATTGGCGGATTACGTTCAGGTAGCTGCGGTTCTGCTGATAATAGTCGTACTTGGGCTGGCTGAGTGCGGTAATTTTGAATTTCCACACCATTTTGTAACTTGTTTATAGCATCTATATCAGGAATGCGCTCTACCTGCACCAAATAAGTTCGTTGATGTCCAAATCGAGGATGGGCGAGGCGATGTTGTAATTTTCCATCGTTCGTCAACAACAATAAACCTTCACTGTCCCAGTCCAAACGTCCTACAGGATAAACATCGGCAACCTGGATATAGTCTTTCAAGGTGATATGTTTGGGACTTTCCTGTGTAAATTGGCTGAGAACTCCATAGGGTTTGTAAAAAATAATATATTTATAATACTTACGCATTGACAGGAAAAACCAAATATAAAGAGTCTATCGGTGAAAGTTCAAGGTTTTCTGCTGTTGTTGGTGTGTTTCTGCTCGGTCTATCACCCAACCAGTTGCCTTACCATGACAGCCACTCGCACGCTATTGTATTCGGTTGTCTCGATGATTTTCCAGCCAAGACGCTTATACAAACCTCCATCCAAAGCATCCGTTTGCAGATAAAGATATTTGACCCCGAAACCTTTGGCAATGACAGCAATTTCTTCTGCTAGAGCTGACCCGATACCACAACCTCTGAACTTAGGAGCAACAAAAAGACTTCCAAGCCAAAACTCTTTTTCTGGATAGATGCTCGTCTCGCGTAGCTTAAATTGAGCAACCCCCAGAACGCTATCCTTTGAAATTGCCAGAATGTGAAAAGGAGGTTTATCGCAGTTGAGTTTGCCTTTTATCCGTTCAATCGTTTGCTCAACCGAATTGTCAGGAACTCTGCCCCACTCTTCATAATACCATTGTGCTACAGTTGGGATTGCATCTTGTCTGTCCGCCAAAAATACAAAGGTCAGTTCACCTTTCGACATTTCCATAACTCGCCCTCTTACCTGTTTAAGCTGTTCAAAACTTGCACCTGAGTCAAGCCGAACGCAGCAGCCCAACGGTCAAGTTTTGCGGTTGCTAGCAGCTTTTGCAGCCCAACCAAGATTCTGTGTCAATCCGCTCCAACCGGGTTGTTAGCTGGCTGGTTGCATCGAACTTATTTGCCCCAACTCAACACTCACAGTATCAAAGCGGTCGTCCCCAGGACGGTAGGACAAAACCTCTAACCCAATTGGCTCACCACTTGCCCCATCTTTTATCAAGATCACACCATCTCCAAGCTCAGTACTAATTTGATTTTTTCTTGGAACTTGCCAAAATACGCTTAATAGCTCTGTCTCCGGCTCGTAAAACACCTTTATTTGAGCCATACTGTTTCTCCCTCCTTAATCGCATCAGTTTGGTAAGCTGTGATGAGGAATCCATCTCCATTTAAGCGCCGTGCAACCGCAACAACCCAACGTTCTTCTCCCCGTACCCGATAAAACAATAATACTTCTGCATCTCGGCTACTGTGTCGAACTTCGTCCGGTATGGCAAGAGCTAATCGAATTAGCTCCTCTAACTCCTCAATATCAGGATGCTTGATGATCAACCGTTGCCAATACTCTTCGGATGTTCTAACCATAAATCCGAGAGGCGTAAAAATTTCAAACTTCATGAAGATGCTGTAAATGCTGGGTTATAGCGTATCTCAATGGCTGCTTTGATTCAAGCATTGCTGTTGCACTGACAACCCCAAAAACAATCGCCTTCGTTGTATGTATTGCAGCCCAGAAGTGAAGCAAGCTAACAACAATTGGCTTCTTGTCAGCAGTACAACCGTTACTTTTAAAATAAAGTGCAATAAAGCGGAGAATAAGCTCTTCTCACTCCTCATAAATTGTAAACACCTCATCCGCATTCATAATCAAGGTGGTACAATTTACATTCATGCTAGGGGTGCCTGAGAATTCAGGCTGAGATCACACCCTTAACACCTGAGTCTGGCTAATACCAGCGGAGGGAAGCTGTTTATCGAGGAATTTAATATGCGGACAGAATGGGTTGCCAAGCGTCGTGGGCAAAGCAATGTCACTCAAATGCACTACGCACGCCAGGGTGTTATTACCGAAGAAATGTACTATGTGGCCCAACGGGAAAACCTCCCGGCGGATCTCATTCGTGAGGAAGTAGCGCGGGGACGCATGATTATTCCTGCAAACATTAACCACACTAACCTAGAGCCGATGGCTATTGGCATTGCCTCTAAATGTAAAGTAAACGCCAATATCGGCGCTTCTCCCAACTCTTCCAATCTTCAAGAAGAAGTGGATAAGTTGAAATTAGCGGTGAAATATGGCGCTGATACTGTGATGGACTTGTCCACAGGTGGTGGTAACTTAGATGAAATTCGCACCGCCATTATTCAAGCCTCACCTGTTCCCATTGGCACGGTGCCAGTATACCAAGCTTTAGAAAGCGTCCACGGCACAATTGAAAAACTTACCGCCGATGACTTTCTTCATATCATTGAAAAACACGCCCAACAAGGTGTAGATTATCAAACCATCCACGCTGGGATTTTGATTGAACATTTACCTTTAGTCAGAGACCGCATTACAGGTATTGTTTCTCGTGGTGGTGGGATTCTGGCGCGGTGGATGCTACATCACCACAAACAAAACCCACTTTACACCCACTTTAACGACATCATCGAGATTTTCAAAAGGTACGATGTCTCTTTCAGTTTAGGTGATTCCCTGCGTCCCGGCTGTACCCATGATGCCTCAGATGCCGCACAATTAGCAGAACTGAAAACTCTCGGACAGCTCACCCGCAAAGCCTGGGAAGATAATGTCCAGGTGATGGTAGAAGGGCCTGGACACGTGCCAATGGATCAAATTGAGTTCAACGTCCGTAAGCAAATGGAAGAGTGTTCTGAAGCACCTTTCTATGTGTTGGGTCCATTGGTAACAGATATTGCACCTGGTTATGACCACATTACTTCTGCTATTGGGGCAGCGATGGCTGGGTGGTATGGTACAGCAATGTTGTGTTATGTCACACCCAAGGAACACTTGGGATTGCCTGATGCTGAAGATGTGCGCAATGGTTTAATTGCTTATAAAATAGCAGCTCACGCGGCGGATATTGCCAGACATCGCCCAGGCGCGAGAGACAGAGATGATGAACTGTCCAAAGCACGTTATAACTTCGACTGGAATCGTCAATTTGAATTATCATTAGACCCCGAAAGGGCTAAGGAGTATCACGACGAAACTCTACCAGCAGATATTTATAAAACGGCTGAATTTTGTTCTATGTGTGGGCCTAAGTTTTGCCCAATGCAAACCAAAGTTGATGCTGATGCGTTGACAGAACTGGAAAAGTTCTTGGCGAAAGAGACTGTAACGCACAGTTAACTTTAATAGACCTCACCCTGACAGGGTGGGGCTATACAAAGAAATCAAGGTGGGTAAAAACTACTTAAAATTTTGTCCAGTTTTAGGCTTTCCACCTTAGTGTCTTAGTGCCTTTGTGGTGCAAAAGTCATTTTTTTAACCACTAAGTCACTAAGACCCCAAGAAAAATACATTACATATTGGGTAATCGCTAGTTATTATCTCAGTAATTATACTATAACAGCAGTGTTAACTTTTTTCTTCCAGTGATTTGGCTGGTACTTCAATTGCTGTAACATCAATTGTGCCTTCTGGTGTAAAGCGCTGAAAATGTCCCTGTTTGACTGACAGTGACTCTCCACAGTTGGGACACTGCAACTGACTATTATTTAAACCTGTAAATTCATAGCGGCAGACAGGACATTGATCAGTAACTAAATTGTGTTGTAGCCACCAGCGAAACCCGAAGAAAGCTACAACAGGTGTCAACAACAGCAAACCAAAGATGATTAACAACGAATTCACCAACCACCCTAAGCCTAATGATGCTAGCAACCAAAAAACTGCTAACAGAGTGAGCCAAGGGCGAAGATTTTCAATACTCAATTGCAAAGATTTAAGGCTCATTTTATAAAATATTGTCTTCCTCTCCCTCTAGGATAGCGATTTTAGTTGAGAGACAAAAGCCTACAGTCAACTACCAAAAGTCAAGAAATATTAATCTCACCTTGGGACTATTGGCTTACGACTCAGGACAAAAGTAGTTCTTGTAAACGTTGTCGAAAGGCTTCCATACCAAAAGTGGCGATCGCTTGTTCTCTTAGCCATTGTCCATCACAACGTTGGTCATTCCCTCGCAAAATTTCTATACAAGCTTTTGCTACCGCCTCTGGGTCACGGTGTGGTACTCGCCATCCCAATTTACCATCCTGCAAGGGGTCGGCCGATCCATCGTCATCACCGGATAGCACTGGTACACCACAAGCCATCGCCTCTAAATAAACAATCCCAAAGCCTTCTTGAGAGGGCATAATATAGGCATCAGCAAGGCGATAGTGGGCCATTAACTGTTCTGTAGGCACAAAACCCGCAAAAACCACGCGATCGCTCACACCTAAATCTTGTGCTAGTTGGGCTAATCGTGGTTGGTCATCGCCGCGACCAATTACCAAATATTTGATTTCTGGGAAAGCCTCAGCGATTTGGGGTAGTGCGCGAATCGTCACATCGACACCTTTATAAATATCCCCTGACCATAGTCGCGCCACGGTCATTAATACTTTAGTACCACCTAAGCCATATTTTTCGACTAATTCTGGTTGCTGAGAACCAGGTGTAAATTTATCGCCATTAATGGCACAAGGTAACATCTTGATTTTTTTAGCATCTAAACCATTGGCAGCACAAGCGCGATCGCGGCTGTAACGACTAATTGTCCAAATGGCATTTGCTGATGCTAAAGCGCGTCTTTCGCTATTTTTCAGTGGTTCCCAAACTTCTTTGCCGTAAGTCAGGACTGTGTAGGGAATACCTAACGGCTGGCAAAGTATTTGGATCAGGACTGCCAGATTAATGTGACCGCAAAAAACTTGCTGGGGGCGTTTTTGTAAGAGGAACTTCAACAAAGCCCCCGCCATTTTCAATCTACCTATTTGGGGTAACTTATTTTGAAAGTAGTGAAATTTTAAACTATCAGACTCAAAAGGATTTGAGTGGTCATAATTATCTCGCAACAAAAAGACTTCTGCCTTACAGCCAGCATTTAATTCTGCATAAGCACGAAAAATATCCTTGACATAGGATTGAATACCACCTTCGCAGGCAAAAATCTCTAAAAACACGAAGACATGGTTAGCTTGTTTATTAACCTTTTTACCTGAATTGAGGTTTTCTCCGACTGTATCAATCAGCATTTATATTGTTTATACTCCCAGAGAGGGTAGAGTGGCAGGTTGCAATTTTACCGTTTTGCCACGGCTCTATATCTGCCTGTACCATTTTCTTTAATAGTTCCTTAAAGCTAACTTGAGGTTCCCAACCCAGATAATTTTTCTTTATAGCAGTAGTCACATAGTTGAGGACAGTGTTGATACAAGAGAGCAATGAAGCAACTGGGTTTATACTTAGCACGGGCTATAAGCGCAGCAAGGAAACACTTTACCTTACACAGTGCTGAGTGCTGAGTGCTGAGTAATAACAAGAGGAAGGAAACACTTTTGCACTCGGTAAATGCAACGCGAATTGTGGTCACTAAGCCTTGCCGAAGTGTGGGCGGTCTTTTAACTCAGCACTCAGCACTTTCAACTCATCACTCTTCATTATGAGTACGCTATGGCAAAATTTACTACTTCTAACATTTCTGCTGCCAAATCGTAACAAAGTAGCAAGTATAACTCGTATGCTGACTTTACTAGATTGAGTAGTTTTTTTTATACAACAAATATTGATTTTTTACTATTTACATTAAATGAGACTCAGAACTCAGTACTAATGACCTTCTTGGGCATATTTAACAATTAGTAGACAATTTCTCCCATCTGCACTGCGTTCGTAGACAACACGGTCAGCTAAACGCCGCAAAAGAAACCATCCATACCCCCCTACTTGCAGAGTACCTGGCTGTGGCTCAGTGATGGCATCAGGATTGAAGGGTTTTCCTTGATCCCAAATTCTCATCTCTAGTCTGTTAATCCACAAACTAACTTCAATCTCTATAGTTGTTTCCGGTGGTAAAGCACGATGAGCGTGACGAACTGCGTTGGTAAAACCCTCAGCTAATGCTAAATTGAGGCGATAAAGTTGGCCTTCTGACCAGCCAAGTTGAGATAAATATTTTAGACAAAATTGCTCAAACCATTGTTGTACGTAGTTTAGGAGCTTAAGTTCGCTCTTCACCGTCAGATGGTCGTGCTGCACTATGCTAAGCATTGACCTTGACTTGAATATAAGATTAGTAAAAAATGTCTGTATTTTTTGTATTTTGGTGACTTTAGATTTTGGAATACCGTTTTTATCCAAAACTAAATATCCTAGTAGCTACCTGGAATACTAAAATTGACGCCTGTCAGTTGCAAAAGTTCATCTGCCAAAAGTATCAGCTGCTTTCGGAGGATACTTGTTTGGGGAACTAGCCAGCAGTTTGAATCAGGGAAACCCTGCAAAAAACTGCTAACCATGGTATGTGCTCTGGAAACGACAGGCGTCAAAGGTTTTTTGGTGACTAATTTAGAACAATCCCAAGGTCAAAGACTTATCTAGTGGGAGAGCAGCACCAATACCTAGCCAGAGGGTGACAAGTGTGCCAAATAGGAACACTGTGGTCGCAACTGGACGACGGAAGGGATTTTGGAATTTATTGACGTTCTCAATGAAGGGAACGAGGATCAGTCCCAGAGGTACTGAGGCCATTGCTAACACTCCTAAAAGTTTGTTAGGAAGCGATCGCAAAATCTGGAATACAGGATACAAATACCACTCCGGTAAAATTTCTAGCGGTGTGGCAAAAGGATTTGCTGGCTCACCTGTCATTGCGGGGTCTAGCACAGCTAGAGCCACAATACAAGCGAATGAACCCATAATCACGATAGGGAATACATACAGTAGGTCATTAGGCCAAGCAGGTTCGCCATAGTAGTTGTGACCCATGCCTTTGGCGAGTTTGGCTCTTAACTGAGGATCACTCAGATCGGGTTTTTTTTGCGTTGCCATTGTTTAATGCGCTCTCCTGCTCAAGTTCAGTTAAAGTATTGATGAAAGCCATCAGCTATAAGGCAACCCTGGTCTGCGGCAAGCAGCCCGGAGGGAGTTTACAGCTTTCAGCTTAAAATAAATTGTTTGTTCTTATTGTCACTTATGAGTTATTTATTTCTGATTTCCCATAAGTTTAAAACAAACAACTCCATCTGGAAACTGAAAGCTGTTGCCTTTTTGCATTTTGGCTGAATTTGTAGATTACAAAGGACCGGAAATACCTTGTTTGCGGATCATCAAGAAGTGGAACAGCATGAAGACAGCAATTAACCAAGGCAGTACAAAGGTGTGAGCGCTGTAATAGCGAGTTAGTGTAGCTTGACCAACACTAGAACCACCACGCAACAAATCAGAAATCAAAACGCCAACGACGGGAATTGCTTCTGGTACACCGCTCACGATTTTCACGGCCCAGTAACCTACTTGGTCCCAAGGTAAGGAGTAGCCTGTAACACCAAAGGAAACGGTGATTACAGCTAGGATGACACCACTTACCCAAGTCAACTCGCGGGGCTTTTTAAAGCCACCTGTGAGGTACACCCGGAAGACGTGCAAAATCATCATCAACACCATCATGCTGGCAGACCAGCGATGGATGGAGCGAATCAGCCAGCCGAAGTTCACCTCATTCATGATGTACTGTACAGAGGAGTAAGCTTCAGCAACTGTTGGCCTATAGTAGAACGTCATCGCAAATCCAGTGGCAAACTGGATGAGAAAACAAGTTAAGGTAATTCCGCCCAGACAGTAAAAAATATTTACATGGGGAGGGACGTACTTGCTAGTCACGTCCTCAGCAAGCGCCTGAATTTCCAAGCGCTCTTCAAACCAGTCGTAAACGTTGGCCATACAATCTCAAGTTCCTAAAAATCAGTTGCGGTTGATCAATCTCCCAATTAGGATTTTTGGGATTTTCAAAAAGGGGAGTTTGTTCGTTTGCTTTTGAGCCTTCAGAGTGATAAGAGTTTTCAGAAACTTAACACTCTGTAAATATGGAATATATTGCGTTCTCTTTGCAAGCCAACATCAAAAATGCTGGATACCAAGTGGGTTTTATCGTTTGTTGAGTGGGATGCACCGCATCAGTTCTTTCTACAAGTTGATGAGAGCAATGCACCACTTCTATAAAAAAAGTAACATAGTTGAGATATAGATTTCATCAATAACGAGGTAAATGGGCATTTCTAGGTAATTTGGGTTCAGGTGACATTGGATATGGGGTTCATGCACAAACAGGTTTTTCGGCTAGGATTTTCATTGCTAATGGCGTTTTGGTTGGCGCTGGGCGCTCTCATTCCACCAGCAGCAGCTTTGACAGATGAGCAAAAGCTAGTTTCAGAAGTTTGGCGAATTGTCAATCGTACCTATCTAGATGAGACGTTTAATCATCAAAATTGGTCGATGGCGCGGCAAAAGGCGCTGGAAAAGCCTCTGAGAAACAATCAGGCAGCTTATGAGGCAATTCAGAAGATGCTTAAGACTCTAGGCGACCCTTTTACCCGCTTTTTAGACCCGCAGCAGTACCGCAGTTTGCAGGTAAATACTTCTGGTGAATTGACTGGGGTGGGTTTGCAAATTGCCCTAAATCCCCAGACGGGAAAGCTGGAGGTAGTGACTCCCATCATGGATTCACCAGCAGATAAAGCAGGAATCAGACCACGCGATCGCATTCTCAAAATCGCAGGCATTGCCACAGATGATTTGACCCTTGACGAAGCCGCCGCCAAAATGCGGGGGCCTATTGGTAGTTTGGTCACCCTGGTGATTGAACGAGATGGGGAAGGAGAAAAAGAAGTTAGCATCATGCGCGATCGCATTGAGCTAAACCCTGTGGTAGCCGACTTGCGTTTTTCACCACAAGGCACGCCCATTGGCTACCTTCGCCTCACTCAATTTAACGCTAACGCCTCTATGGAATTGGCACACGCTATTTCTAGTTTAGAGAAAAAAGGCGCTGCTGCCTATATTCTAGATTTGCGAAATAATCCTGGTGGGTTATTACAATCAGGAGTGGAAATTGCCCGCCTGTGGTTAAATTCCGGTACTATCGTCTACACGGTAAATCGCCAAGGAATTCAGGGTAGTTTTGAATCATTTGGCCCTGCCTTAACGGACGATCCTTTAGTGATTTTAGTCAATCAAGGAACTGCCAGCGCCAGTGAAATTCTTGCTGGGGCGCTACAAGATAATGGTCGTGCCCAGTTAGTAGGTGAAACTACTTTTGGTAAAGGCTTAATCCAGTCCTTGTTTGAATTATCAGATGGTTCTGGTTTGGCAGTCACAATTGCTAAATACGAAACTCCTAACCATCGGGATATTAACAAATTAGGCATTAAGCCAGACCAAGTAATTTCCCAAGAATCAATTACCCGCGAACAAATTGCCACAGCAGCCGATCTGCAATATCAAGCAGCATTGGAATTGTTGAAGACAAATTCTGTTTTGGCGGGCGTGGGGAGTGGGGAATAGGGAGTGGGGGACAAGGGGACAAGAACCAAAATACTCCTCATCTCCCCTCAGCACTCCCTTCGACTTCGCTCAGGGCAAGCGCACTCAGCACTCAACACTCAGCACTCAAAAGTCGCTGGTAAGCATTATCTATGACACGTTTACCTCTGAGGAAACCTGTGTTCGCACCGGGACAAATGTACTGGAGTGTTTCTGGTGTCAAGCGTTCTTTGAGTAATTGAAGACTTTTAATTTGCCTTGGCCAGTGAAATGTTTTGGCTGTTCGTAGTGGTAATAGTTCGCCTTGGGGATTGGGGACTAAATGGCGACCAGTAAACAGCACGCCTCCCAACTCACTGTAGTATAGACAAGAGGAACCAGGGGAATGGCCTGGTGTCCAAATAACTTTTGCTGTAGTAGTGAGTGTGAATTCCTGGGCAAAGGTAGTTACAGTTAACCCAGGTAATAAATAGGCTTCTTGTTCTTGAATGAGAATTTCACAGCCCAAAGTTTGCTGAATTTCTGCTGTTTTACCAATAGCACCCCGATGAGTGAGAAATAACCAACGCACGCCGCCATGACAGCGCCAAAAGTCCAGATTTGTTTGTTCTAAGGCTGGGCAATCTATCAGGATATTGCCTTCATTTCCTACAATAAGGTAAGAGGTTCCCCCCAATGTGTCCCGATTTGGTGGAAAAGCAAAGATATTATCTAGCACCGGACGTGGTTGCTTAGCTGTATGACTTGGCTGTTGAGGTAAGGGGCACATGAGTAAAAACCGTAACTGAGGAGTGGTAAAAATTGGTTTACAGAGTTGAACTTCTTAAGAATTAACACTTGAGAATTAATAAGTTCTGTTAACTGTTGTAGACAAATTGGGGTTTAGAGTCTGTCTAGTAGAGTAGGTTGTGGTGCCGACACACTAGTGAGACATTTTTTCCAAATTACTGAAGAGCAAATGACATTTTGGTTTCTCCTCCTACTGGGACTAGCTACTTATTTGATGGTGCAGCGCAGCGTCGCTAATATCACCCGGACACCAGTCTGGTTGTTGTGGCTGGTGTTAATGACACCAGCATTGATATTAAGCGGGTGGACAGTGATTTATGGAGCAAAACAACCGCCGCCGCCGTTACTGATCATTTGGCCCTCAATTATTTGCCTTCTGTTATACTGGCTGTTGTTTCAGTGGGGTCGTCGAGCGCCAAGAGATCCACAAACTGAACCCCAAGCTATTGAATCACAATCGGCTATCCATCCTACCGCAGAACCAGTACCAGTGCGTCCCATTGAACCAACGGAAGAAACCCAGCTGCGAAATTGTTTTCCCTGGTCTGTTTACTACATTCAAAATATTGAGTACAGACCGCAGGCTGTGATCTGTAGAGGTCAGATTAGAACCACACCTACTAGAGCTTATCAGCAGATTAAGGCAAATATTGAAGCACAATTTGGCGATCGCTTTTTGCTGATTTTTCAAGAGGGTTTCAATGGCAAACCTTTCTTTGTGCTAGTTCCTAACACTCAAGCAGCTAAAAATGCCAGTCAACCAGAACAGGTAACACGACCAGGATTAGCTTTATTTTTGCTAGTAGCTACTTTGGTGACGACAACGTTAGTGGGAGCAACAATCGCTGGTTTTGATCCGCAACAACTAGCATCTGACCCAATTACCTTGTTGCAAGGATTGCCTTATGCTTTAGGGCTGATGACTATTTTGGGTATCCACGAACTGGGGCACTATTTAACAGCGCGGTACTACAAAATTCGGGCAACACTTCCTTATTTTATTCCTCTGCCTTTTTTCTTAGGCACATTTGGCGCATTTATTCAGATGCGGAGTCCAATTCCCAACCGCAGAGCTTTATTTGATGTGAGCATTGCTGGGCCAATTGCAGGTTTTGTTGTCACATTACCCTTGTTAATCTGGGGTTTGGCTAATTCGGAAGTGGTTCCCATGAGTGACCAAACAGGACTATTGAATCCTGAAGCACTCAATCCTAAATATTCAATTTTATTAGCGTTGGTTGCGAAGTTAGCATTAGGGAGCGAGTTAACGGCAACATCAGCGATTAACCTGCATCCCATAGCCATAGCTGGTTTTTTGGGGCTAATCGTCACAGCTTTGAATTTGATGCCTGTGGGACAACTCGATGGAGGTCACATTGTCCATGCAATGTTTGGGCAAAGAACAGCAATGGTCATTGGTCAAATTTCCCGCTTATTACTGTTACTACTTTCTTTAGTGCAGTCAGGATTTTTTGTCTGGGCGATTATTTTATTATTTATCCCCTTGATCGATGAACCTGCCTTAAACGATGTCACCGAATTAGATAATGGACGTGACATTTTAGGATTAATGGCAATGGCACTGTTAGTGATCATTGTGCTACCACTACCGCAGGCGATCGCTAATTGGTTGCAAATTTAAATGATGCTGTGAAAACAGGGAGATGCAGGAGATGAGGGGAATGAGGCGAAATTACTTTGATAATTTTCCCTTGTTCCCCACTTCCAACTCCCCACTTCCACTAACTAGACACGGAATTAGCCGCCTCTGACACTTTTGTAGCTGATGAACTACCACCCATCCGAATTTCCGAAGTGAAGGAAGCCATACTAAAGCCGCCAAAGCGTTTGAGGATACTTACCCGCATCCGTAAATTAGGACTAGCAAACCATAAACGTTCTTCAGACCACATGGTTTCGTATTCGGTCGTTAAAGTCAAAGCGCCATCGCTACCCATCTTGTAGCGTCCAGCAACAGGGGCTTTCTCGGCATAACCCATTTCTCGCAGTAACTTGCCTTCATGAGGATTATCGGCATCAGGAACTGAAGCCAACACAGTTGAGCCACTGTGTTTTTCTTCATCCCATTCCATGGTACCGTTCCAGGTAACTCTAGCGCCGCAGGAGGCGGAGTCAGGAGTAATTTCGTACTGCTGACACAGTTTAATTACCTCTGGATGATCGGCAGCCAGCATCTCAATTACAATGTCTGACTTACCGTCTTCAGCTTGCTTAAAAGCCAAATGGTGACTAGTACGATGGGAAAACCATCTACCAGCACTTAACTCAAAAAATTCTGCAATATTCATGAATGAAATTACCCTGCACGAAAATGCTACAAATCCTACTTATTATTAAAAGGTAGCAGGAGACGCTGAGATTAGGCTTGATAGCCTTTTTCCTCAAGTCGCTTGAGGGAAATTCTCGCTGCTTGAGCAACATTGGTATGGCTATCTTTTTCTAAGTATTTTAGAGCTGAAATACTCTTAGGAGTAGGAAGATTTCCCAAGGCTTCTGCAAGACGTTGCCGGACTAACCAATCAGATGATTGGGCAAAGCGCAGGATACTATCGACAGACTCAATATCTTGAATTTCTCCCAGTGCGGAGATTGCTGCTTCTTGCAACACTGTTTCGTTGCTATCTAAAGCTTGAATGAGAATTTCACGGGCACGTGGATCTTTAATATTACCCAGGGAAACAGCTGCGCTAAAACGTACTAGCCAATCAGTATCTTCATAAAAAGTCCGTGCCAGTGCTTCAAATGCTCTAGCATCACCCAAATAGCCTAAGGCTCCGGCGGCATCAGCACGGATACCATAATCTGGGTCATTTTCCAAAATCTTTACCAAAATTGGATAACATTCTGCTGTTGGCTTGATTCCTAGGGCAAATATTGCCATTGAGCGCAGTTGCAGAGATTCATCATCCAATACCTTTTTAATTAAAGGTACAGCATCTTCAGGGGATACATGACGCAAACTAGCAAGAGCTACCATGCGATCGCGCAAATCCGGACTTTCTAACTGAGTAGATATTTCATCTAAGCGTGGAGCAACCATTTAATTCAAAGCGCTTTCTTTACGTATCTTTACTTTAACTGATTCCCTGATGAGGCTGTCATCATAGTGACGTAGGAGTGTAGTGGTATTCCGGAACGACACGATGGTCAATCAAAAAAATTGACCTAACCCAGATACTAAGTAATGTATCTGATTTAGCAGACATAATTAACAGTTAGCTGTGCCTCAGGTATGAAGAGAAGACGCAGGTGATGGACTTAGGTTAAAGGTATGACTGTCGAATACAGGGTCAAACCTTTAGGAGATTAAAATGGTTCAACTCAGCGAACGTCCAGGTACACAAAAAATTACCAACTTACAACAGAAATTCACTTATGAATTAGGGGCAATGTACGATTCTGAAAATCGCTTTTTAGAAGCGATGCAGATGATGTGCCAATGTTGTCAAAATAACCAGTTAAAGTCTTTGATGGAGACACATATTCGCGAAACAGAACAGCAAATACAGAACCTGGAACAGGTATTCAAAATTTTGGGACAGGAACCACAACGAGTGAATTGTGATAGTGCAGCTGGGCTTGTCAGTGACGGTCAAAAACTTATGTTGTTGGCTGCCGATAATCCTAAAATTCTGGACTTGGCACTAACAGGAGCGCAGGCCAAGGTCGAAAACTTAGAGATTGCCTGTTACCGTGGCATGATTAAGGTTGCCGAGCAGATGAATCAAAATCAGGTTGTGCAGTTGCTACAGCAAAACTTGCAGCAAGAAGAACAGACAGCCCAAAAGATTGAACAATGTATGCCACAGCTACTTCAGGAGGCTAAGTCTGCTGGTGGTTCTACTTCTGGTAAGTCTCGCTAATCCGTTTATCATTCAAGGGGATTGAAGATTGGGGACTATGAAACCTCTTTTCTCCTATCCCCAACTCTTTGAATTAATCTAGTTGTAAAAAATCAGGGAATTTAATTATTCTGCGATGAAAGATAACGGAGTAAGTAATAATTAAAACAATGAAATAGTTCGTAGTAAGGGCTTTAGCCCTTTTTTGTAAAGCCCTGCGGGCATAGCTGTGCTTACCGCGAAGCGTCTCTGACAGGAGATAGAGAGGACTAAAGTTCTCACTACAAACTTGTAATTATTTACGCTATCCTACTCGTACACTACTTAAGTAAAAATTTGCCGCAAACGATCTCTAATCTGAGCTTTTACCATCAGGGAGCGTAGCATTTCGCAGATTAGCTCCGTCCAAATTAGCGTTTTTCAAATTGGCTGAGCGTAAATTGGCACGATCTAAATCGGCTTTATGCAGGTTAGCTCCTTGCAAGTTAGCACGTTGTAAATTTGCTGCTGTTAGATAGGTTGAACTCAAATCTGCATTACTGAGATTTGCTTCTTCAAGATGTGCTTTATTCAGATTAGCTTTACTGAGATTTGCACCACTGAGATTAACTTGATGTAAAATCGCTCCACCCAGATTGGCTCTACTCAAATCGACCTGGGAAAAATCTCGTTCTCCAGAAGCATAGCGCTGCAAAAATTTATCCACATCCATTGGATCTACCTCTTAAAAGTAGAAACAGACTTTAATTAAGTATTACCTAACTAACCGCAATTGAACTTGTTACACAGCACTACGAGAAGTTAGCAAGTTCCATAAGAAAATGGCAACGATCGCGCCAATAATCGCTAATATGATACCTGTAATACTCAGGGTAGGTGCGGCTAAGGCAAAGGTTCCTGTACTGAAAAATACACCCAAGCTGCCACCAATAAATGCACCGATAATTCCTAGTAAAATTGTTCCTAAAATACCGCCACCTTGATGACCGGGATAGATAGCCTTAGCAATGGCACCAGCAATTAAACCTAAAACAATCCAAGCAAGAATGTTCATTGTTTTTAATTTAGTAAATATTTTTACAGAACATTCATAGATTAACAATTCACACCTTGGCATTAAATCTGCCATCGGAACTAATTATAGATAGCCTCAAGGAATATTTGCATTGTTACTACTTTTTTTGATGTAGACCGCAATTAACTCATCCCACGGCTATGAACAGAATGTAGAGACGTTACATGTAATGTCTCCACAAGGGTTATGGAAAACGCATATTTAATTTTCTTAAAAAATCACGCTATTGCATATATCAATTAGCAGTAAGCTGTTTTATCTAGGCCGTTTTTTCAACTTTACTATGGCAACGATTAACGACAACTACCTGAAGCTAAAAGCTGGTTATCTGTTTCCCGAAATTGCCCGGCGGGTGAATGCCTTTGCCGAAGCCAATCCTGATGCTCAGATTATCCGCCTGGGTATTGGTGATGTCACCGAACCTCTACCCCAAGCTTGCCGCACAGCTATGATCAAAGCTGTGGAAGAAATGGGCGATCGCTCCACCTTTAAAGGCTATGGGCCAGAACAAGGTTATGCTTGGTTAAGGGAAAAAATTGCTGCCCAAGATTTCCAAGCACGGGGAGCTGAGATAGACGCTGCGGAAATCTTTATCTCCGATGGTTCTAAGTGCGATACTGGCAATATTCTCGACATTTTTGGCAAAAACAATATTATCGCTGTTACTGACCCTGTATACCCCGTATATGTGGACACAAATGTTATGGCAGGTAATACTGGTTCTGCCAATGAGCAAGGTGAGTTTGAGGGTTTAGTTTATCTGCCGATTTCGGCTGAAAACAACTTCACCGCCGAAATTCCCTCCAAGAAAGTTGATTTAATTTACCTCTGTTTCCCCAATAACCCCACTGGTGCGACTGCTACCAAAGAATACTTGCAAGCATGGGTGGATTATGCTAGGGCTAATAACTCGATCATTTTCTTTGATGCTGCATACGAAGCTTATATCACAGATCCGGCGATTCCCCATTCTATATATGAAATTGCCGGTGCCAGGGAATGTGCGATCGAATTTCGTTCTTTTTCCAAGAATGCAGGCTTTACAGGAACTCGTTGTGCGTTAACTGTCTTACCTAAGACACTGACAGCCAAAGCCGCCGATGGTTCTGATGTGGAACTGTGGAAGCTGTGGAATCGCCGCCAGTCTACCAAGTTTAATGGCGTGTCCTACATCGTGCAACGGGGAGCCGAAGCGGTTTATTCTGAGGAAGGACAGGCACAAATTCAGGCATTAGTTGGGTTTTATCTGGAAAATGCCAAAATTATTCGTGAACAACTAACAGCCGCCGGATTGGCTGTGTACGGTGGAGTGAATGCACCTTACGTCTGGGTGAAAACTCCTAATAATCTGTCTAGTTGGGAATTCTTTGATAAGTTGCTACACACTGTCAATGTGGTGGGTACACCTGGTTCTGGCTTTGGTGCTGCGGGTGAAGGCTACTTCCGCATTTCGGCATTTAACAGCCGGGAAAATGTGGAAGAAGCAATGAAACGGATTACTGAGAAGTTTAAACTTTAACAGAGAATGTTGGATGGGGATTTATACCCCATCCAAAACCTGTCACTTGCAGAATTGGGAATCTCTTACTTCCAAAGAGAAAATAGAAAGCAAAAACTCTGTTCCCTATTCCAGTTCAACTAACGCTCACGGCGAGGCTTGTCCTCTGTTCCCTTCTTGATTAAACTTTCTTCAACCAACTAAACATAGCCCGTAAATCTTTGCCTACTTCCTCAATTGGATGTTCAGCTTCTTGACGGCGCATTGCAGTAAATCCAGGTTTACCAGATTGATTTTCTAAAACGAATTCCCGCGCAAATTGCCCAGATTGAATTTCGCTGAGAATCTTCCGCATTTCTGCCTTGGTTGTATCGTTGACAATCCTTGGCCCACGGGTGTAATCGCCATATTCAGCAGTGTTAGAAATACTATCACGCATCGTAGCTAAACCACCTTCAACTACCAAGTCAACAATTAACTTGACTTCGTGGAGACATTCAAAATAAGCCAATTCTGGTTGATAACCAGCTTCGACTAAAGTTTCAAATCCCGCTTTGATTAAAGCACTTAAACCACCGCACAATACTGCTTGTTCGCCAAATAAATCGGTTTCAGTTTCTTCGCGGAATGTGGTTTCGAGAATACCTGCACGAGTACCACCAATACCCCTAGCATAAGCCATCGCGCGATCGCGTGCCCGTCCACTAGCATCTTGATACACAGCAAATAGCGCTGGTACGCCTTGCCCTTGTTCATAAGTACGGCGCACCAAGTGTCCTGGCCCTTTGGGTGCTACCATGACCACATCTACATTAGCCGGGGGTAGGACTTGCCCAAAGTGAATATTGAATCCGTGGGCAAAGGCTAATACATTGCCATCTTGCAGATTTGGTTCAATTTCATGTTTGTAAACTGTTTTTTGGACTTCATCAGGCAACAAAATCATGATGAAATCAGCAGCCTTAGCAGCATCTGCGACATTTTTCACAGTTAACCCAGCCGCTTCGGCTTTTGCTGCTGACTTACTACCCGGATATAGTCCCACAATTACATTCAAACCACTATCTTTAAGATTAAGGGCGTGGGCATGACCTTGGGAACCATAGCCAATAATGGCAATAGTTTTTCCAGCCAAAAGGTCTAAATTGGCATCTTCGTCATAGTACATCCGGGCCATATGCATCTCCTGTCAGCAAGCATCGTCATTAATTGGCAGGCTTTTGATTGTACCTTAAAAGGGTGGGGAGTAGGGAATAGGGAATGGGAAAACAATTTTGGCTAGACTGCAATCTAAAATTTCTATGACGTTGCTTGATCAATTTTTTGTACTTCTTCCGCCGATAGTTTCACATCGACAGCACGTACTGAGTCTTCGATACTAGAAATTTTACTAGCGCCCGGAATCGGCAAAATACAAGGCGATTTGGAACGCAACCACGCCAACACAATACAGTATACTGATACGCCTTTTTCTTGAGCTAACTGCGCGATCGCGGGAATATCTTGCAAGTTTTCATGGCGACGCATCCCACCAAAGGGACTCCACGGTAAAAATGTCAATTTTTCTTGTTCACAATATTGTAAGACACCATCCACTTCTGGCTGTCTTTCCCAAGGACTGTATTGATTTTGCACTGAGACAATATTCACCACATCCCGCGCTTGCTTGATTTGTTCTACAGAAAAGTTAGAAACTCCCACAAATCGAATCAAACCCGCTTCTACGGCGGCCTTGGCAGCTGCGAGGGATTCAGCAATGGTGTAATTAGGATCAGGGGCGTGATATTGCCAAACATCGATGGGTTTGTCACCACCCAAAGCCGCAAAACTTTCGCGAATTGTTTGGCGCAAATGTTCCGGGTTACCGTTGCGTGTCCAGTTACCTTGAGGACGCATTAAACCGCCTTTGGTGGCTACAATGACTTGGCTAATATCACCTTTGTAACTGGCAAGTGCTTGGTGAATTAGTTGCTCGTTATGGTGCTTGTCTGACTCATCTTTGCAGTAAGAGTCAGCAGTGTCAATGAAGGTGATGCCCAGATCCAAAGCACGATGAATTACTGGAATTGATTGAGATTCAGGAGGACGATGATAAATTGACATGGGCATCCCACCCAAACCGATTGCACTGACAAAGACACCTGTATTTCCTAGCTGTTTGGTTTCCATGCTTTTAGCTGTAGTTTGCAGTCACCATTATTTAGTAGCGGGTTAAGGATTGTTTGACAATTCATCTATAGAGAGGTTTCTCTAGCAACTGTCGCTTTTAATATTTCTAATGCATTGCGTAATTGGATAAACCAATCACAAGCCCATATGCTAGTTTACTGCCGAGCCAGGAACTGGCCATCCCACTGCAAATCGCAAATCGCCTTTGTTACATATATTGCAACAATCCCAACTTTAAGTTTTTCCCCCAGCCATACTGAGATTAACTTCATCTATCTGGGGGTAGATTATGCACGTTTCAACTCAATTACCACGCCAATCTACTTTGTTGATCAGTGCGCTACTGGGAGGGGTAATATTCACCAGTTGTGCTTCTGTGCAGCCATCATCACATCAGGGATTACCTCCAGGCGATCGCCTGGCCAATCAAGCAGCAGCACCTGCGGTGAGTGAAAGTAGCCCTCAACAAACAGAAAATGCACCAATACCCCGTGCGCGTCCTCAACTGATTAGAAAGGCCGCAATGACTGTAATTGTCAACTCTGTAAGTCAGAGTATCGATGCTGTCTCACAAGTGATTAATCAACAGCAAGGAGATTTGATTAAGTTAAACGAACGTCAACCAACAACAGACAATGGCCGTCATATGGCATCGATCACACTACGAGTTCCGCAAAACTTACTAGAGCCTACCTTAGAGCAATTAGCTAAATTAGGCACTGTGAATAATCGTAATATTACGGCGGAAGATGTAGGCGATCGCTTAGTGGATTTCCAAGCCAGATTAACTAACTTGCGGAAAACTGAAGCCAATTTACAAAAAATTATGGATCGGGCGGGTTCCATCAGAGATGTGCTGAGTGTTGCCCAAGAACTGAATAATGTCCGGCAATCCATCGAACAAATTGACGCCCAATTGAAAAACTTACAAAATCAAGTTGCATATTCCACGATTACGCTAAACCTAGAAGCAGCCGTGTCTAGCAGCAATCCACAGCGTACCCTAGGTTCCCAAGTTCAAGAAACCTGGAATAACTCCACTAACTCATTGGGTACATTTATTATTGGCTTACTCAAATTGGGTATTTGGTTAATGGTTTATAGTCCCTTATTATTAATTTTGGCTGCTAGTGTCTATGGTTTTATCCGTTGGCGATGCACTCATTCGCCAAGTTTGACACAGACACCAGAATCAGCTAATTCTGATTAGTTAACAAACTCGATTTCTTCAATGGTTTTCCTTAAACTGACATTTTGCTATTGACATTTCAAAACTGAGTCAGATGCATGGCAAAATATCACACCCTTGGTTAACATCCGCATCAAGTCATAATCAGATATCCAATGGCAATCACTAAACACCACATAATGAGATGGAAGTTTGTGCTTATTAATACGAAATAATGAGGCTGATGAATGCCAAGATCAAAATAAGGATGCTCCAAGAGTATTTAAATTAATATGCCAGAAACACACCAATCCATTGCTCAACACTATCACGAACGTACTAAATACCACCCTGAAACTCTTGCTGCTAAAAGTCAGGGGTTAGACTGGGCTAAACAGCCAGTGCCGTTTAAAGACTACAAAATTGGCTCGACTTTTGATCTAAAACCCTACATTCAAGAAACACCAGCCGCCTTTGCTAATAACCCATATGCGCAGTGGTGGCAAAGACTTTCGCGGTTACTGTTTCGCAGCTACGGACTGACGGCAAGAATGCCTTCTATGGGTAGTACAGTATATTTACGGGCTGCCCCCAGTGCTGGGGGGTTGTATCCTGCTGAAGTGTATGTAGTTTCTCGTGGTACGCCGTTATTACCACCTGGATTGTATAACTACCAATGTCGGACTCACTCCCTGATGCATTATTGGGAAAGTGACGTTTGGCAAGCTTTGCAAGAAGCTTGTTTTTGGCATCCCGTTCTGGAAAGTACTCAATTAGCAATTATTATTACTGGGGTTTTCTATCGTTCAGCGTGGCGATATGAAGATAGGGCTTACCGCCGAATATTTCTAGATACAGGCCATTTGTTGGGTAACATCGAGTTAGCTGCGGCGATTAATGATTATCGCCCGCATTTGATTGGCGGTTTTATCGATGAAGCCATCAACGATTTACTTTATATCGATTCGCAACAAGAAGGAGCGATCGCTATCCTGCCTCTGGCAGACTTATTAGATATCCAACAAAATTTACCACTGGGATGTACTGCTTTACCTTCAGCTACCGAAACTAATTATCCACCCATCCCAGACGGGGAATTGCTAAGATATTTTCATCGCCACACCCAGATTCAACCAGGAATCACAGGTAAACTCAATTTACCAACGGTCAAACAAGAAAAGTCTTTGGAGGATAAATATAATTTTCCTTTCTGTCTAAAAATCCCCACGACTACCACGCCCATTTACTGGAGAGAAAAACTGTCAGATTTGGAAATCACCATGTATAAGCGACGTTCTACCCGCGCTTACAGTGGCGATAATTTAACCTTTGATGAACTCAAAGCTTTACTCGATTTCACCTATCAACCACAAAATTATATTGACCAAAGTTTAGATAGTTCTCCAGACTACTTTGACCTAAATTTAATTGAAACATTTATTGCTGTCAGTGGCGTGACAGGCTTAGAGTCAGGCTGTTACTATTACGCACCCAAAGCTCAAGAATTACGACAAATTCGATTTAAAAACTTCCGGCGCGAGTTACACTTCCTTTGCTTGGGGCAGGATTTAGGAAGGGATGCAGCCGCCGTGCTTTTTCATACAGCCGATTTAAAATCCGCGATCGCTCAGTACGGCGATCGCGTTTACCGTTACTTACATATGGATGCCGGACATTTAGGACAACGGCTGAATTTAGCCGCAACTCATCTAAATTTAGGTGTCAGTGGTATTGGCGGCTTTTTTGATGACCAAGTAAATGAAGTTTTAGGCATTCCTGCTGATGAAGCTGTGATTTACGTCACCACGTTGGGAAGGCCAAGGTGAGCGCATAGAAGAAGCAGAGGGGCAAAGAGGCGGAGGAGAAAGAAGAAATAGGTTTTACCTTACTCAGCACTCAGCACTCTTCATTAATCCCCAGTCCCCAATCCTTTGCATTGGCAATAAATTCTTCCTTCAAGAGAGCCGTATGAATTCTAGTCTCCTTTTTGCGAGTCATCCTCACCCCATGTGGGTATATGACCAAAATACTTTAAAATTTTTAGATGTCAATGAAGCTGCTGTTTCCCAATATGGCTACTCTCGTGAAGAGTTCTTACAAATGCGAATTACTGACATTTACTCGCCAGAAGATATCACTAGATTGCTGGAATCTTTAACCGAAAAAAAAACTGAATTAAACTTATCGCAAGAATGGCAACATCGTCAAAAGAATGGAAAAATTATTGATGTAGAAACGATTACACAGCCAATAAACTATGCTGGATGTAATGCCCAGTTAGTAGATATCAAAGATATTACAGCGCGTAAACAAATAGAAAAAAACCTCCAGGAGAGTGAAGCTAGATTTCGAGCAATTTCTAAAGCTATTCCTGTACCATTAATAATTTCGCGCTTATCTGATGGTTTAATTTTATATGCTAACCCAGAATTCTTTCAAACATTTCGTTTTTCGTCAGAGGATTTAATTAATTATCTAGCTTTAGATTTATATCACGATAAAGCTGAAGCTAAAGTAGTTTTAGAAGCTCTTTCCCAGCATGGCTCACTGCAAAATTATGAACTCCCACTCAAAAGAGGAGATGGAACTTCTTTTTGGGCGATCGCTTCACTTCAGTATTTAACTTTTAACGGTGAATCGGCAATATTAGCTGTATTGTCAGACATTACTGAACGCAAAAATGCGGAAGCAAAACTCCAAGAACAAAATGAGTTTCTGCAAAGTATTTTTGCTCGCATCCCATTGATGATTACATTAATCAATGCTGAAGGTAAACTCCAATGGGTGAACCAAGAATTAGAAAGTGTTTTCGGTTGGCAGTTGCAAGATTTTCAAGACCGCGATATTCTAACTGAGCTATACCCTAATTCTGAATATCGTCAGTATGTAATCGAGTTTATTCAATCTGCAAAACGCACTTGGGGTGACTTTAAAACTCAGGCGCGGGATGGTCGGGTAATAGATACGTCTTGGACTAATGTTAGCCTTCGAGATGGTCAAATTATCGGCATTGGGCAGGATATCACAGAACGCAAGCAAGCTGAACTAGCTCTCAAAGCTCAAGCTGAACGGGAGCAATTGATGCGAACTGTAGCCGAGAGGATTCGTCAATCTTTGAATCTGCAAGATATTCTCAATGCCACAGTCAAAGAAGTGCGAGATTTGCTAGAGGTTGACCGAGTTGTAGTTTATCAATTTGCCTCAGATATGAGTGGCAAAGTTGTCGCAGAGTCAGTAGAGGCAGGATGGACAGTTTCTTTAGGTGTCAAGATTGAAGATACATGTTTTCAGACTGGTGCAGGATTGGATTATCATCAAGGACGCAAACAAGCGATCGCCAATATTTATGAAGCTAAACTTAGTGATTGTCATCTGCAATTGCTAGAACAGTTTGAGGTTAAAGCTAATTTAGTTGTGCCTATTATTTTAGAAGTAGGTGGAGACAATGTTGGTTCTAGCTTGTGGGGTTTACTCGTCGCGCACCAATGCTCTGGTCCCCGCGAGTGGTCAGAAAATCAATTGGACTTACTAGATCAACTGACAGTGCAAATTGCGATCGCCATTCAACAATCCAGCATATTTCAGCAAGCTCAGAATGAACTTGCTGAACGTCAGAAAGCTGAAATGAATTTAAGAAGTGCGTTAGTAGAAAAAGAAGTTCTCTTAAAAGAAATTCATCATCGAGTTAAAAATAATTTACAAATTGTATCAAGTTTATTACAACTCCAGTCTCAAACACTCAAAGATTCAGAAATTATCAAAGTTTTTCGAGACAGCCAAAATCGCATTGACTCTATATCTTTAATTCACAAAAACTTATATACTTCATCTAATATTGGGCAACTGGATGTTGCTGACTACATACAGAATTTGACAACTAGTATCCTCATTTCTTATCAGATAGTACCTAGTCAGATTGAGCTAGAAACTAATATAGATGCCATTAGTTTAAATATTGACCAAGCTATTGCCTGTGGGCTGATCATCAATGAATTAATCTCCAATGCTCTCAAACATGCTTTTCCCCAGCAACGAACAGGTAAAATTATGATTAATTTACGCAATATTAGTAATGCTATTGAGTTGATTATTCAAGATAATGGCATTGGGTTACCAAATAATTTAGATTGGAGTAATACAGATTCTTTAGGTCTTTCCTTAGTTTCTGACTTGGTTACAGAACAACTAGAAGGTAGTATGACTGTAGAACGTAACCGTGGAACAGTGTTCAAAATTCAATTTCCGCAGTTAACTTTGCATCAATAAATTTCCAATGGGTCAAGTGAGAATTTTAGTCGTTGAAGATGAAGTGATTGTAGCAAGAACCATTGCCAGCCAACTGAATCAATTAGGATACATGGTTACAGGCACGGCTTCTTCTGGAAAAGTAGCGATCGCCAAGGCATCGGAAATTAAACCAGAACTGGTTTTAATGGATATTATCCTGAAAGGTGACATGGATGGTATTGCCGCCGCTACTTATATTCGTGAGCAATTGGATATTCCCGTAATTTTTCTCACCGCTTATGGTGATGAGAATACTCTGCAACGTGCGAAACTCACTCAACCCTTTGGATATGTTGTTAAACCATTTACTTCTAAAGATTTAAGAATAGCTGTTGAAATCGGTCTATTAAAACATCAACTAGAACGTGACTTGCGGGAGAATCGTGATCGGTTAGCAACTCTTTTAAACTCAATGAGTGATGCTGTAATTGCCACCAATGAGCAAGCAATGGTGACATTTATGAATCCCGCAGCAGAATTATTGACTGGCTGGCAGCAAGCAGATGCTCTGGGAAAGCACATATCCAGAATTTTTCATATTATTGATGAAGTGACACAAGCTTCACTGGAAAATCCAGTGATCAAGGTGCTGCGAGAACAACAGGTTGTCTATTTAGGGGAATTCACATCTTTAATTACCAAAGACGGAAAAAAAGTTCCCATTGGAGATAGTGCTTCACCTATCATGCGGCGACCTGACCAAATAAATGGTGTAGTGGTGGTTTTTTGGGATCTCAGCGAACGCCGTCAAACAGAATTGCTAGAGCAAGCATTGAATAAAGAGCGCGAACTCAACAATCTCAAATCCCTATTTATCTCTACAGTCTCTCATGAATTTCGTAATCCTCTAACTGTTATTCAAACAGCAGTAGAACTGATAGAACTCCAAGGAGAGCGTTTAACAGAAGCAAAAAAAAACACCTACTTACGACGAATTAAAGGTGCTATAGAATCCATGAAACAGTTAATGGAAGATGTGCTGTTTATGGGTAAGTCAGATGTAGGAAAAATTGAGTGCCACCCACATCTACTAAACTTAGAGCAAGTATGTAGAGAAATAATTGCAGAATTTTCTGCGATTAATCATAAAAGTAATGGACATGAAGTAATTTTTACTTGTTATGGTGAATGCACAGATACTTTGATAGATGAGCGACTCTTACATTACATATTGATTAATTTACTTTCTAACGCAGTTAAGTATTCTCCTCAAGGGGAGAATATTCATTTTGATTTAACCTGTGATTCTATTGCAGAAGTAGCCATTTTTCGGATTCAAGACCACGGAATTGGTATTCCGGAAGTAGATCAAATTCGACTGTTTGAATCATTTTATCGAGCCTCAAATGTTCAATCAATTCAGGGTACAGGACTGGGGTTAGTGATCGTTAAAAGGTGTGTTGAAGCTCACCAGGGTACAATCAGTGTCACCAGTCAAGTTGGTGTCGGTACGACATTCACTGTTACTTTGCCTTTGAAAGTGCTTCCTTCCTGAGTGGGGAGATGATCTAAAAAAGTTTCCCTTGTTTCTTTCTTTTTCAGCAAACCCTAATTAATTGTCCTGTCGCACACCATCGACAACTGGCCTAACTTCGCCACCAGAGAATGGATCAGTACCACCAGTCCAGTTAAAGTCACTAATTCTAATACTGAAGCCACCTAATTCCAGTACTGGATTGTAACGCAAGGTGATTCCATAAGTGCGGCGGCTATATTCCAAAATATAGTCGGTGCTAGTTTCTCTACCTGTATCCAAGTTAATTGATGTTTGAAAGCCTAAACGAAATGGCCCATAAATTTGCTGTGAAATTCCCGCACTCAATACTTTGTTATCAACAGAGCGATCAAACAAAAAGGGCGATAATCCGCTATTTAAGCCCTGAGAATAACTGACATTGAAAGCGGTATAGTCTAGATAGGGGCGAGAAAAATGACCAATTTGCCCGACTAAGCCAACTGTACCAGTCAAGGTACTTTGATTATCGCCATTAGTGTAATGACTGGTAGTACCTGTGATGCTAGCAAAGGTCTGTAGGTAAGGAACTACAGGGTTTGGTGTGTATCTTAAACCCTTAGTGGCAGTAGGTGGTAATGGTTTTCCCTGCCACAGTAAAAAGCCCCTACTGAGGCTAGCACTACCTTGTAGACGACCTAGAGAAATGCGATCGTTTGCCCGGTCTGGTTCTAGCAAGTCCAAGCGATCAGTGTTGGCGTTGATATATTGTGCGCCTGCTTGATAGCGGAGGTTCACGCCACTGTCACCTATAGGAATTACAGGAGAGCTAATTAGACCGCCAATACTACTCTGGACGGTTTGAAAGCCAAGGCTGTCATTATAAAGGCGATCGCGGTAGCTGTATTCTAAATTCAAGATGTGGGGATTAATATCGCCTAATTCCTGGCGCAATCGCAAACTTGCCCGCAAATTCTCGTCTACTTTGTTTAAGTCAAAACTGGTTAATTCACCAGCACCTTGGAGTGTGGCGCGTGGACTTAAAACAGCATTGAGCCTTGTAGTCACACCAAATAACGCAGCTACATCACTGGTACCTTCTTGAAAGGCTTTTTGCACAAATAGTTGTGGCGTGATTCGCAAACGTGTCTGTTCGTTATCAATTGCTGTAAAGCCCCGTTCGACAAACAAACCACCACGCCTATCCCCGTCAAAGCCGGGGGAAACGATAAATGGTGAGGCATCCCGTTCAAAACGGTCAATGGTTTGTCGATCTACGGGAATGGGTAAGGTGAATTTTTGGTCAAATACTAAACGTTGTCCCCGTGTAGTGATGGTTTCTACTAAAGGGGACTCCCGGGTCGAAGTTACTTTGGATGCCCGTAACTCTAGTTCTGGCGGTGAAAATGGGTCATTGGTGATCCGCACATTCTCTGCTTGCCAACCTCGCGGATAAAACTCAATCCGTTCAGCTTCAAATCTTAGCCGCCTGACTTCACCCCCAGCTGTTGGTGCCGGGACATTGCTAGCGCCTGCTGTACCACCTGTGGTAAAGTCAATTCCCCCTGGACTGCTGATCCCAGTCAGAGGCTGATTGGCTCTGACGCGATCGCTTAGTGGACGCGGGGGTACTCCACCTGCTGTCAACTCATTAGGTGTAAAAGCCAAGTCTGTTTGGGCTGAGGGTACGAAGATTTCCCCACTGCCATTTTCCAGTTCTCCACTATCTTGGATGAAATTATAGGTAAAGCGTTGTCCCCGCAATATTTGATCCCCACGTGTTAATGCCACGTTACCTTCGCCGACGGCGATCAAGTTGTCTAAATTTACTTGCAGGCGATCGGCATCTACTACAGCTCCATCAAATCGCACCACCACATTACCTTCAGCAGTGATAATTCGCCTTTGTTCGTCATACTCTTGCTTATCTGAGATGACTTCGACAATTCTTTCTCTTACTGGCGGTGTCGGTGTTGGCTGTTGAGCTTGTGGGGTGGGTGATTGAAACTCAATAGTGGTAGGAGTGGATGTTTCGTTTGTGGAGTTGCGAGACTTGAACTCTATAGTATTTTGTACTGGTTGCGAACTCGGTACATAATCGGGATTATCTCCGATAAGATTGATGCTTTCGGGAATTTGCTGTGTTTGTGGGGTTACTTGTTGCGCTACGACTTGCCCAGTGGGTATGGTTTTGGGCTGGTCAACCTGCTGCATGGAATGACCAACTTTCTGGGGTTGACCCAAATTTGCGGCACTTTTAGAGGCAGTAAGCTCATCTCTACCCTGAAATAATGGAGCGGACGCGGGCATAGTCAATGGGGCAAGTAGCGTCATTGGAGTTTTTTCCGCATCCAATGACGCTACTTGACCCAAGTTAGCGGATTGCTTTCCCTCGCTCCCCTGAGAAGAATAGGCTTTCTGCCGACTTTTAGTGAGGGGAGAAAATTCTGCTGGGAAGGTTTCTGGTGTACTGGGTGTGGCTAGAGTTTTGGCAGATACTAAGTTATCCTTAGTGGCATTGATGGGAATTGACAGATGCAAAGAACCTTCACTCTCTCCCACATTTGAGATTTGTGGCGTTTCCCGTTGTGGCTCTTGGGTAACAGTATGAGTTTCTACAACTGAGTGAAACTGCGGTTTACTAACGTATGCAATAGAATTTGCTGATTGTACTGGTTCAAGCGCAGGAAGTGGTGCAGGTGGCAGAACTGGATGAAGCATATCTGGGCAAATCGAGCTAAACAAATAGCCAATTGATAGCCGGAAGGATGAATTTACCTTTTGCCTTCCGACTTTTGCTGTCTGCCTACATGTAGCAAGCTGCCAAAAGAAGGAGGTTCGGTGTTTTCCGTCTTCCGGCAGTTGTAGATGGATAATTTGTCAAAATCCTACTCTGAATCCCGACGTCCGGGGTTACGAGCTGGATCGTTCGACAAAAATCCGAAGACGAAAATAGCCACAAAGAAGGCAACAACAATATAAACAGTGATTTTTAAAGCCAGCATAGAAATATCTCCAAAGGGTGTGAGAAAAAAGCTTCTCTCTCAGTATCTGCCATGCAGAAAAGATAGCTACTTTATATTACCGAAATCTCGACCCTTTTTGAGATGACTCTGGCAAGAGTAGATAACTACCTCGTTGAATCCTCATGGAGATCGCAGCGAGGTTGGCTATGTATCTAGTGCTGAGGTTTGCTTAACTGGTCAATGCCCCTAAGTTATTGTTGACTGGTTACTCTTGTGACGTTTACTCACGGGGGAAGTTTCCCATCACTATTGTTTTTCTCTACAGTCTGCCATTTCTGTTCGCCAAATTGCCACCAAGATTTCCCTAGCTCTATGATGCTACTAAATTCTTGCTAATTCGGCTTTTGATGACTCGTGCAGGCGCACCTACAGCCACAGAAAACGGGGGAATATCTCTGTTGACAACCGTTCCGGCGCCAATGACGCTGCCTTTGCCGATAGTAACACCATCCAGTACAGTCACCCCATGCCCTAACCAACAGTCATCTTCAATCACAATTCCCTTACGAGTTACTCCTTGCAATCTCATGGGTTTTGTCGGGTCAGTAAATTTATGGGCATTAGCATATATTCCTGTATGGGCTGCTATCATACAGTGCTTACCAATTTTGATATCTCCAGGCCCAGCAATACAGACATTAGGAGCGATGAATGTTGCATCATCAATGTATAGGCAAGTGTCTTCTAAACAACCGATATCAACGTAACGCTCAATTGCCACTCCATTTCCCAGATAAATTTTATTATTTTGATGTCCTTGGGCATCTATACGTACACCTTTGAAAATGTACACTCCACTGCCAATTTCAATGGCAGAAGTACCCAGGAATTCCACACCATTTTGGATATAAACTGAGCTACCCATCCGAGCAAAAAGCCTACGATATACCAGATTACGTAGTTTAGGGCCAAGAGCAATTGTGGGAATATCCCCTAACAAAGTGGTGAGCAATAATTCTTGGAATCGCTGCCATTTTGAGGAGTATCGCTGGTTATTCATGATTAAATAGCTCTCAGATAAAGTATTTCAGATCGAAGATATGTTGGGAATGTATCCTGACTTCTGGTAGTGCTAATTATCCTGATATTTTAAAATTGATAAATGTGGTTTTTACGGATACAAAACTTTCCGCGATTGTTTAGATAGTCTTTTCAGGGAATAGAAAACTCAGATCGAGGTTTGAGTAAGTTAGAAATTCTCTAACTTGAGGCGATCGCATGACATTGATATGCATAATGTGACTCGATTTCCCGGCACATCAATTGCGGTGGCTAATAAAAAACCTTGTACTAATTTTTCTGGATCAGATTCAGCAAAAATGTTGCTATTTGCCAGACTGAACACGCTTGGTGCTAAGGCCAGTTGCTTGCTCGGAGTCAAACGGATGCAGCGCTGGAATCACCGCCTTTGCCGACTATTTAAAACCTGCGTAAAGCCTTTACGAGAATGGCTTTGCTTACCGCTTTTGGCATTCCTCTAATTATTGAGTTCTTAGTTGTGTTGTTATACAAGCAAATCAAAATTAAGGTGGAGTATCACCAACTTCAGCCATCGCATTAAAGTTCACCATCGGTGCAAACAAGTAAGCGCTTCCTCGACTGCGATGACGACTTTCTTGCAACGAATTTCTAGAGTATGCTGCGCTAATCATGTTGCAAACCGATGAGTTACAGGCGAACCAAATCACAATTCCAATTACATGAATGATTTTTCGTGACAGTTGTTTCTAACATTAACACAATTTATTTTTATTGGAACACTTTTAATCAGCAAGTTTTAGGCAATTTTGCTTGCCATGAAAAATTCAAAATTAAAACGACATTATTAATTGCGTACTAATCACAATCAAATGTTTTAATACTTATAAAAAAAAATACATAATATTAAATTAAATATGAGCTAATTTCTGGTACATACTATAGATATTTACCAAGCGATCGCTTTACTGAAAAAACTTGCTACCTTATCTCCGATTATGAGAATTTTATACTGGAGCTAGTTATTTTACTCTCAGCCATAACTAATTTAGTTCCTTGGATTTGATGCTCATCTTTTAAGTTATTTTGTAATCAAACAGTGGTAGCAAATGCTAATACATACAATTGGTAAAAATTGCTGATACTGAATTAATTTAACTAATCGGGCAAAGTTCTGTTTAGTGATATCAATAAGCAAAACTGATATATTATTTCATGCTCTAGATATATATTTCCGGAGTGTATGCCTATTAATATGAAGCATCAGGCTCAAATCTTATATCTGCCCAATTTCCCAACAATAAATTAATTTATTGGTTAATAGCTGAAGTCCACTCAATGGACTGACAATCTGCCATCAAAGGACTTTTACTATTAGTCATAGGTTTATAATCTATGGCGGTTGTTGGTCATGATACAAGATTTGAGGGAGTTGTTTGCCACAGGTATTGGTTATACTCAAAATGAAATTTGCGATACTTTTCCTCAACTATATTCTAAAACAGCTAAAAATTTTAAAGTTTTGAATGAGCTTTTACCTAATAATCCGAAATTTGTAAATCACCCGATCAGGTGATCCAAATGGGTGATGTGTACTCGACACTATCCATTATAAATTTTGGAGAAACTCTAGACATACCTTGCATCGGGGATCACTCTACACGACGAAACCAAACTCATACACTTGGTTCAAATTATGGTTTTAATTAAAGAAATTGTCCAACAAGCTTTAAATACTGGCTATTTGAGTGTTGCAGCCCAAAACCAGATGCAAGTGTTACTTCAAGCTAGTTACGATTCAGATGATTTAGATGCCTTTATTATCTTGCAGCGAGCTGTCGTAGCTGGTGATGTTAAACAAGAGTCACGTACTCAAAAACTCTCATCCCACAGCAAGGATACTGCATCCAATATCAAACTTGCTTATCAAATAGCAGCAGAGATTGCTTTTGCCGCAGCAGTTGCGCTAACGATGCCTCAAAATAAGCAAGATCAACCTTCTTTAGGCACGTAAAAATATATTAGATTTGCTAAGGTAATTAGGGGCATTCGGCTTGTGCTTTTGGAGATAGACGATCAAACAGAAGTATATCTCCAAGTACCCCTGAATATAGATACAATCAATACTTATTTCTTTAATTTTTTGCCTCCAGCGATCGCCTATTCTTAAATTGCTTGTTGCCTCACTTTGTTTATGTCAAAAAAGTGAAGCTAATTACTGTTATAATTTACATGATTAGGTAAATTGTGTAGCTTAAATCACAAAAAGCTTAAGAAAAAATTAAAAAATTGTCCAAAATACTTAAACATATCAAGCTTTTTTCTGAAGCAGTAGCTCTTCCCGGGCAGGGAAGTTATGCGGTAGCTGAGTTTTCACGGTAATTGCTAGCTGAAGTTGCCAGTGAAATTAAAATTGTTGAGATTTAGTTAAATATTACATGCTAGATAATGATTAAATTTTCATATACTCAGTATATACCTGAGGGGAACGCATAGACTTAGAAATGCCCTTAGTGTAAACTTTACCAGCGATGGAAAGAATCACTCTCAATGCTTAACAAAGTCATCGCAATTTTACAAACACAGTAGAAAGAATTGGCAACATTGGGTAAAGACAGTAAACAATAACCGTATCTACACTTGGAGTTTTGCCAATCTATGCAGCCAATTCGCACCTTCAACGTCTCTCCTTCACTACCGCAGCGACTCGAACCTCTGCGGCGACTAGCATATAACTTGCACTGGGATTGGAACGTTGAGACTAAAGATTTATTTCGTCGTTTAGACCCCGATTTGTGGGATTCTAGCCGTCATAACCCCGTATTGATGCTGGGTACTATCAGTCAGGGGCGGCTTTTGGAAGTTGTCGAAGATGAAGGCTTCCTAGCCCAAATGGATCGAGCTGATCGTCAGTTAGAAGATTATCTGCAAGAGCGTACTTGGTATCAGAAACAACGCAGCCAAAAGCCCAAAGAATGCTATGCCTATTTTTCAGCTGAATTTGGATTGGTAGATTGTTTACCAATTTATTCTGGTGGCTTGGGTGTTTTGGCGGGGGATCACCTGAAATCTGCTAGCGATTTAGGGTTACCGCTTGTGGGTGTGGGCTTACTATATCAGCAAGGGTACTTTGCCCAATACCTGAATGCAGATGGCTGGCAGCAGGAACGCTACCCCATCAATGATTTTTATAATATGCCTCTGCACCTGGAACGCAATCCCGATGGTTCAGAACTGCGGATTGCCGTAGATTATCCAGGACGCAAAGTGTATGCCAGAGTTTGGCGTGTACAAGTGGGAATGGTGCCGCTATACATGCTGGACACCAACATTGAACCGAATAATCCTTACGACCACGACATCACAGACCAATTGTATGGTGGTGATATCGATATGCGGATTCACCAGGAAATCATGTTGGGAATCGGTGGTGTCCAGATGTTGAAAGCATTGGGATATAATGTCACCGCCTATCATATGAATGAAGGTCATGCGGGATTCTCGGCTTTAGAGCGTATCCGCATCCTGATTCAGGAAGAAGGGTTGAGTTATGCCCAAGCTAAACAAGTGGTAGCTTCCAGCAATATCTTTACCACTCACACGCCAGTACCAGCAGGAATTGACTTGTTTGCTCCCGATAAAATTTTGTATTATTTGGGTTACTATGCCGAAATCTTCGGCTTGCCCAAAGAACAATTTTTAGGGCTGGGACGAGAAAATACTGGTGATTTATCAGCGCCCTTTAGTATGGCTGTATTGGCCTTGAAGATGGCAACATTTTCTAATGGTGTAGCTCAGTTGCATGGTGTTGTGTCGCGGCAGATGTTCCAGGGATTATGGAAAAAGGTACCAGTAGAGGAAGTACCAATTGCCGCTATTACCAACGGTGTCCATGCCCGTAGTTGTGTCGCTAAGTCAACACAGGAGTTATACGATCGCTACTTGGGGCCCAATTGGTCATCAGCACCACCAGATAGCCCATTGTGGGAGCGGATGGATGCGATCCCCGATGAAGAGTTGTGGCGGAATCATGAACGCTGCCGCTTAGATATGATTTTGTATGTGCGAGAGCATTTAGTCAAACATTTACGCGATCGCGGTGCTTCCGCCTTGGAAATTGATCAAGCTCAAGAAGTGCTAGATCCCCACGTTTTAACCATTGGCTTTGCTCGGCGTTTTGCCACTTACAAACGCGCCACTCTCTGGATGCGTGATTTGGAACGCATTAAGCGGATTTTATTGAGTAATAAAAACCGAAAAGTGCAATTTGTGATTGCTGGTAAGGCTCACCCTAAAGATATTCCAGGGAAAGAACTCATCCGCGACATCAATCACTTTATCCGCGAACATCACTTGGAAAAACAAGTAGTGTTTGTTCCCAACTATGACATCCACATTGCTCGGTTGATGGTAGCTGGTTGTGATATTTGGTTAAATACACCACGTCGTCCACGGGAAGCTTCTGGTACCAGTGGGATGAAAGCAGCCATGAATGGACTACCAAATTTAAGCGTTCTCGATGGCTGGTGGGATGAAGCTGATTATGTCCGCACTGGTTGGGCAATTGGACACGGTGAAAATTACGACGATCCTAATTATCAAGACGAGGTAGAAGCTAACGCTCTCTACGAGTTGCTAGAGAAGGAAGTTGTACCTCTGTTTTATGATCATCAGGATGTTGATGGTTTGCCTAGATCATGGGTGGCCAAAATGAAAGATGCAATTCGCTTGAATTGTCCTTTCTTTAATACAGCCCGCATGGTAAGGGATTATGCACAACGGGCTTATTTCCCCGCCAGCGATCGCTATCATATCCTGACTGCTGATAACTATGCCCCAGCTAAAGAATTAGCTATTTGGAAAGCAAAACTGAGCGAACACTGGTTCAACATTAAAATCAAAGATATTGATGTATCGACAGATGCCGATATTGAAGTTAACCAAACCGTGGCCGTTAAAGCCAAGGTTGACTTAGCAACTTTGACAAATGATGATATCCGCGTTGAGCTCTACCAAGGTGCAATTGATGCCAATGGTGAAATTGTCAATGCTGTGCCAGTAGTCATGGATTACCAAGGACAGGATGCACAAGGATTGAGTGTTTACACGGCTAACATCACCTACACTACCTCTGGTTTACAAGGTTTGTCTTTACGTGTGCTACCACAACATCAACACTTGTCTAGTCCCTATGAGCCTAGGTTAATTGCTTGGGCAGAATGAGATAAGTGTAGTTGTTCTTGAAGCGTCCCGAAGGTTACGGGAGTAGGGAATCTAGATATTCCCACTACTCCCTATTTTCTGAGGAATGACGATGTAACCAGTGGTGCGATCGCCTAGTACTAGGTTACGTTGTTCACCCCAGTACCACCAATGGGCGGCGACATAAGCGCAGATGAGGCTGTCTAGTTTGTCTTCGGCTGTTTTGAGTGCTGCGCCTGTGGTGGGGATCTCGGAATTAAAGGAACCACAGAGGCGCAGAGGAGCCACTGCGGTGGACGGGTTCCCCGGCATAAAGCAAGTGGCGTGACACAGAGGGGGAGTCAGAGATGGCAGAATATCAACAATGAAATTGTAGAGTTTAATTAATTCTAAGCGACGCTCACTGAGGCGTCCTTTTTTATATTTGAGAATACGTTCTAAGTGGAATAAATTTACTATTGCGGGATGGGGAAAAACTTCTATTTGATATCTGCCTGGTTTTTGGGGATCAATGACAGGTGCATGGGCAAATCCACGAGATTCTAATTCTAAGCCAAAGTTGATGGTGCGTTCTGCGAAGGGGAGATTTTGATTAGCTGGGTAGCATCCGGCGTGATATTTACCAAAGTATTTGTGAGTGAGTTTGTCGGGGAGACGACTCCCTGTAGCGTTGGGGATCAAGGTGGGTGCATCTACGGCAATGAGGGCAGGTTCTTCTGGTTGTACCCTTTGATCAATCCAAGTGAGGATGTCTGCAATAAATTCTAAACGGTCTAAATCTAGTATTTGTAGTTTTCCTGCGATTAGTTCTAAGCAGCATAAACCGCTTGGTTGCGATTTCCAGCCTAAATCAATGCCAATAAATTTCATTACTGTTTATTTATGTGCGTTCTTATTATCACATTTCTTTATAAAATATTTTGGAAAGAATATAGCAATTACCAAATTTCACAACAGGTTGTCATGTTTCTAGTTAACACGCTCGTATGATGAAGAAAGTGGCGATCGCCCTCTTTAATTTCCTCTCCAGTTTGGATGGATTTTCTCACAGCAGACGCATATGCATACGGTAATTACACCTGAAAAAATCGAGATGCCACCAGGTGCGGTGTTAAAACTTTTGGGAAACTGGCAAGATTATCAAGTACTGAGTCAGCAACTAGGCGATCGCGCCTGTCCCCGGATCAAGTATCGACCTGGAGAGATTTTGCTGATGGCACCGCTACCAGAACATGGAAGAGATGCGAGTTTATTGGCGGATATTGCGAAGGTGTTGTTGGATAATTTAGAGCAAAGATATGACTCATTTACACCTATTACCATGAGTTTGCCTCTGGTTAGCGGCATTGAGCCTGACTATTGTTTTTATATTGAAAATTGGAGAGCCGTAGTAGGTAAGAACCGTATCGATTGGCAAAATGACCCTCCACCAGATTTAGTGATTGAGGTTGATGTTACTAGTTATACTGATATTCATGACTATCTCCCTTACAAAGTGCCAGAGGTTTGGCTGTTAAAAAATAAGCAGTTGTTAGTTTATAGATTGCAGGGTGAAAATTATGTAATTACACAAAGCAGTTACTTTTCTCATGTTTCCGAAATTGTGCAGCAATGCTTCCAAATTGCCAATGAACAAACAACCAGTGAAGCTATTAGGTGGTTAAGAAACTTGTTGCGTGGGTAATTCTCTTGCAAATTTAAAACACCTAAGTAGGTCGGCGCAAATAAAGTTCACCAGTGAGGATTGAGCTTAACGGCGATCGCGTTTTAGTTGCCAGAGTGCTTTTTCTACGCACCAATCAACGCTGCGATCGGGATTGCGGTTTTGTTCATATTTCACCAATCTCTCTGCTGCGGCGGCATCACCGTGAACTAGAGTCAAAAGTTTATGCCAATTGCCTGTCTTGGGGATGTTGTTTTGATACTTGTGCCTTTGCCTGGGTTTGTGTTGGTGTATTGATTTCTTTCTGGTGGTGTAGTAGCGTCCTTGAGTTTTATTACCTTGTAAGACCAGAAAAGCCAGCCACAAGGTGAATGACATGAGCAATACCCAGAAAATGAGAATTACAGGATGCATCGAAATTTAGATGTAGATGTTTAATTCCACCATGCGGCGAATTTCTCATCCAGACATCGGGAAAACCTCTCATTTGCAACTTCACAGCCGCTTCATGAAAAAGATGCGCGTTGCTATGAAGAGTGCTGAGTTAAAAAACCGCCCACACTTCGGCAAGGCTCAGTGACCACAAGGGACGGGGCTTGTACCGAGTGCGAAAGTCCTTCCTTCTTCTTCTTTTGACTCAGCACTCAGCACTGAGTAAGGTAAAAGCTACCCAGTTATGATTTAAAGAGTTAGCAAAAGCGCTAATGTCTAATGACTACTGACTGATGACTAAAGTGAAATTTATGGGCAAGCAGCGTGTTCTTTCTGGAGTTCAACCAACGGGTAATTATCATCTAGGCAATTATTTGGGAGCCATTCGCAACTGGGTGGAAGGTCAGAGCGAATACGAAAATTACCTCTTCGTGGCAGATTTACACGCGATTACAGTGCCACACGACCCCACACGGTTAGCGTCTGATACCTATACCTTGGTAGCGCTTTATCTAGCTTGTGGACTGGATTTAAATCACTCCACTATTTTTGTGCAATCTCACGTCTCTGCCCACAGCGAACTTACCTGGTTGTTTAACTGCATTACACCTTTAAACTGGTTGGAAGACATGATCCAGTTCAAAGAAAAGGCCGTCAAGCAAGGTGAAAATGTAAATGTTGGCTTGTTGGACTACCCAGTGCTAATGGCTGCTGATATTTTGCTGTATCAAGCCGATAAAGTACCAGTAGGTGAAGACCAAAAGCAACACTTGGAACTAACAAGGGATATTGCCGCCCGGTTTAATCACTTGTTTGGTAAAGACCAGCCAATAATTAAGTTACCAGACCCTTTAATTCGTAAGGAAGGGGCAAGGGTGATGAGTTTGGCGGATGGTACACGCAAAATGTCTAAGTCTGATCCTTCTGATTTAAGCCGCATTAATTTACTAGACTCACCAGAGCAGATTCAATATAAAATTAAACGCTGTAAAACTGATCCAGTTCGGGGTTTGACTTTTGATGATCCAGAGCGTCCAGAGTGTAATAACTTGTTAACGCTGTATATGTTGCTATCTGGGAAGACCAAGGAAGCAGTAGCCGCAGAATGTCAGGATATGGGCTGGGGACAATTTAAACCATTGTTGATAGAAACAACAATTAATGCATTAAAGCCCATCCAAGAAAAATATCAGTCAATTATGGAGGATCAAGCTTATCTAGAGTCTGTATTACGCCATGGACGAAAAAAAGCTGAGGCGATCGCTAATCAAACTCTGGCACAAGTAAAAGCCGCTTTGGGCTATTCTACGCCTCTATAAGGTTTTCGCTTTTGGGTGTAATTCGTTATACCCTTTTAAAAAACCCAGACATTAATCTTATGCAGGAAACCCAAAGTGTCACAGCCCCGAATTACTTTCGTAGAGCCGTGCAAGCGGGTAAATTTTTAGTGACTGCCGAAGTAGCACCCCCGAAAGGGGGAAACCCCGCTCATATGATTGCCATGGCGGCGACCCTTAAGGGGAGGGTTCATGCCGTCAATATTACCGATGGTAGCCGCGCCGTAATGCGGATGTCTTCTTTAGTAGCATCGGCGATTTTATTGCAAAATGGCATTGAGCCAATTTGTCAGATTGCTTGCCGCGATCGCAACCGCATTGGTCTACAAGCAGACCTCATGGGCGCTCATGCCTTGGGTATCCGTAATATATTAGCTTTGACTGGTGACCCAGTGAAAGCAGGCGATCACCCAGATGCTAAAGGTGTGTTTGACTTGGAATCTGTGCGACTATTGCAACTAATTCGGAAGATGAATCAGGGCGTTGATTGTAATGAGAAATCCTTGACAGATGGCGCGACAGATTTATTTGCTGGTGCGGCGGTAGATCCGCAATGTGCTAGTTGGTCAGGCTTACAAAGTCGATTTGAACGCAAAATTGCAGCAGGAGCGCAGTTTTTTCAAAGTCAATTAATTACAGACTTTGAGCGGCTAGAAAAGTTTATGGATACGATAGCTTCTGTTCATAAAAAACCGATTTTGGCAGGAATTTTTCTGTTGAAATCGGCCAAGAATGCTCAGTTTATTAATCGGTGTGTTCCGGGTGTCAATATTCCCCAGCATATTATTGATAAGTTGGCACAGGCAAAAGACCCCCTTGAGGAAGGAATGAAAATTGCCGCCGAGCAAGTACAAATTGCACGGCAATTATGTCAGGGTGTCCACATGATGGCAGTCAAGCGGGAAGATTTGATTCCCCAAATTTTAGATTTGGCTGGGGTAAAAATGGTAGAAGAGTGATATTTTCTTCCCGCAGGACATGTATATGAGAAATAACTTTTGCAGCCTGCACCAACGGGCGAAATGCCCATCCTCAAAGAAAACTCTCAGCATTAATATACTTAACCTCAACCACTTCCCTTGTGGGGAAGTGGTTGGGTGAAAGATTACTTAGCACCCATCTCAAACACTGCACTACGCAAGAAATCAACCCTTTGCTCAAACTCCCATCCTTTGATTGTATTCACAAAGTTGTCTGTTTCAGATGGTAATTGATAGTCAGAAGGTACTTGGATAATCGTACCTTGTTCCATCCCTTGAGCTAGTCTGAGCCATACGTCTAACTTAGCGCTAGAACTTAAAGCATTATAGGTGCGGCTAATATCAGTATTTGCACAAGCAACGATGTCACGTTGTGCTTGCAGTTGTTGTTCTTTGGGCATTGCCTCAATTTGATCAACTAAAGCTGCTGCGGTTTCTTGTACAGATGGTTGATTGGTGGGGATCAAATTATCTTTGATATCCAGATAGCCGTACCACAGTAAACCTAACTGAGTATCGACATCAAAACGTCGAAATTGTTCTACAGATTTTCTTGCTGTTTCATTGGTAGTGAAGGTCATAAAATCTCCGATGGCTGTCTACATTAGCAGTTGCTTATGTCATTTATTAGCACCTGCTTTATAAAATTTAATCAATTGACTATCAAAGATTAACCCTGCAAAAGACAGAAATAGATACCTTCACAGAGACCAGTGAAACTTATGACTACTGAAGGATGGCGAGTATTAAGTCTAAATTTTGTGCTGTATTTGCAAGCTTTGTAAAATATAACTAGATAGCTCACAAAATCCTTCCCCTTCAGCCATTTTCTGCGATCGCACCGACAACTGGCAGCAAATTACTTAGTCCACTCACCCACCCAGTAGAACGCCCGGTAACAATCAATACTTTAATATCATTTGCGGCTAAATCTTCTAACGCTTGCAGCAACGCCGCCGAAAATTTACCTCTGCGAGTTAGCGTACCATCCATATCTGTGGCAACTAGGCGGATATTACTCAAGTCGGTAGATGCGGCTTGAGTAAGTTGTCTGAGAACAGGAAAATTTCTGTGTATATACATATACAGTTTCCATAAAGCTGTAAAAAATAATCATCTTACAGCTAAATGGCATTCAGGATTTGGGCATCCTAAAGATAATAAATCAACTGTTTCTGTTTGTATATTTACCAACCATGCTAACTTCCATGTTTCTTGCCCAATCCTCTGGGTCGCAGACAAAAAAGATTTCCCAACAAATTATCGCTAATGAATCTCAATTACCACCACTTTTGGTGATGACTTCTGGTGGACTGGCTTTAGCGGTGATTGGTTTAATTATATGTAGCAAACTTCAGCTAGATAAATTAGAGAAAAAACTTAAATTTGAACAATTCCGGACGCGAGAACTAGAGAAAAAATTTAAACTAGCGCTGGAAACTATTCGCAAAATGGAAACGAATCCCGACTTGGTAAACTCACGGGACTTTAACTTAGACTATCTGCGGATGCGGATGTCAGAAGAGGTGTTTCATTTTGCGATCGTCAATCAAATGAAAATTAAGGTTAAAGATAAAATTTCTCAAGCATTGCGTCCAAATCAAGCCCAGCAAGGAATTGTCGGCATTGCCAGCAGCACTGGACGGCAGGTAGATGAAATTTTTGATGTAGAATATGAGACCGGCGCTGGTGCAAATGCAGCTAAACGAGTGCTGTTTCGCATTCAAATCCGGTTAATGAAGTTACCTACACAAGCAACTTCTGCCACCATCAGCCAAATTATTGATTGTATTGAAACTTATCTTAGCCCGATTGAAGGTGAGGATACTTGGCAACCAACAATTCAAGGAAGAATTGCCTATATGCATTGGGATCAAAAGGCTAAGCCTACGCCCTTACTGGTGCTGGAACAATCTAATGAAGGTGTAAATGTAACTTTTCGCACGAGTCGCCAAGCAAATGTTGCCGCACAGCAGAAGCCTTCTGGAGGTAAAAGGTAAGGGTAGGGAACAGGTGACAGGCTTCGGCGTGAGCGTCAGCGTTCGACACGCCGAAGTCCGAACGGTGACAGGTGACAGAAAAATCATTTGTGTAATTAGTTCTGTTTGAATACTTAATAGTTATGGGTGATGAATTATGGTTTTTCGCTGATAATGGCACTTTGGGAATTACGCACTAAAATACCATCTTCCATTTCCACGATGCGATCGGCTATGTCCAAGATGCGGTTATCGTGAGTGACTAACAAGATAGAAGTTCCTTGTTCTTTCGCCAGACCTTGCATGATTTCCACAACATCGCGTCCCGATTGTTTGTCCAAAGCTGCCGTTGGTTCGTCTGCTAGCACCAGTGGGGGACTATTGACTAGGGCGCGGGCGATCGCTATTCTTTGTTTTTGTCCGCCAGAAAGACTGTCTGGGTAATAACTAACTCGTTCTTCTAAACCAACAGCCCCCAGCATGGCTTCTGACTTGGCGATCGCTTCATTTTGAGTGATATCGTTATTTAATTCCACTGCCATCTGCACATTTTGCGTAGCAGTTAAGAATCCCAACAAGTTGTGAGCTTGAAAAATATAACCAATATTACGCCGAATTTGCACCAATTTATTCTGACTAGCGCCAAACAGTTCTACACCTAAAAATTTCAGACTTCCCTCTTGTACAGACCGCAAACCACCAATCAAACTCAGTAATGTTGTTTTACCTGAACCTGATGGCCCAGTCATAATGACAATCTCTCCCGGATAAATTTCTAGGTTAATGTCAAATAAAATCTGTTTTTTTAGTGCGCCTTTGCCGTAGTAGTGGTTGAGATTTTTAATGGCAATTACAGGTTCTTGGTTCATGATTAAGTGTTCTTGGTTACAAGTGAGTAATTCGATCCTTAAAATATAGCTAAAGCCTTCAATACTAACTAAAGTAATATTTTACATTGCTGAAATTAAATTAATTAAAATCAATTGTTTAATATTAATTAAAAGATATCTGCTGGATCGGCAGAGCGTAATTTACGTACAGCAATAACACCAGAGACAAAACACATAATTATTGTCAAAATTAACACGGTTAGTGCCCGACTAAAACTCATGAAAACTGGTAGTAATGTAGCTTCTCTAGCCCTAGAATACATAAGCATTGAAAAAAGCCATCCAGGAATATATCCTAAGCAGGCTAACAACAATGCTTCTTGGAGTATGACAATTAATAAATATTGTTGTGTATAACCTATTGCCTTTAAAGTAGCGTACTCAGATAAATGATCGGAAACTTCCGTATAAAGTATTTGATAAACAATCACTGTTCCTACAATGAAACCCATGATTGTCCCTAAAGTGAAAATAAATCCAATAGCTGTGCTACTTGCCCAATAATTCCGCTCAAAGTCAATAAACTCTTGCTTAGTTAAAACATTGATATCTTGGGGTAAATAATTCCGCAATTGTTGGGCGACAATATAAGGATTAGCTCCAGGATTTAATCTAATTAGTCCAATGTCAATTAATCCGCGCTGACGGTCAGTGAATATCCTCAAAAAATTAATATCACTGGTAATTAAATTACCATCCGCCCCAAAAGATGCACCTAAAGTAAATAATCCTTCTACTCTAACTCGCCTTCTTCTTACTTCTGCTGTTAAGGTTTTTCCCTGATCTAATTCAGCAGCAATTGGGCCATACTCTTGCCTGGAGGAACGGTCAAATAAAACTACATCCGGCAGTTTTAATCTGGATAAATTCTCCTGAACTCCAGGCAAATCAAACAGATTATCTTCTGGATTAATCCCAAATATGAGAATGCTACGAGGGCGACCTGTTACCGGATTTCGCCAACTTGTATAATCCAAATATATGGGATGTACTGATTTGACTGCTTGTAATTCTAAGGCTTTATACAACCGCCTTTGAGAAAAAGTTTCCATTGCCAGCACGGCGTTGGATTGCCTATTAATTAAAACAATGTCACCCTTTAAGCTACTATGTAACCGCACGTTACTATAATAAAGTGCATCCCGAAAACCAATTTGCATGAACATCAGAATATCGGCAAAGGCAATTCCTGCCAGAGCCACGGCTAGGCGAGTTTTTTCTCGCGTCAATTGTAGCCACGACAAAGGAATTTTACGAGTCATTTTCTCATTTTGATAGGCTATTACAATTCGTAATTCGTAATTCGTAATTCGTAATTACGGGAAGTTAAATTGGTGTTACTGCTTAATTGGAATTTAATTCTCTATTAATTTCAGCAATTACCTTGGCATTGGTGAAACCAGAAACTCGCTGGCTATCTTCTGCCAGCAAGGCAATTTTGACTTCTACGACTCTGGCATCTATATCTGCTACTGGGTCTATACTCAATACATCTTTTTTGCCAATTTTTCTGCCAATTTCGGTAACAGTTCCCTTTAATTGCCCGCTAAATGCCCCATTCTCGCTGGTGATGGTAGCAGTTTGACCTATACGTACTTGAGAAATACTATCTTCAGGAACTTCAGCAATGACCATCATCTGGTCAGTTTGGCCGATTTCAACAATACCATTAGGACTGATAGCTTCTCCTGATTTGGTGTGAATTGCTAAAATTTCTCCAGCAATTGGTGCTTGGACGTAGCTTAATTTTAGTTCTGCTTCTGCTCGTTTGACATTAGCGATCGCATTACTAACTTGAGCTTGTCCTCTTTGCATATCAGTAGGACGAAATTCTACAAGTCGGTTCAGTCTGGCTTTTTCTTCGTCAATTTGCCTTTGCAAAGTTGCAAGAGTCTTATCACGGTTAACTCTGGCTTCAATTAACTGTTGTTGCAAAGTGGCTAAAGTTGCTACTTGGTTGGCTCTAGCTTCGGCGAGTTGCTGTCTTAGAGTTGCCTGTACCTGCCTCAGGTTGGCTTGACTTTCAATAACTTGCTGATTAGAAGTTACTGCACTGAGTCTTCTTCTGTCCCGTTCTTGCTGAGAAATAGCACCTTCTCGGTACAACATTTCATAGCGTCCAGCATCAACTTGAGCATTGCGCTGTTCGGCTTGGATGCGAGTAATTGTTGCTCTTAAACTATCTTGTTGTCCTCTAAGTTCAGCTTCTAAGCGATTCACTGTTGCTTGTTGAGCCAGTTTTTCTCCACTTAACTGAGCGGCTATCCGAGCAATCATTGCTTGTTGAGCATCCCTTTCTCCGTTTAACTGGGCTTGTATACGGGCAATAATTGCTGTTTGAGCTTCAATATCTCTTGGTGAGCCAACTTTTACTTGGGCGAAATTAGCCCGAGCTTCTTGCAGTCTGGCTTTTGCTTCTTCCAATGCTGCTAGTTGGGTATCATGGTTATCTAAAATTGCAATCACTTGGCCTTTTCGTACCCGCTCTCCCTCTCTCACAAAGATTTGCTGAACTCGTGACGCAGATTGCAATCCAGCCGCAGGAGCAGACAGTTTCAAGACTTCTCCTCGTGGTTCCAAACGTCCTACAGCACTAATACTGTTGGTAACTGGTTTTACGGGTATAGACGGGCCTAGTTTTTTCAGCTGTTCAACTTTAGCTGTAGTTAGTAGCCCAGCAGCGATAACAATTGGCAGGGCTACAGCGATACCCCACCAAATCTTAGGTTGTTCCGGATCAAGTAGCAGCTCTCTTGAGCTTGGCTTCTCAGTCACCCTTGACATGGTTATTGCCCACTTTTTGAATTGTGCTGATGGAAGGAAAAAAGCGAATTAGGGGTAATTAGATTCAGTCAAACAGTTTTTAGTAAATAGCAAGCTGATAATCGCGGGAGCATCCCAAATGTGCAAGTTTATTTAAACATGGGATTGTAACGTATCCCAGAGATTGAATAAACTAACCGCAAAGGGCACAAAGGACACAAAGTTAAGAGGGTTCAAAATTGAGAATTACATCACCCAAATACTATTTCTGTTGGCAACCTGGTATAAATTTAGTAAATATAATCACGCACACAAGTATTTGTGAGTACAACCTCACAAGCATTTTCTCAAACATTAGATAACTTTCTGCCGAATTTTTGAGCAGCTATACCAAACAGTCTCAAAAACTTTCTTGCTTTGGCAGCGAGTATTCAGTCAGTCAGCGACCAACTACAAATGTATATCAAATAGAGCGTTCCTAACATCACAGTTTCCTTAACTTTGTGGTCAACCGATTTGTAGGTTTGTTTGCCTTGATTTATATAGTTTGGATATTTAATCCAAAAACCTGACTACTGTTGTCTAACTCCATTAAACTCTCGTTGAATAAATTCTACATTCATCAGTTACGGAAAAACGTAACAGAACCTACAGATGGGGAGATGAGGGAGTGGGGGAGATTAATAACTCTTTACTCAGCACTCAGCACTCAGCACTCCAAAAGCACTCTTCAGTTGGGTAGGTCAAATAATACTGTGGTCATGTAATTTTCTGCCCAATCTTGACCAAAGGCTTTTTCTAGTACTCGTCGGGTTTTGTCGTTTTGTTGTTGTTTGGTGCAGTAGTTGCGTTGTCCAGCTAAAATTTGCAGCGACTTTTCAGGTGAAACAGGACTAGAAGCGATCGCCTGCTGACAGTGAATGTCTAAAAATTCTTGCACACGCAGGAGAAATATTGTCTCTTCTTCTGGGGAACTGGGACGAACAAAGATGCAAAAATCGGAAAATATATGACCCCATTCTGGTAATTCACGGGGTTGGGAAAAGTTCAGTGCTGTAAGTGCTGTAAGTTGAGTATTATAGGATTCCGGTAAGGTACGTTCTATGTTAACAGGAGATAGGTCGGCGATCGCCGCGCTAATTTGACCTCTACCTCCAACTAAATCGCAGCCAAACATCGGCAGGTCATATTCTGGGCGAGGAAACATGACACAATGCAAAATATCCAACATATTTCCCACCTTTGCTAGTTCCAAGTGCATTTTCCGGAACTGGGGTGTTTGATAGCAGCGATTTTCTATGGTCAGTTTTTCGCCCTCTAGTCTACCTTCTACATATCCCAACTCAGCAGGCAAATGGTAAGGTGACAGATCCAAATGCTTGTGCCATGTTGCTTCAATACAGTCAGCTAGTTGGTGAATTAGGGTATGTTGTTGCTCACGCAGCGAGGGACTAGGAGTAAATGACATCTTTTCATGAGAAATGCTATCTAGTTGTCAGTTTACCGTCTGCTGTGTCACTCCGTTCTTGGTTGCAACATAAGCAAACACTTTTTTGTCTCACGCATCAACGAAGCGATTGCGCAGTTCGTAGTCAGGACTTTAGTCCTGATTTGAGAACTAAAGTTCTCACTACAAACCTTTAATTATTTACCCTGTTCTACTTATTGGATAATTTATTTTCTGGAAGTCCCCTAAATGGCGATGAAATTATTCAAAATTAACTGGGTTTATACTCCAGGACTTACGCAAAATAATGAAAAAACGTTCGCGAAGCTTGCGCGCAGCACATACCACGAAGGACACGTAAAGCCTTCGGCATAGTTTCGCTTACCGCGCAGCGTCTCGAAGAGAAGAGCACGAAGGAAAGAGGGTTTCAGAGAGTTCTTGCGTAAGTCCTATACTCAGCACTTTGCTATAACTTCTTATCTGTGGTTAGTTTTTTCAATGATTAAATATCTCTGCTGAGATAGCAATGGCAATCTGGTTTATCAATTAACGACTCAACTAAAGCGTTTAGGGCTGTAGCTGCGAGTAAGCCACCTCCTAATGTTCCTTCAACAGTGAGCCAAGGTATTTTTTGTTGCATTAATCTACGTTTGGCTGCGGGTGCATGGCTAAAACCAATGGGTAACCCAATGACTAAAGCAGGCTGAATATATTGCTGTTCAATGGCTGCACAGATTTCCAGTAATACTGAGGGCGCATAACCAACTACTAGTACAGAACCTGGGCTGACTTGTTGCACTTTTTCTTGCCATTGCTGACGTTGCCAAAATTCTATTTCAGCCTCTGGGGCGGTGGTGACATGAGGGTTATCAATTAAGGTGAAAATTTGACAGCCTAGGTGAGCTAGTCTTGTCTGATCTAAAGCAGCTGCCACTGTGGGTATATCTACAACAATATCACAGCCTGCTTTGAGGGCTGCCCGACTAGCGCCGATCGCGCCTGGATTCAAGTTGACAAAGGACACCAAACTCACATCACCACAAGCTAATACCAACTGTGCAATTAGGTGTTGTTCAATTTCCGAACGGTGAGATAAATCAGGTAGTAAGCGTTGTAAAGATTCTTGAAAAGCTTCTGCATGATTATGGACTTCCGCATCCAAGCCACTCCACAGTTGTTCTAGTCCTCCCAGTCCAACTTGGGTTTCTACTTCCAGTAACTTGAGTTGGGATAGCACCTCAGCTTGCATAATTTGACAATGGCGATCGCGTCCTAATAAATTTTCTAATGCTGATGCTGTTTGCCGCAGTTGGGAAATTTGCTGCATCACGGTGCGATATTGCTGCTGGAGTTGTGCTGTCAGGGTTTTAGTTGTGTCTGTCTCTGGTTCCACTTCCAAAATGTGGCGAATGTGGTTGAGTTGGAACCCTTGTTGTTTCAGTGCCACAATTCGCTGTAACCTGATGACATCTGTATCTGTATAGAGGCGGTAGTTACTAGGCGATCGCGCTGGATGTGGTAATAATCCTAATTGATGGTAATGTCTCACCATACGTGGTGTAATCCCGCCACCTACGGCATCAGTAAGTTCTTTAATCGTGAATAAACCAGTATTCATTTGTATTAGTGCTTTTCTAGTTTATTGTTTATGTACCCAATAAAGATAATATCGTTCGCTATCCACCCAAGACCTCTCAAAATTTTTGATAGGAGTAATCTTTAAATCATTGTGGTTTGCATTCAGTTGTTTATGTAAAATCAGCAAAATTCTGTTTCTGTGATTTTGACTGTTTAATAGAGTATTAATTTGGTTTAATATTTCGGGTTGTTCGACACTTTGGCGATTTTGATTAAATAAGGTAAAGCTTCCCATTTTTTGCAGTTCAGGATAATAAAATTTACGATTGAGATAACCCGATAATGCAGCCATATTTGCATCTCGACTAGCAACAATAAATTCATTACTTAATTGATATTTTTGCAGATACTGAGCAGTTTCACGGCTTGCAGAAAAGGGGATAACTAAATCTTTAGTGAATCCATAAATTCCTCCAAAGAACTGGATATAAAGGATTAACATCAAGGCAATATGTTGCCATTTCTGAGCAAATTTAAATAAATTAGGTTTAATAGAAAATTTGTTGATTAAAAACGGAGAATCTTGATAATAACTTCCCAGCCATAATGCTGCTATTAGAACTAAATACAAATGACCAAAATGTCGATGCACACCTGCAAATCTCAAGTATGTAAATGCCAATATCACGCAATTTCCTGTAATATAGAAAAAGAGAGCAAATGGTTTCTTAGATAACTTGATTAAAGTTACAGCTACGATAAATAGAACAATTAAATCACAAACAATTAAATCCAGCCATCTTTTGCTTGATGGTATGATTAACAGATAACTACCAAATAATCTACCGATACTTCTTAAGAAATTACGAATATCTAATTGAATTACCCATCCATTATTTAACCCACCATGAAGATAACTATCTGTCGGAGGAGTAATAATATAAATGGATAAAATAAAAGAAAACACGATAATAAAAATACTTAAAAATAAATCATATTTTGGGCTTTGCCTAAAATACTGCTTGCGATGTTCATGATCAAAACAAAATTCGACTAACAAAGTTAATGATAAAGAAAATGATATAAATAAAGCATAAACACTACTATTTGCCAGTAATCCTAATAAAATTGCTAAGTAAGCATAAGTTCTTTTTCTGGATGCAAAAGCTGTACAAAAACCAAAAACAAACAGCATACTAAATGCATAATTTCTCGAAATCAAAAGATATTCATAGAAAGGAAAAAAACCAAAGGAAAAAAGTAATTTTTGTTTATAATTAAAAGGGCTATACAAGCAAAAAATAGCCACATAAGTTATTGCTATAGCTAAATGTAAAATTTGCATGATAATGGGATTATCAGCAATTTTCCTTAGCACTGCCAAAGAAAAGTACCACAGAACAGGATGTCCTTCATAACGAATATTAGCAATTAAATCTCCAAAAGATTGACTATCTCTAACAATCAGCCAGGGATTTAGTTCATCTCGCCACATCGAATGGTTGAGAATACCTATTAAACCCAGTATTGAAAAAGTCATGATAATCAACCAAGCAACATTGAAAGATGACACAGAAATATGATTAGTAATTTTTTTAACTAGCATAATGAGTTCAAAATTTTTGATGAAAGTAGAATTACTGTAGCCTTGATAATGAGATAGTTTACAGTAATTTCCGCCATTTAACATCCTTTATAATTGCGAATTACTAAGGTTTTGGATAATTTTCTAATTGGTCTAAAATTTTAGCGTTTTTCAACGCAGAGGTTTTTCAGAATAATACAGTCTAACCAACTATAGATATGACTTTGATGTTGATTGTATTTTGATGGTGGGAATACTAGGCATATCCTTTCAGGAAGTTGAGTTGGTCATTCAAGTTCCTATTTATCAAGCAGTATCATCAATGAATCTACTAACGAAGAAGCATTATTTCCGCAAAGTTAAAGCTTTCCCATTGCAGCTTGTGCTAATTGTTCCTTTTTTATTGCAAATTTTTGGAGCAGTAAGTTTAGTTGGTTACCTATCTTTCAAAAATGGACAGAAAGCTGTGAACGACCTAGCAGCACAATTAATGGATCGAACCCGCGCTAAGGTAACTCTGCACCTGAATTCTTATTTGTCCATTCCTCACCAAATTAACCAGCTAAATGCTGAGGCGATCGCCATGGGATTATTAGATGTGCGCGATCGCCAAACCATCAGCAAGTATTTCTGGAAACAAATGCAGGTGTATGATTTATCTTACATCGGCATGGGACTGACTACTGGTGAAGGAGCAGGAGCTGGTCGTTATGATGGCAAAACTCTGACAATTGATGATTGGAATGCCGCGTCGCAAAATAATGGTACTACTTACGCCACAGACAACCAAGGTAACCGCACTCGTGTAACTGATACTTATGATTGGAGTAACTTCCAAGAAAGCTGGTATACAGAAACCATGAAAGCAGGTAAACCTATCTGGTCAAGAATCTACATTTGGAATTCTGCTAATAATTCCTATATTAGTGCTTCTGCTGGTCGTCCTATTTATGACACCCAAAATCGTTTATTGGGGATGGTTGGCGCAGATATCCATCTCTTAAAGTTGAGCGAGTTTTTACAACAATTAGATATAGGTTCTACTGGTAAGGTTTTCATTTTAGAGCGAAACGGACTGCTAATTGCCAATTCTGGTACTCAAAAACCTTTTGCTGTCGTCAAGGATGAAATTCAGAGATTACAAGCTACAGATAGCCCTGATGCGACTATCCAAGGTATTGCTCAAAATATTCAGCGAACTTTTAACGGTTTCCAGTCAATTACCACACTTCAAAAACTGCAACTGAATTGGCAAGGGGAAACTTATCATGTACAGATACTTCCTTGGCGTGACCAGTATGGACTTGATTGGCTGGTGGTGGTTAGTGTGCCAGAACAAGCTTTTATGGCTCAAATCAACGCTAATACCCAGACAACAATTTTACTTTGTTTAGGAGCATTAGTAATTGCCAGTATTATGGGTTACTTCACCTCCCGTCGGATTACTCGTCCGATTGGGCGAATTAACAAAGCTAGTCAGGCAATGGCATCTGGTAATTTAGACCAAGCGCTAGACTTAACTAATATTTGGGAACTCAACACACTTGCTCATTCTTTTAATTACATGGCAGGGCAATTGCGCGAATCTTTTGCTGCATTAGAAAATAGTAAGGCAGAATTAGAAGACAGAGTAGAAGAACGCACCACCGAACTCAAAAACGCCTTTGGGGAGTTACAGCGTAGCCAAGCACAAGTTATTCAAAGTGAAAAAATGTCTAGCCTGGGTCAATTAGTTGCAGGTATAGCTCACGAAATCAATAATCCGGTCAACTTTATTCACGGTAATATTACCCATCTGAACACATACACACAAGATTTGCTGCGGATGATTCAGCTTTATCAGGAACGCCATCCCAGTAATGACCTGGAAGTGCAAGCACTAGCAGCAGAAATTGATTTGGAATTCTTAATTGAAGACTTACAGAAGATGCTGTCTTCCATCAAAATGGGAACAGAACGCATTCGTAATATTGTGTTATCACTGCGGAATTTTTCGCGCATGGATGAAGCGGAATTCAAAGCGGTTGATATTCATGAAGGAATTGAAAGTACGCTACTAATTTTGCAACATCGATTGAAAGGCAAGCCAGAATCTCCGGCAATTCAAGTAATACGTCACTACGGTAATTTGCCTGAGGTGGAATGCTACCCTGGGCAACTCAATCAAGTATTAATGAATGTTTTAATCAATGCAATAGATGCTTTGGATGAAGTAAATGTTACAGAAAAATATTCCGGTTTGATTACTATTCGCACTTCCATAATCAAATCGCAATGGGTAGAAATAGCGATCGCTGATAATGGGGCGGGAATACCAGACAATGTGAAAAACCGTATTTTCGATCCTTTTTTTACAACTAAACCTATAGGTAAGGGTACGGGTATGGGTATGGCAATTAGTTATCAAATTATCACTGAAAAACACAGTGGCAAGTTGGAGTGTTTTTCGATTCCTGGTCAAGGGACGGAGTTTGTGATTCAATTGCCTGTCAAACAGCAGGTTGCAAAATGAGTTTTTAAACGCAGAGGTACGCAAGGGTTGACTTTGACATCAATGTCAAGGTTTAAGGTGAGAAAGTCCTTGTTGCTTTAATTTTCATGCTCTACCCCCAGCGTTTTAGCCAATTTACTCAAGAACATGCAGAAACCTTCGCGGCCTTGCTTTGTGGAATACTGTTATTTCTGGGATGGTTCGCCTTGCATCTTGGTTGGTTAGGTTGGGCGCTGCTGCTGTTACCTGCTGCTTATGTGATTGGTGGCTACGCAAGTGCCCGTGAGGGACTGACTACTCTGATTAAAGAAAAAGAATTAGATGTAGATTTGTTAATGATTGTGGCAGCCCTGGGTGCAGCGAGTCTGGGCTTATGGCGTAGGGAATATTATCTAATTATTGATGGGGCAATTTTGATTCTCATCTTTGCCATTAGTGGCGCACTAGAAGGCTACGCGATGCGGCGAACTGAGCGCAGTATCCGCAGTTTGATGAGTTTGACACCAGATACAGCTAGGGTTTTATTTCAGGGAAAAGAAGAAATGCTTCCCATCACTCAACTGAAGGTGGGGGATGAAATTGTTGTCAAACCAGGGGAGCTAATTCCTACTGATGGCATGATTTTATCTGGTTACAGCACCCTCAACCAAGCGGCGATTACGGGTGAGTCTTTACCTATAGAAAAGACAGTAGGTGATGAAGTTTTTGCAGGTACGCTCAACGGTTATGGGGCATTAAAGTTGCAAGTACACAAACCAGCGTCAAGCAGCTTGATTCAACGTGTGATTCGATTGGTAGAACAAGCACAGACGGAAGCGCCTCCTTCTCAACAGTTTATTGAGCGATTTGAACGGATATATGCACGGGTAATTGTTATAACTGGGATATTGCTGGTATTTTTGCCGCCCTTTATTTGGGGCTGGAATTGGGAAACAACAATTTATCGCGCCCTGACTTTTTTGGTGGTAGCCTCTCCCTGTGCGCTGATGGCAGCAATTATGCCCACGCTGTTGTCGGGAATTGCCAATGGTGCCAGACAAGGGATTTTATTTAAAAATGGAGCGCAGTTAGAGAAGATTGGCAAAGTGCGAGCGATCGCCTTAGATAAAACTGGTACTTTAACTACAGGACAGGTACAAGTATCTCAGGTTATTGTTAGTAGTGAATATTCGCAGGCTGAAGTGTTAAAAGTAGCAGCAGCTTTGGAATCCTATTCAGAACATCCCATTGGTAAGGCAATTGTCCAGGCGGCTGGCGAAGGCTGGGTACGTGGGGTTGATGTGCAAGCCATACCCGGACGAGGAATTATCGGTTTTGCCCACGATGAAAAGGTGATTGTGGGAAATGCAGCTTTTGTACAGCAATATGTTAACCAGTTCCCAGAAGAATTACAGAATTTGGCGCAATCTTTGGAAAATGAAGGGAAAACGGTTGTTTGGGTAGCGCGGGAAGGACAAGGGGATGGAGAAACAAGGAGAAGGGGAGATTCAACAATAACTACCCGATTTTCTGTAATGGGTGCGATCGCGATTGCAGACCTGCTGAGAACAGAAGCAGTCACTACGATTACCCGGTTGCGGAAGTTGGGAGTTGAGCAAATCGTGATGATTACCGGGGATAACCAACGCACGGCTGATAGTGTGGCTCAAGCAGTGGGAATTGATCGGGTGTATGCGGAACTCTTACCGGAAGATAAGCTAGATGTGATTCGTCAGCTTCAGCGAGAGTATCAAACAGTGGCAATGGTGGGGGATGGCATTAATGATGCACCAGCCCTGGCTCAGGCTTCTGTGGGGATTGCCATGGGGATTGCGGGTAGCGATGTCGCATTAGAAACAGCAGATATAGTTTTAATGGCAGATAAACTAGAGAAACTAGCCGCAGCGATAGAATTAGGCAGGCGATCGCAAGTGATAGTTAAACAAAATATAGTTGTAGCTCTAGGGTTCATTCTGTTACTTTTAATCGGCAACTTTTTAGGTAATATTAACCTACCCATCGGTGTAATTGGTCATGAAGGTTCGACGGTGTTGGTGACTTTAAGTGGTTTAAGATTACTGAAATAACAAACTAGTGTTTTTTACTCAGCAATTTTTCTGGCGATCGCTTACTTTACAAAAATCTGTAATTTAAATTAAAAATTATTAAAAATATCTACACTGAGTAAAATTCAGGGTGTTTGTTGCAAGATTTTAAATTAATTGCAGTGTTCTATTGCAGTTTGTAAATATTTTTTGGAGGACGGAGGAATATTCCTTTAGACTGAATTTCAATTCAAAAATATTTTAGGATCAACGCAAATGCATTCAATAAATGTATTGTGTCACGAATTTGTAGTTGCTGTATCCTTTGTTGCTTGTATTGTTGGTCTACTATTACTGTGGAACGTCAAGCAACCAAAAGATAATCTTGAAGAAACAGAGCAAATTCTCTTTAGAATGAGTTTTTCTTACTGGCTCGTTTACTGTGTTGCTTTTGGCATTGAGAAGATGATTTTACCCGATTGGGAAAATCTACTCATGACTTTGAAAATAACTACTGCTTTGTCTTATTTTCTAACTTTTTCTTGTATTCTTAGCCTGCCACTGCATAAATTGGCAGTACATCGTGTTGAAGAATAATCAACAGTCGATGAACTACGAACAATAAACTATTAAGCTGATTAACTTTTCATAGTAATTGTTAGCTCTCTATGGCAGGAGTTTGGCTAACACCTCTTTAAATTTATCCTGATCCAAAGTGGTCAGGATAAACACCTCTTGTACAGTCTTACCCTGTCGGGCGATTACTTTGTAACCACCCCGAATAGGTACAGACACGCGTAGTTGCATTTTCGGACTATGACCTTTTACTCGCCCAATCACGCCAGGCGTCACAGTTTGAATACCATCCTGCCGACAGAGACGTTCTAAAATGGGGATGAGACCCGCAATATGAGTTGAGTGATTCCAAACTAATCTGCCATCTTTGTGAGCAGCCGCCTTGTTAGGGTCTTTGTTAGCTTTGCCCATAATAATTAAGCTGCTTCCAGAGGAGCCATTGTCAAACCAGCCCGACGCAACTGCTGATGATACAGTTCGGCTGGTTCTTGAGGGCCTACCCAGACGATCGCTTGTCCTTCATAATGTACCTGATTGGTCAAATCCCACGCCAGATCACCTGTCATTCCTGGAATATACTTCATCAAACACTCAGCTACGTGTTGAAAAGTATTAAAGTCATCGTTTAAAACAATCACCTTGTAATTTGGATAGGGCTTGCGGGTAACTTGATTAGACCGTTCAGGAGCTACAGTTGGTGCTGTACCCGTTCCGTAAACAGCTGCTGAAAGTCTTGTAATCATAAAACAGTTAGCCAACAGGATTTTACAAAACTACACTATAGATAACTAGTTTAGTCTATTGTCTGGAGACTGGGGAATGGGGATGAGAAAAGCAAAATAGTCAGCCCCTTTAGGGAATTAAAAATTAAAAATTAAAAATTGAAGATCCCACAGATGAATCCGGAGGCTTGAATAATTCAGGATTTTGAGCCTGCGTAGGCAGGCTTTGTTTGTGTAGCCTCAGGCTTTAGCCTGAAGGCTTTTGGTGTTGGAAAACAGTTCCTAGCGTCTAACGCCAATTATCCCAGTTTTCGTTAAAAATTGAAGTATCAGGGAAAGCGGTAGGATTGCCATTTTGCTCTAATAGACGCTTAAGCGCTTGTAGTTGCGGTGCTGGTTTGGGTAAATTTTCTACAAGTTGGTAAGGTGCAACCTCATTTTTCAAGGAGAAAGCCGCAGTAGTTCCCGCAGCAGCACCAGCAGACCACTCAAAGGAGTGTACCCGATAGGCGGCGGCAGCAATGTGACTGGTGGCAATGCTTTTACCTCCGACGATTAAATTATCAATTTTTTGCGGAATCATTGCCCTTAAAGCTATTTGGAAAGGATAAGCCTGCCCCGCTCCACGTCTTTCTCCCGGACGTTCTCTATTCCCAGGTGCTTCGGGAGGGCTTTTCTCCATGCAAGGATGAAAGTCGATGGCGTAGTGACCGATACCCACAGCATCGGGGAAGATGGTAGAACGAGTCCGCCGCGTTACCTGTTCAGGAGGCTTTTTCCCTGTAATTACAGATACTGCTTCTAAGCCGGCGAGTGCCCCTTGTAATCTGCGGTACATTGCAGCAGGTAGCGTCTTGCGGTAATACTCATCATTATAGTTGCGGCGAGAAATATCAATTTCCCAAATGGTAAAACCTCCCGGTTGTCCCCAACTAGGGCGGCCAATGATGCGCCGTCCTTCGCGCATATAAGGATATTTCGATAAGCCATGCGCTGTACCCATGGGGGAATTTAACCCCGAAAGAAAGCGATTATTTGTTTGTTGCTGCTTGATACCCTTCCCTAGTTGGGAATCTGTAGTTCCAGCTACCAGCCAGTAATAGTACGACAGTGCATTTTCCTCACCTTTACGGAGGGTTTCTGTTCGCAGTCCCCCCATCCAACCCCCAGGTTGCAACTGCTTAGTAGCTTGTAATTGTTGGCGAGTATAAACCAAGTTATCCTTGGCTGTGCCAGGGCGGTAATCGTTGCCCCAAGTCCAGTTTTGCATGGAGATGTCCCCTGGCGTGGGCGCAGAAAACCTCACACCGCCGAAGGTTGCAGGTTGCCCTTGTTGCGGACTCCAAATGCGGCGATAGGTGAAAACTAAGCCAAAATTAGCCAGTCGCTGTAATTCATAACTGAAATATGGCGAGTATTGTAAATAAAATGGGGGCATTGTCTGTGGTTGCGCTTCCTTAGTTGCCTCCATAGCAAAGGTGTAGGTAAAGCCTTGAGTGCAATAAGGGTCATTTTGGGCGCTGGAAGAAGAAGGTTCCAGGTAGGAACGAGCATCAATACCCAATCGGTAAGGAACATCAGCTAGGGCAATAATTTCTCCGGTTTCGCTGGTATCTACAACATACCACCTAGGCGCATTGCCTTTGCTGGGCTGGGGAACTAAGCGAATAATGTTTTTGGTAAACCGAGATGAGTTTTCGTAGCGATAAGCATCTTCAATGGTTTGAGCTAACGTGAAGGTATTAAGAGGTGGTGCGCCTTTGGCTGGTTGGTGTTGAATGGCGATAGCTTCGCTGACCTGTCGGTTCGCGCTATTAATTAATTGTCCACCACCTTCTACAGTTGAAGGTGTAATTTCTAAATCCTTAATTACCGTGTTGGGGAACCATTCTAGCTTACCCCTGCCCCTTCTTTCAGCGTCTTTGAGCATCTGATTCATAACGGTATGAGCATCACGAGGAAGAAAGCAGGAATCGCTGACCCAACAATCACCAGGGTTAAGTTTACCGTACTTGCGTTCAATACGGTTGCGCAATTCCAAGTAGCCGCGAGAATAAAATTGCCGACTGCGCTGGGTAGGTCGTTCGTCTAATGCAGATGTCCCTTGAGAAGAAATTTGTCCTCCCAACCAATCGGTAATTTCCGTGAGGCAAACTCTGCGTCCTGCGAGTAACCCCTCATAAGCTGTGGCGACACCTGAAAGTCCACCACCCACAACTAAAATCTCACAATTTACGGTTTTGTCTGGGTTTCTCGGTGGTGCAGCAACAATAGCAGATTGAGGTGCGAGGTAAGTAGATATAATCAGTGATGTCAAGCTGTAAGCTACTTTGTGTCTACGCTTCATAGTTAGAGAAACCCTTTAACTCCTATATCGATTTGTAGACGGTAGCATCTGACAAATGTTTATCACAAGTTTAACTGGACAGTTGAGGCTAGATATGCGCTCTGATATTGGGTATGTGCAATTTTTTTATTGCTTGCAGAATGTTGTGTACTGAGAATGAGAGTGAAAATAATTTATACATTAAATATTAATGTATAAATTATTAAACATTTGTAGTGAAGACTTTAGTTATAAAAAATAGCTAAAGCCCTTACTATGAAATCATTTTATTAATTTTACCTACTTAACATAATTTGATTTATTACCGTAAACTTACTTAAATAGTATTTATTTATCTGACTATTTATTAAAAAATAGTAATTTTTTTATGCGTAATCACATTTATACTAGATAGTGTTAGTATACTAAGTTACTTATTTTTCATGAATATTCCAAGTATAGAAACGGCACAGATAAAATTTTTTAATGATATTAGGACTTACGCATTGACAAAGTGGCAAAAGAGTGGATTGATAAAAAGTATCATCCAATGAATAGGTATCGGACAATCAGAAAAATCAGCAAACCGTCCACAGCACAATGCAATCTGGAACATTA